>ERZ808240.2453-NODE-2453-length-20204-cov-6.071716_pt1 | contig 20204 bp, 19 predicted proteins | sample MGYA00521084_ERZ808240 | MGnify/ENA primary metagenome ERZ808240 (study PRJEB31516, sample SAMN03275571) | gut metagenome | biome: mammalia-associated habitat; material: feces | host: Papio cynocephalus | place: Kenya | collected 2012-08-06 ...
GTTTCCACGCCCTGCGCCGTGAGCATCTGCGGCGCGAGCAGCGTCAGCTGCGCATACGCCGCGTCCACCCGGATGGTCAGCACGCCGCCCTCGCGGGCCGCGGTATAAGAGATCTGATTTCCGTCCTTGTCCGTCACATGGTAGACGGGCGCGGGCGCGCCGGGTTCCGGCTTGTTTTCAATGACCTTCTCCGGAGCGTCTTTTTCTATATCCGCGCCGGGCGCGTAATACTCGAGTCTCCCGTTTTCCGTTAACCCGGAGGTATCCGGTTCGACTTCGGCACCGTCGACAAGAATGTCATTCTCATCTTCATCCTCGAAAGACGTTCCGCCGTTGCCGATTCCGGCACCCGCGCCTTCCTTGTACTTGTTATGCTCGGTACCGCCCTGCGCTTTTACCTGCGCGTCGCCGGAGATCGTGATACTGCTGCCGGTGCCTCTGCATCCGCCGCCAATCCCGGCACCACTCATGCCGCCCTTTGCGGTGACTTTGCCGCCGGAGATGTTGATGTCGCTTCCATTTCTGCCATTGACGCCGCCAATCCCGGCGCCTAGTGCGCCGCCGGTAGCTTCGACTTCACCACCGGAGATTTCGATATTGCTGCCATGGCCCTGATTGCCGCCGCCAATCCCGGAAGCTGCCTCGCCGCCGGTAGCTTTAACCTTACCGCCAGAAATCGTGATATCGCTACCGCTGCCATAAAGGCTGCCGCCAATCCCGGAAGCGTAACCGCTGCCATTTGCCGTGACATCGCCACCGGTAATCGTGATATTGCTGCCGCTGCCGTGATGACCTCCGCCAATCCCAGCACCACCGAAGCTGCCGTTGGCAGTGATCGTCCCCCGGGTAATTGTGATGTCACTGGTACTGGAATCACGTCCGCCGCCGATCCCGGCACCGCCATAGCCGCCGGTAGCTTCCAGCGTCCCGTTGGTATCCTCGTCGTTGATGGTCAGCGTGCCGCTGTTGCCTTTATTCAGACCGGCTGCATATGAAAAATAACCGGTCCTTAGCGTGTTGCTTCCGTCCAACTCAATGTTGACGTCACCTTCGCCTTCTGTGCGGAAGGCGGTATCGGAACGCCTGTTTGCATCTGTATTGATATTTACGCCATCCAGCGTAACGTTGGCTGTTGCGTCTTTTTCTGCGATGACTTTAATTACTCTGTCTGTCGATGTGCTGCTGTCTTTCTGCGAAATGATAGTATCGTCGTCTTTTACGTCTTGTTTGTCACCCTGCGATACGTACTGGCCGTCTTCCGTGGCACGGATGGTGATATCGCCATTCTCCAGATACCAGGTCGCGGCCAGAGCCGAGACCGGCAGGGAGACTGCCAGCAGCAGGGCGAGGGCGAGCGCGAAGAGTCGTCTTTTCATGCCTGTTTCCTCCTGCGTCTGTATCCCGTACCCGGCGGGCAGACGGACGGGGATCGCACCGGGAGGGGACCTCCCGGTGCAATGGGGTACCCCATTGCAAATATCCTTGCATACCAGCTATCTGGCTTTCATGCCAATCATAGCAGATTTCAGGCAAAAAAGCAAGCCTTTTCTGAAAAATTGTGGAATATTTTTTGCCCCACGCGCCGCCAGAGCGCATCCCACAGTGGAACCGGGCGGCAAAGGCTTCCCCTCATAGGGGAAGCCTTGGGATGCGCAAAACTAGAGCCTCCCCTCTCAGGGGAGGTGGCTCGGCGCAGCCGAGACGGAGAGGTTGCTGCAAATTTGCGACGACCTCTCAGTCTGCTTCGCAGACAGCTCCCCTGCAAGGGGAGCCTTTTTCCGCTGCGGCGGGATAACCCCTCAGGCCCTTCGGGCCAGCTCCCCTTGACAAGGGGAGCCTTGGGGTGCGCCAAAGTGGAAAAACCCCGGGCGCACCGAAGGTTCTCGGTGCGCCCGGGGCGCTGGGGGAAGAAAGAGAAGGAGGTTATTGGACGTTTTTGGTCGCGATGATGTCGACGCCGGTCCCGGCGACGTCGGCCAGCAGCACGTCGCCGATGTGGACGGGCGCTGTGGCCGTCACGCCCTTGAGCGCCGCGACGATCTCAAAGATCTTGCCCTTCGGGATATCCTGCGCCGTCTTGCAGCTGACGACGCACGCGCCGGTCCGGCTGCCGGTCAGCCGTACCGTGCTCGTGACGATGCGCGTCGGATTCGTGACTTCCTTCCTTGCGTAGTCATGCCCGCGCTTGCAGGTGTAGCCGGTGACATCCCGGATCTCGCCGTTTTCCAGCGTCACGGTGATCGAACAGCCGAGAGGGCAGCCGATGCAGGTCAGTTCTCGTTTTTCCATCGTTATGCCTCCTCCACGGTGATATGGATCCGGCTGAGGCCGGGATGCGCGGCGAGCATATCCTTCGTGAGCTTCAGCTCCTCCATCTCGCCCGGGGCCATGACCGGCCGCTTGCGCGAGACCACAGCCTCATCGCCCAGATACAGCTTCACCACGCGCTTTTTCATCACGCCGCCCACGCGGAACCGCAGCACCAGATCGTCCTGCACCAGCTTCGGGTCGATGCTGGCCGGGACGGTATAGCGGATGCCGCCCTCGAACGTGACGGGGATCTCATGCCGCTCGCCGGTCTCGCCCTGCGCGAGATACCGCACGGCGGCGCGGCCCGCGGCCGCCGCCTCCTCCGAGACGTAGTCGACCAGATCGTGCACATGCAGCACGTTGCCCGCGGCGAAGACGCCCGGGATGCTCGTCTGCAGACTCTCGTCGACCACAGGGCCGTTCGTGACCGGCGAGATCTCCACGCCCATGCCGCGCGAGAGCTCGTTCTCCGGGATCAGACCGCAGGAGAGCAGAAGTGTGTCGCAGTCGTAGTGGATCTCCGTGCCCGGGATGGGCTTGCGGTCCGGGCCGACCTCGGCGATCGTTACGCCGGAGACGCGTTCCTTGCCCTCGATGTTCACGACGGTGTGGCTGAGCTTCAGCGGAATGTCAAAGTCGTTGAGGCACTGCACGATGTTGCGCTTCAGACCGCCGGAGTAGGGCAGCAGCTCCGCCACGACCAGCACCTTCGCGCCCTCGAGCGTCATGCGGCGGGCCATGATGAGGCCGATATCGCCGCTGCCGAGGATCACGACCCGGCGACCGGGCATATAGCCCTCCATATTGACCAGCCGCTGCGCCGTACCGGCCGAGTAGATGCCCGCCGGACGGTAGCCGGGGATATTCAGTGCGCCGCGGCTGCGCTCGCGGCAGCCCATGGTGAGGAGGATGGCCTTCGCGTCGATCTCGATGAGGCCCTCCTCGCGGTTGACGGCCGTGATGTGCTTGTCCTCGCTGATGGAGAGGACCATGGTGTTGAGCTTGTATTCGATCTGCCGCTCAAGCGCCTGCGTGATGTACCGCGCGGCGTATTCCGGCCCGGTCAGCTCCTCGCCGAAGGTGTGCAGGCCGAAGCCGTTGTGGATGCACTGGTTCAGAATGCCGCCCAGCTGCACATCTCGCTCCAAAATCAGAATGCTGCGGCATCCGGCGTCATACGCCGCGATCGCAGCCGACAGACCGGCGGGGCCGCCGCCGATGACGACAATGTCATATTTCATTTTGCCTGCACCTCCCCGATGGAATCCTTGTTCGTGCCGGTAATGAGCCGGGACTGTCCGCCGCACTTGGTGATCTCGCTCTGGTCCACGTGCAGCTCCCGCGCCAGGATCTCCATCACGCGCGGGCTGCAGAAGCCCGCCTGGCAGCGGCCCATGCCCGCGCGGGTGCGGCGCTTGACGCCGTCGAGGCTCTTTGCGCCGAGCGGACGGTGGATGGCGTCGAGGATCTCGCCCTCCGTGACCTGCTCGCAGCGGCAGATGATCTGGCCGTAGGCGGGCTTTTCGCGGATGAGCTGCTGATAGTCTTCCCTGGAGAGCGTCTTCGGGTCGAGCACGCCCCTGCGCGTAGCGATGAAGTGTTTCTTTTCTCTGAGACCCATCAGATCCCGCATCAGCTCCGACACATGCAGGCCGATGGCAGGGGAGGAGGTCAGGCCCGGCGACTCGATGCCCGCACAGTCGATGAACTGCTGCGCGCCCTCGGCCTCGCCGATGACGAATTCGTGGTGATCCTCATGCGCGCGCAGACCGGCGAAGCTCGTGATGGTCTGGCGGATGGGCAGATGCTCGACGGTCGCGCCCGCCTTCTCGATCAGGTCGTTCAGACCCTCGGCGGTGGTGTTCGTACCCTCACGGTCGTCGATGTCGATGGCCGTCGGGCCGACGATGGTGTTGCCGTGGACCGTCGGGCTGACCAGCACGCCCTTGCCGAGCTTGCCGGGCAGCTGGAAGATGGTATGCGAGACGAAATCGCCGGTATTCTTGTCCAGCAGGCAGTAATCGCCGCGCCGCGGCGTGATATGCAGCTTGCGCGTCGAGACCATGTTGTGCAGCACGTCTGCGTAGACGCCCGCCGCGTTGATCACGTACCGCGATTCAAAATCGCCGTGGTTCGTGTGGATGGTCCAGTAGCCGTCTTCCCAGGTAAAGCCGGTGACCTCGGTGTTGAACTGGAATTCCACGCCGTTGTCGAATGCATTCTCTGCCAGCGCGATCGTCAGGTTGAACGGGCAGACGATGCCGCCGGTCGGGGCCCAGAGCGCGGCGACTGCGTGCTTCGACACGTTCGGCTCCAGCTCGTGCAGGCGCTTCGCGTCCACGATCTCCAGCTCCTTGACGCCGTTTTTCACGCCGTTTTCATACAGCGCCCGCAGCTTCGGCAGATCTTCCTCGGACATGCAGACGACGAGCGAGCCGTTCATTTTGAACGCGAAATCCAGATCCTTCGCCAGCTGCGGCATCATAAGATTGCCCTCGAGGTTCATTTTCGCCATCAGACTGCCATGCGCGGCGTCGAAGCCCGCGTGGACGATGGCGCTGTTGGCCTTGGAGGTGCCGCAGCACACGTCCTCCGCCTTTTCCAGCACCAGCATCCGGCCCTCGTAGCGCGACAGATACCGCGCGACTGCGCAGCCGGTCACGCCGGCGCCGATGATGATAATGTCGTACAAAAAGATTCCTCCTTTTCTGCCAAAAGAATATCGGGCAGCCCAAGAAAGCCTTCCGGTGGGAGGGGTTGGACTGCCCGACACGTTTACTCAGAGCAGAGAATATTCAAATATACTTACCAGGGAATGGCATTGTAGAGCAGGACAGCGACGATACCGCCGATGATCGGCCCGAAGATCGGCACGATCAGACCGTATTTGAAGTTGCTGGAGCCCTTGCCCTTGATGGGGAGAATGGCGTGCGCGATACGCGGGCCGAGGTCACGCGCCGGGTTCAGCGCATAGCCGGTCAGACCGCCGAGGGACATACCGATGGCCACGATGATGCCGAAGACCAGAAGCTTGCCAACACCGGCAGCCAGCTCCGGGACCTGATTCAGACCGCAGATGGCGAAGACCAGCACGAAGGTCGCAATGGCTTCCTGCACGATGTTGCGGCCGGTATTGGGAATGGAAGGACCAGTGGAGAAGACGCCGAGCTTCGTGCCCGGATCTTCCGTTGCATCGAAATGATCCTTGAAGAGGATATAGACCAGAATGCCGCCGACGATACCGCCGAGAAGCTGCGCGATGACATAGCCGGGTACCAGCGCCCAGTCAAACATGCCGCCGATCGCCAGTGCGATGGTCAGCGCAGGGTTGAAGCTTGCGCCGGAGGCTTCGCCGAAGATAAATGCGGGCACCATGACCGCAAGGCCCCAGGCAATGGTGATCTGGATGGAGCCTGCGCCCTTCATGCCGGACTTGTTGAGGGTCACGTTTGCAACGACACCGTCGCCGAGAAGAACCAGGAGCATGGTGCCTAAAAACTCAGCTAAATACACTAACATGTTTTTTCCTCCCTGTCAAAATAGATGTCTGTTTTCTTCCTTCTTTTTATTCGTCCTTCGCCCAGCCGAAGGAGCACTTGACAGCCTTGTTCCAGCCCTTTACCTTGGTTGTGCGCTCTTCTTCGGTGATCTCCGGATGGAATACACGGTCGATCGCGCGGTTATGGACGACGTCCTCCTTGTTTGCCCAGTAGCCGACGGCAAGACCAGCCAGATACGCCGCACCCATGGCGGTCGTCTCCACGCAGGTCGGCCGCTGGACCGGTGCGCCGGAGATATCGGACTGCATCTGCATCAGCAGGTTGTTGGCCGAAGCGCCGCCGTCGACGTTCAGCGCGGCCAGCTTGATGCCGGAGTCCGCCTGCATGGCGACAAGGATGTCGTTGACCTGATAGGCCAGGGATTCCATCGTCGCGCGGATGATGTGGTTCTTGTTGACGCCGCGGGTGATGCCCACGATGGTGCCGCGTGCGTACTGATCCCAGTGCGGCGCGCCGAGACCTGTGAACGCCGGGACAACGTAGCAGCCGTTGGTATCCTTGACCTTGCCGGCGTAGTATTCCGAATCCGGCGCGGACTCGATGATCTTCAGCTCGTCACGCAGCCACTGGATAGCGGCGCCGGCGACGAAGACGGAGCCTTCGAGCGCATATTCGACCTTGCCGTTCAGGCCCCAGGCGATCGTGGTGACCAGACCGTTCTTGGAGAACACGGGCTTCTCACCGGTGTTCATCAGCAGGAACGCGCCGGTACCGTAGGTGTTCTTGGCCTCGCCGGGATGGTAGCAGGCCTGGCCGAAGAGAGCGGACTGCTGGTCGCCGGCCGCGCCCGCGATCTTGATCGGGCCGCCGAGCAGCGACGGATCGGTCTCGCCGTAGATGCAGCTCGAGGGCATCGGGGTCGGGAGCATGCAGCGGGGGATATCGAGCTCCTTGAGGATGTCGTCGTCCCACTGCAGGGTGTTGATGTTGAAGAGCATGGTACGAGAGGCGTTGGAATAGTCGGTCACATGGACCTTGCCGCCCGTCAGCTTCCAGATGAGCCACGTCTCGACCGTGCCGAACAGCAGCTCGCCGCGCTCCGCACGCGCACGCGCGCCAGGGACGTTTTCGAGCAGCCAGTGGACCTTCGTGCCGGAGAAATAGGCGTCGATGACGAGGCCTGTCTTGGCGCGGAAGGAATCGGTCAGGCCCTTGGCCTTGAGCGAGTCGCAGTATTCGCTCGTCCGGCGGCACTGCCAGACGATGGCGTGGTAGATGGGCTCGCCGGTGACCTTATCCCAGACGATCGCGGTCTCGCGCTGGTTGGTGATGCCGATGGCGGCGATATCGGCGGCAGTTGCGCCGATCTTCTGCATGGCCTCGACAGCGACACCTAGCTGCGTGGCCCAGATCTCATTTGCGTCGTGCTCGACCCAGCCGGGTTTCGGAAAGTATTGGGGGAATTCGCGTTGCGAGACGCTGCACATTTCGCCGCTCTCGTTGAAGAGAATACAGCGGTTGGAAGTCGTGCCGGCGTCCAGGGCCATGATGTATTTTGCCATGAATACGTCCTCCTTATCTTTCTTGCAGATTTATGATCACCCTACAGGGGTATCTTCGAAAACAGTATAGCAGAAAAAAGCTCCTGTGTCATTAGACAAGCTGCGAGAAATGTAAAAATAGCTAAAAAATAAAATTATATCGATTGATTTATAGCGGATGTGCACATAACATCGTATGCGGGAGACCAGCAAATAGAAGTGCTTCCGTAAAATTTATGACGCCTGCCGCATCGTCACGAACATCGCACGCATGTTCCGTGCGCAGGACTCGATGTTAAGCGGCGTCCGGCTGACGACGAGGCCGTCAAGCGTGCAGAATGCAGCGAAGCAGAGCATATCCAGCGCAAGCTGGTAGTTCCCGGCATCCTGCGAGCTGGCCGGGGGAAGAAAGCGTGCCAGCTGTGGCCGGAGGATCCCTGCGGTGAGCTGATAGAGCTTTTCACGGCCGAGGGCAGGGGAGAGCCTGCGCAGCAGCGGCTGTCTGGCCCGCAGCAGCGTCAGCGCCTGCATGCACCAGTCCTCCGCGCTGACGCTCTCGTCATATCGAAGCGGCGTACAGATCTCGCGCAGCACGATCCACTCCAGCACGCTGTAGATATCCTGATAGTGATAGTAAAAGGTCTGGCGCTTCATCTGCGCCTGTTCCATGACGCTCTGGACGGTGATCTTGCTGACCGGCTTCGTCAGCATCATCTGTTCGACGGCCTCCGCGATCTTTTCCTTGGTATCGCTGCACATCGTGCATCCTCCTTACATCTGCCAGACGTCCGGCGCCGTGCTGGAAATGGCCAGCGCACCGGCCTCGAGCGCCTGCATGACCTCCCGTTTTTCTGTAATGAGCCCGCCCGTCAAAACCGGGATGCCCGTCATCTGCCGGACCTTCCGGATCATCGACGGCATCAGCCCGGGCAGGATATCGATGGCGTCCGGCTTCAAGTTCCGCGCGCCCAGCGCCGCGTCGAACGCCATGGAGTCGATCAGAAATACCCGCAGAATGGCGATCATCTGCAGCTCCTTCGCCCGCTGGATCATGTTGGTGCGGGTCGAGATGATCCCGTCGGCCAGCGTGGTGCTGTGCAGAAAATCGACGGAGATCTCCTTCGCGGCAAGGCCCGTGATCAGATCCGCGTGCACGATGGCGATCTTTCCCGCATCCTTGATCCGCCGGACGATCCCGGCAATGCCGCAGATATCGCCGTAGAGCACGAAGACGGTCTGCACGTCTGCCTGCAGACACGCCTCTAGCCCCTCGTCGTCGCGGACCGCGGCAATGATGGGGTTCGACTGCAGGGCTTCATAGAGTCGTTGTTCCAATCTGATCCGCCTTTCTTCCGGGAATCCTGGTTCCCATCCAATATCTGACTTCTGAAAAATGAAAAAGAGCATGCAAAACAGACGGCACGATTAGTCCGCTTGTCCCCATGCTCAACACTCCGGGCAGCTATCCTCTTGTGATTTTCTGATGTTAGCATAGCATAATTATCAAAAGAATGCAAGAAAAATTGCGCTCGTTTGTTAAAATTGTAAGTTTTCACAAAAATTACACCGGCCGACTATTCAATCTGCAAATGGAAAGAAGAATTTATCTATACCATATAATTTTTTATAAATCCCTCTTGACAAACGAAAACCCGGCGCATATAATTTTTTATACAAAAAGAAAAAATTACAAACCACCGGGAGGGAACCATCATGAAGCTCGATCAGCTCGATACGCCGTCCCTGCTCATCGACCGGGAGCGGCTGCTGAAAAATCTCGCGGACATGCAGCGCTATGCCGACAGCTATGGCGTGCAGCTCCGCCCGCACACCAAAACGCATAAAATGCCCGCCATCGCGAAGCTGCAGCTGCAGCAGGGCGCCTGCGGCGTCGCTGTTGCCAAGACTGGTGAGGCGGAGATCCTGGCGGAAAACGGCCTGCGGGATATCTTCATCGCCAATGAGATCGTCGGCGAGCAGAAGCTGCGGCGCATCGCCGCGCTGGCCGCGCGCGGCGTAACGATCTCCTTCGGCGTCGATACGCCCTGCCAGGTGACGCAGGCCGAGCAGGTCTTCGCTGCGCAGAACGTAAGTGTCCCCGTCCTGATCGAGATCGAGGTCGGGGAGAACCGCTCCGGCGTCATCGAAGAGGCGGATTTCCTGAAGCTCCTCGATACGCTCCGCGCCTGCCCACATGTCATCTTCGGCGGCATCTTCTCCCATGACGGCAACAGCTACGGCGCGGCGGACCTTCCCGCGCTCCTCGCCCTGTCCGAGGGCGCGCAGCGCCGCACCCTGCACTTTGCCGCCCTGGCCGCCGCGCATGGCATGCCCTGCCGGACCGTCAGCTACGGCGCGACGCCCACCTTCATGAACCACGTCCCCATCCTCCCCGGCATCACCGAGCTGCGTCCCGGCACCTACGCCCTGATGGACGCCTCGCAGGGCCACGCCATCGGCACGCTGGACCGCTGCGCGGCGACCGTGCTGGCGACGGTCATCAGCAAGCCCACCGACACGCGCACCATTCTGGACGTCGGCGCAAAGGGCCTGACCATGCAGTCCCGCACCGAGGGCATCTGCGCCGTGCCGGGGAAGGGCACGCTCTATGACTGCCCGGAGGTCCACATCGAAAAGGTTTTCGACGAGCACGCGATCATCCTCGACCGTGCCTTCCACGACCGCGCCCGCATCGGCCAGAAGGTCCGCGTCATTCCCGTCCATATCTGCCCCGTCTGCAACCTCTACGATCAGGCCTACCTGATCTCCGGCGACGACGTGGTGCAGACGCTCCCGATCGCCGGGCGCGGAAAGCTGCAGTAAGGAGGAAAAACTATGGAGATCAGACCGGCGCTTGCGCCCTATGTCCCGCTGGCGCGGATGCTGGCGCAGACCTTCGGGCAGGACTGCGAGGTCGTGCTGCACGATCTGGACTGCCCGGAGCATTCCGTCGTCTGCGTGGAAAACCCGTCCGTCACCGACCGGAAGGTCGGCCAGAGCTTCGACCAGCTCGTCCGGCAGGTCATCCTCTCAGACGAACTGAAGGAGGATTTCGTCGCCAATTACTATTTTACCGCCCCGAACGGCAAGCGCATCCGCTCCTCGACGCTCCTGATCCGCGACGGCGATGGACGCCTGACCGGCGCGCTCTGCCTCAACCTCGATACCACCCGCCTCACGCAGCAGATCGCCTACCTGCAGTCGCTGCTCCCGCAGCCGCCTGAGCCGAAACCGGAGCAGCCAGAGCCGCAGACCGGCGCGGAGCATGTCGCGGTGATGATTGAAAACCTGATGGACCGCATCATCGGCGACGAGCCGCCGCTCACGCGTGAGGCCCGACTTGAGAAGATCCGCTTCATGGACAGCAAGGGTATCTTCCTCATGAAGGGCAGCATCGAAAAGGCGGCGGAAAAGCTCGGCGTCAATAAAGTCACCATTTACAGCTATCTGGATGAAGTCAGGGGGAAACGCGGATGAAAGCCATCACACTCGAATCGAAGCTGCCCAACGCCGGGCATTACGTCCCGGGCATGATCTCGGGCCAAACGCTCTATGTCTCCGGCCAGCTCCCGGTCCACCATGAGACCGGCGCGCCCATGGCCCCGGATCTTGCGCAGCAGACGCAGGACGCCCTGCACAATGTCGAGCGTGTCCTGCTTGCCGCCGGCTGCGGCAGGGAAGACGTGGTCCTCTGCCGCGTGTACATTTCCGATATCGCCCTCTGGGACGAGATCAACGCGGTCTACGCCGCCTTCTTCGGCAGCCATAAGCCCGCCCGCGTCGTCGTCCCCACCCGGGCGCTGCACCACGGCGCACTGGTCGAGATCGAAGCCGTCGCAGAACTGAAAAACTGAAAGGGAGGAACCAACATGAACTTTATCTGCACCAGATGCGGCCGCAAAGAGGCCGTCACCACCCGCGCCGCCCACTGCACCTGCGGCGGCCTGTGGCAGCTGGAAGCCGACCTGCCCGCGTTTGACCTCTCTGGCGTTGACACGCACGAATGGAGCCTCTTCCGCTACCGGAAGTTCATGGCGCTGGAGGACGAGAGCTGGCGCGCCGTCACCATGGGCGAGGGCATGACCCCCGTCGTCCGTCTGGACGGGGATACGCTGCTCAAAATGGATTACTTCATGCCCACCCTTTCCTTCAAAGACCGCGGCGCGGCTGTGCTGATCGCGCACTGCAAGTCGATCGGTGTCGATCGGGTCGTGCAGGATTCCAGCGGCAACGCGGGCAACGCCGTCGCGGCCTACTGCGCCAAGGCGGGCATCGCCTGCGAGATCTTCGTGCCCGAGGGCACGAGCCCCAAGAAGATCGACATGATCCGCGCCCACGGCGCGGTCTGCACCGTTGTCCCCGGCTCGCGCGACCACTGCGCCGACGTCTGCCGCGCAAAGGTCGAGCAGGAGGGCGTCTATTACGCGAACCACGTCTATAACCCCTTCTTCTACGAGGGCACCAAGACCTATATCTATGAGGTCTTCGAGCAGCTCGGCCGCATCCCTGCCAACCTCGTCATCCCTGTGGGCAACGGCACGCTCTTCCTCGGCGCGATCTACGCGCTCGAGCACCTGCAAAATAGCGGCGTCATCGACCATTTCCCGCAGATCATCGCCCTGCAGAGCCAGAACTGCGACCCGCTTCTGCGCGCCGCCGCGCAGGGGGCCCCGGAACCCGCGGCCGTCACTCCCGCGCCCACCATCGCCGAGGGCATCGCCATCGGCAAGCCCATGCGCGGCGAAGAGATCCTGCGGCTGGCAAAAAAGCACGGCGTCCGCTTCGTCCACGCCCCGGAGGACAAAATTCTCGAGGCCCGCGCCGCCCTCGCCCGCAAAGGCGTCTACTGCGAGCATACCACCGCTGCCAACTACGCCGCCTGCCTCGAATACCGCCGCCTCAACGGCCCCACCCCCGACACCCTCCTCACCATGTGCGGCGCCGGCCTCAAATCCGACCACTGACCCCAAAAGCCTCCCCACCTGGGGAGGCTTTTCTATATCCACCGCAGCGTAAAAAAGCCTCCCCTCACAGGGGAAGCCATGGGAATGCTGAAGTCCGAAGCCTCCCCTTCCAGGGGAGGTGGCTCGGCGATAGCCGAGACGGAGAGGTCGTATCAAATTTGCAGCGACCTCTCAGTCAGCCTTCGGCTGCCAGCTCCCCTGCAAGGGGAGCCTTGGACATGTGCACCCCAAAGCCTCTCCTTGTTAAGGGGAGGTGCCGAGCGAATGCGAGGCGGAGAGGTTATACGCCTCACGCATCCAGCACGGAGACGAGGTACTGCCATGTCAGGGTTTTCCGGCGGAAGAGCTTCAGGAGCAGCTGCTGGTTTTCTTCTGAGTGCTCGACTTCCTTGCTGTAGAGGCTGGCCGCCGCGCAGAGGGCCGTTTCGGATCCTGCGTCGTCCAGCAGCTCGCGCAGGCACAGCAGGTGGAACACACATACTGCGATGCGCGGCAGCAGCTGCCGGTCATTCACGGCCTTGAGCGCGTAGCGGAACAGAAAATAGACCAGAAGATTTTCATACGGTACGGCCAGCTCTGTCCGAAATGCCGCGGGCGGCGCATCCTGCCGCATGGCGGCGTCCAGCATGGACTCAAACCGCTTCGTCAGGCGCTCCATATTGTTGAGAACCATCCAGCACGGGAAAAACCGCCCCGCCCGGCTGCGCAGCCGCGCCAGCCGCACCAGACTCCGGTCCTGATACCCGCGCCCGCCGAACCGCCGTGCCAGCACCGGCACCAGCTCCTCGCGGTCCTCGTCCAGCAGCCGCTGCACCCGCCGCGCCAGCAGCAGAATGAGCGCCAGCCGGTCCTCGATCGGCCGCGACCGATCCTGCGCCAGCCGGAAAAACGCCTGCCGCGCCGCCAGCAGCGCCGGATACAGCTCCGGGTCCAGCTCGTTCGGCACGACGGGCCCGCCGTCGTCCCATGTCTCGATCCGCAGCGGCGCTTCGTGCGTCAGCAGCAGCCGCGCCGCCTCCGGACACGACAGCGACAGCGTCAGCTCCGCCGTCTGCCCATATTCCTCCGTGAACCGCGGGTGTGTGTAACACGTCTGGCAGAGCGCCTCCGCGCCGTATGCCGCCTGGATGGGGCACAGCCCGTCCTCCCGCAGCAGGACGCAGCGGCCGTCCTCCTCCCGGAAGCGCGTCTCGCCGTTTTCCGTGACCATCGCCGCGCGCACCTGCTCGCCAAGCGGACCGGGCATGGCGCGGTAGCGCGCCAGCGCGTCCTCGTCCAGAATGATCTGCCAGTCCTTGCAGCAGGTATCAGGGCAGTCGCCAGCCAGACAGTGAAATTGGTTGACATAATCAAATTGCGCGTGCTTCATATCCTCGCCTCATTTCTTTTTCCGATGATATCAGCTTTCTTTCCCCGCGTCAACTTGCTAGCGCCCACTTTTTGTGCTATACTGACAGAACGATTTTCCAGATCCCGAGGTATTCCATGAAAAAACTGAAACGAACCTATACGCGCTGCGCCGGTCTGACGGCGCTGGTGCTGCTTGCACTGCTGATCGCCGGGTCGTTCGCCGACCTGCCGATCTCCCGCTTCCTCTATCCCGGCCATGAGAGCTCCTTCGGCCAGTTTTTCGCCGCCTTCGGCGAGCTGCCGGCCTTTGCGCTGCTGGCCAGCTGCGGCGTGCTGCTGATCGTGCGGCGCGGCGAGTTCCGCCCGGAGCTGCATGTCATTCTGCTGGCCTTTGGCATTTGCCTGATCGCGGGCAGCGTCTTCCTTTCCATTCATGAGGCGACGGACAACGTCCCTGCGCTCCCCACGGCGGTCGCGCTGCTGGTGACCCTCTTTGTCGACGCGCTCGCAGCCTTCGCCTTCCTCTTTATGACGCGCGGCTGCCAGGCCAAGACGCTCCTGCGCTTTTTGTGCACGGTCATCTTCGTCTGCGTCGGCATCATGCTGCTCATCAACATCATCAAGGTCCCCTGGGGCCGCGCGCGGATGCGCCTGATCTATTCGACCGGCAATGACACCTATTTCACCAACTGGTGGCAGGCCGGCACGGCGCTCAAGAAAAAGCTCGTCGCCGACGGCGTCTCGTCTGATGAGTTCCGGTCCTTCCCGTCCGGCCATACGGCCTGCGCCGCCTGCGCCATGCTGATGATCCTCATCCCGACCATCTGCCGCCGCCTGCACGACAAGGAAAAGCTCTTTATGGCCATCGGCGCGGCCTGGACCGCCGTCGTCGCCTTTACCAGACTGCGCATGGGCGCGCATTTCCTCTCGGACGTGTGCGTCTCGTCGCTGCTGACCATCGGCCTCGGCGCGCTCGCGGTCTGGCTGTTCTACTTCAACCGCCCCTTCTTTACCCGCATCTGGCTCTTTTTCTCCGGCGAAGCCGCCGGAAAAAAGCAGCCCGCGCAGAAAGACGCATAAGAATAACTCCCCGATCCGGCAGGATTGGGGAGTTATTGTCTTTATATTGTCTCCGGCAGCGTGAAATCGTAGCGCATGGCCAGCGCCTGGAACAGGTCCTGCATGACCTTTTCGGAGATCGCGCGGATATCCATCCCCGCGATGAACTGCAGCACCTTCTGCAGCTCGTCCTCCGGCACGCGGTAGCCGCGCAGGCTGAACGACAGGAAGGCTTCCAGCTTCTGCTCGAGCGTCATCGACTCGTCGCACGGATGGGCCATATAGCCCCGCATGAGTCCTGCGGAGCCGAGCTCCAGCGTGTAGAAGTCCTGCGCTGTGAGCGACGGCTGATACGGCCCGAAGATCTGATACAGCTCCTTGGCCGTCTCGCGGAAGATATACTCCGAGGCTTCGCGCTGCGAATAGGCCTCGATGTAGATCTCGCGTAGATTCTCGTTCAGCTCCGTCAGCGTAATCTGAATCGCGGTTTCGAGGGCATAGACAAAGACAGGCGGCAGCTCCGTGCCGACCGTGTTCCGCGCTGCATCGAACTGATTGGTGAACATGAAGCCGACCAGCTCGGTCAGCACGCCGTCCTTGGCGCGGAAAATATTCTGAAAGCTGCTGTTGGAGACCTCCGCCTTCTGGATGATCTCCGCGACGGTCGTCTTTTTGTAACCCTGCTCCAGAAACAGCTTGACGCAGACCCTCAGGATCCGCCGCTTCGCCGGCAGACTTGCATTGGTGAGTGCGATCGCAAACACTCCCTTTCTTTCTTTTTTACGCTTTAAATTGTGTATATCATAGCATGAAATCGGAAAAACAACAAGTAAAAAAGCGCTGGATGCAACAAAAAATTGTATCCGGCGTTCTTTTTTTCGGAAAAAACACCCTCAGCGCAGTCCCTGCGCCTGTTCGCGGCGCACGATGCCGTCTTCCATGACTGCGTGGACGCGCTCGCCGACCTCGATCGTCGTCTTGCCGGCGATCTCTTCCGCCGGGATGACGCCCAACACGTCGAGCCACACCTCCGTATGCTTGCGGAACATGTTGCGCAGGATTGCGCGGGAGTTGACCAGCGAGCAGATCACGATGGGCACGTTGGCCTTCTGCGCGATCTTGAATACGCCGCAGCGGTAGGGAAGCAGGGGATCGGCCGTCCGGTTCGTCCGGCCCTCGGGGAACACGGCGATGGAGGCCTTGTCGTCCTTGATGAACTGGATGGCCTTGAGGATGGACTTGAGCGACTCACGGTCGTTGTCCCGGTCGACCGGCAGGCAGAGCACCTTGCGCATGATCTGCGCGACGACGAAGATCGAGAAATTTTCCTTCTTTGACAAAAACGCCAGATCGGCCCACGGCATGGACGAATAGAACACCAGCGGGTCGAACGCGAAGCGGTGGTTGCTCACGAGCAGGAAGCGGGTGTCCCGCGGGACTTTTTCGAGTCCTGTCACATTGACATGCACGCCGCCGAGTGTCAGCGCCAGCCGGCAGAACTCGTTGAGCAGGAACCGGAAGTAGCCGCTGGGCTTTTCCAGCAGCTTTTTCGGGTCGACAAACAGACACGAGATGAGCACGACCAGCAAAAACAGCAGCACCAGCGCCAGAAAGCTCCCCGCGAAAAATACCGGCACCTGCCACAGCGCGTGCAGCGTAGCGAACCCGGACGCCGCCCACGTCAGCGCGCAGCTGGCGATGAGCGCAAGCACGAGAAATACATAGAGCATGATCTACGAACACCTGCCGAAGATGAAGATTTGATAAAGATTTTATGAAAATCTCCTTAAGATTTCAAGTACCCATTATACGCGCAGGTGCCGCGAAAATCATCTCCCAAATGAAGAATTTACAAATAATTCACGGTTGCGCGGCTGCGCGCTGGCGGCTGATCTCTGCCCAGCTCGGGATCTTTGCGATCCGCTTGGTCAGCTCCTGCATGCAGCCGGGGATATCGATCTTCTGCGGACAGATCGCGGCGCACGCGCCGCAGCCAAGACAGGCCGACGGCTGCTGCGACTCCGGCAGGGCCTCGACCGCCATGATCGCGTTCGTGGACGGGGCGATGCGGATCTCGTTGAGCACGCGCAGCATCTGCGGGATATTGATTCTTTGCGGGCAGCCGTCGCAGCAATAGCGGCAGGCCGTGCAGGGGACGGCATTTTTCATCTGCTCGGCAAAGCGGAGCAGGCACGCAACTTCCTCTTCGCTCAGCGGCTGCGGATGGTCAAAGGTGGCGAGATTGTCCTTCATCTGCGCCAGATCCGACATGCCGCTGAGGATCATCGTCACGCCCGGGATCTGCTGCACCCACCGCAGCGCCCAGGATGCCGCCGACGCCTCCGGCCGCAGTGCGCGCAGCTCCGCCGCCATGCTCTCAAGCAGATTTGCCAGCTTGCCGCCGCGGATGGGCTCCATGACCCAGATGGGGATGTTGTACCGGTTCAGCAGCTCGCATTTTTCCTTCGCCTGCTGCAGTGTCCAGTCCAGATAGTTGAGCTGGATCTGACAGAACTCCATTTCCGCCCCGTGCCGCTGCAAAAACTGCTCCAGCGCGGGCACCCCTGCGTGCGTGGAGAAGCCAAGATGCCGGATCCGGCTGTTTTTCTTCTGCTCCAGCAGATACGGGATGATGTTCCACCGCGCGTCCTCATAGACCCCGATGGAGTTTTCGTAGACGTTGTGCAGCAGATAGAAATCAAAATACTCCACGCCGCACTTCTTCAGCTGCCGTTCAAAGATATCCGCCACGTCATATGTAGGCGCGATCTGATGGCCGGGGAACTTGTCCGCCAGGTAGAAGCTCTCCCGCGGATAATTCTGCAGGATCCTGCCGATGACGGTCTCCGACTTGCCGGAGTGATAGGGCCAGGCAGTGTCGAAGTAGTTGACGCCCTGCCGGATGGCGGCGTCAGTCATGGCCGCGGCCAGTTCCTCGTCGATGCTTTTGTCCTCGCGCAGCGGCAGCCGCATCGTGCCGAAGCCGAGCTGCGACAGCTGCAGATCCTGAAACGCCTTGTAGATCATAGAGCATTTCCCTTTCTTTACTTATATATTTTCTGTACCCAGCATAGCACATTTCCCACCGGATTTCCAGCACAGAAAAAACCGCCGGCAGCAAAAGCTGCCGGCGGGAAAGATTCAGAAGCTGATGACGCCGAGATGCTCGAGCAGGATCTTCAGGCCGATGAGGATCAGGATGATGCCGCCCGCGAGCTCCGCCTTGGCCTTGTACCTGAGACCGAACAGATTGCCGACCTTCAGCCCTGCGGCGGAACAGACGAACGTCGTCATGCCGATCAGACAGACCGCCAGCGGCACATTGACGTCCGGCAGCAGCGCGAATGTGATGCCGACAGCCAGCGCGTCGATGCTCGTGGCCAGCGCCAGAAGGAGCATCGTCTTGAAGCTGAACGAGTCGTTGCCGTTGGACTCTTCCTTGGAAAGGCTCTCCTTGATCATGCCCGCGCCGATGGCGGACAGCAGCACGAACGCGACCCAGTGGTCAAAGGCTGTGATGTACTGCTCGAACGTCGAGCCCAGAAAATATCCGATGGTCGGCATCAACGCCTGAAAGCCGCCGAACCATGCGCCGATGATCAGATAATGCCTGGTCTGCAGCCGCTTGGTCGAAAGTCCCTTGCAGATCGAGACGGCGAATGCATCCATCGACAGACCGATGCCCAGCAGCAGGATCTCCAGAATACGCATAACTTACACAGCCTTTACAGAGAAGTTTTGTTAATATCTCACAGGTTTCGGAGAAAGTCAAGAAAAAAGCGCGGGAACCGCGCTTTTTTCTGAAATTCATGCGTTACGGTTTTTTGCCTTTCCGAATTTCTTCGCAAAGGCACGGTGGTAGATGATGAAATACAGGATCACGCTCACCGGGATGGCGACGAAAACGTCGAGGATGGAATGCTGCTTGACGAACACCGTCGACATGCTGATAAGGATGCCAAGCGGCAGCATGACCCACTGCAGGTGCCGCCTGCGCAGCGGCTCGGAGTCAAAGCAGGCGAGCGTCAGCGCCGCGCAGCCGATGACGTGCATGCTCGGCAGCACGTTCGTGTTGGTGTCGGCGGCATAGATGCGCTGCAGTAGCCAGGTGAACAGATCGTGCTGCGCAAATTCCGTCGGCCGCAGATCCTGCCCGTTCGGGAAGATCAGGCAGAACAGGATCGATCCGCCGAAGCCGAGGCCGATGTAGAGCATGTACCGCTTGAACCCCTCCGCGTCGTAGAACATCAGATAGAGCGTCATCAGAAACAGCAGCGGATGCCACAGGCAGTAGGGGATGATAAAATACCGGCAGAAGGGGATCTTGTCGTCCAGCGGCAGATAGGAGACCCAGTAATTGTCGGTCACAACATGCTCCGCGATGGCGAACATCGCCAGATAGACGAGCCAGATCAGCAGATACCAGTGATGGTGATAATTCTCAACCGTCCCGAGCCTCAGGGGCTTCCGGCCGGTCTTGTGCCTGGAGTTGCTCATGGGGTGCATCGAGCTCCTTGCTTTCTGTAGTGATGGTAGGGATAAACGCCTTTGCGATGCGGCCCTTGCCGCGGCGCTTGATATAGAAGTAGCCGAAAACGCTGAAGGTCAAAGCGCCGATGAAGTTGACGAACAGATCTTCCATCGTGTCGTACAGGCCGATGTCCAGATACCCGTCAAAGCCCAGGTCTTGGCCGTTGACGGCCACGGAGGTGATCTTGTCGATCGTGATGGGGATATTTTTGTTCGTCGGGTCGAGCATGACGGAGGAGATCGTGTGCACGATCGTGTCCTTCTGCATGTCCATATGGAACAGCCGGTCCACGCTGAATTCGACAAATTCCCATAAAACGCCGATCGTCAGCGAGAAGCAGAACGCGACGAGCGCCACGTAGATCGGGGACAGCTGGAATTTGATCTTGTCGTTGCGGTTGAGGATATCGATCAGCGCGAAGCCGAAAGCCGCACTGAGAAAACCGCTCGTCGTGTGCAAAATCGTGTCCCAGTTGGGAACATTCACGAAGAAGCACCCCAGTTCACCCAGAATCTCCGAGGCAAAGATGAAGACCAGGATGATGATCTCCAACGTGCTCGGCAGCTCGATGCCGAAGTTCCGCTGCACGAACAGCGGCAGCAGGAACAGAAACAGCACCAGCAGGCAGATCGCCGCGTTTTCATATTCGCCCCGCAGGATCGAAGAAACGAGGATCGCAACGACGATCAATCGCAAAACGACGTAGACCGTGAACACGGCCGGCTTCTTCTTCGCCTCTGCGAGCAGCCGCAGACGCTTCTGGCGGGACTTTTCCTTCATATCCTTCGTTCTCCTTCTTTGGTAAAGAGAATACTACTCGATGCGCGCGAAAAAAACAAGATTCTGTTTGTTAAACTTTTATGAAAATTGTGCAGAACAGAAATTTTGTATGACTCCAAGGCTCCCCTTGTCAAGGGGAGCTGGCGCGAAGCGCCTGAGGGGTTACCCC
>ERZ808240.2454-NODE-2454-length-20203-cov-5.011763_pt1 | contig 20203 bp, 18 predicted proteins | sample MGYA00521084_ERZ808240 | MGnify/ENA primary metagenome ERZ808240 (study PRJEB31516, sample SAMN03275571) | gut metagenome | biome: mammalia-associated habitat; material: feces | host: Papio cynocephalus | place: Kenya | collected 2012-08-06 ...
TTTTTACCTTTTTCTTCCATTTCCATTGCAGAAACGCGGTGCTGGTTTAAGCCAACACCGCGTTTTTCGACAGGCTGAACAAACCCCGCTTTATTCTTAAAGCGGGGTTTGTTACCATATTGTCACCGGCGAAACAGAACCGAATCCGGTTTTGGCGCGTCTTAGAGGTATCCATTCCGGAAAATCACAGGATTTAGGAGAAAAACCATGGATGAAAAGAATGTAACGTCCGCCCCGGAGCAGACCGGGGATCGGGACCAGGCGCTGTTCGCCTCGATCCAGCGCGAAAAGCAGCGCAAAAAGCGCCGCCGCATCATTGTGACGGTATCGATCGTTGTGGTGCTCGCGCTCGCCATTTTCTTCGGCGTGCGCGCGGCGAAGAAAAAGGTCAGCGAGGCCGTCGGCAGCATGAATGCCCCGACCGTGAATGAAGCGACCGTCACGACCGGCAGCATCAGCACGACCGTTTCCGGCTCGGGCATGCTCACCGACGCGGACACGCAGCAGATCGTCCTGCCCAAGGGCGTGAAGCTCGACAAGATCCTCGTTAAGGCGGGCGAGATCGTGAAGAAGGGCGACGCGCTCGCCACGGTGGAGCTCTCCTCCGTCATGGGCGCGATGAGCGATGTGCAGTCCGAACTCGATAAGCTCGACGAGCAGCTGCGCGCCGCGACCGGTGAAACGGTGCAGCCGTACATAACGACCGGCGTAAACGGCCGTGTGAAGATCGTCTACGCGCAGAAGGACGACGACGTTGCCGCCTGCATGATGGAACACGGCGCTCTCGCGGTACTCTCGCTCGACGGGTATATGGCCGTGGATATCGACGCCGGGTCTCTCGCCGCGGGCGACAAGGCCAGCGTGACCGTGGACGAAAAGACGTATCCCGGCACGGTGGACAAGATCCAGAGCGGCAAGGCGACCGTTCTCATCACCGACAACGGCCCGGCGGTCGATGCCGCCGCCACGGTGCTGGACGCCGACGGCAACACCCTCGGCGAAGGCGCGCTCTATATCCACAACCCGCTGCGCATCACCGGCTATGCGGGCATTGTCTCCTCGGTCAACACCGCCGAGAACCGGCAGGTGTATGCGGGCAACTGTCTCTTCAATCTGCGCGACACGGCGTACAGCGCGAACTACGAATCCGTCCTCAAGGATCGCCGCGAGAAGGAAGAGGATCTCATGGCGCTGCTCGGCATGTACAGTGCCGGAGCGGTGACCGCGCCGTTTGACGGCTCCGTCTCCTCCATCGACTACAGCGACAAGACCACCGGCAGCGGCGATGATACAGACACCGGCGACTACAGCGACGGCATGGTCTACGGCGGCTCGTCGAACGGCTATGTGTCGGCGAACGATTCGAACAATTCGGACGGTTCCACAAGCTCCGCAGCGAGCAGCGAAACGGCACTTCTTACGCTCTCATCCGACACGAGCATGAAGCTCACCGTGAGCGTGGACGAGACGGACATTCTCTCCGTGCAGAACGGGCAAAAGGCGCAGATCACCGTGAGCACCATCGGCGACGAGGTATTCTCCGGCGATGTGACGGCGGTGGAGCGCTCAGCCGAGAGCAGCTACGGCATCACGAGCTATAAAGTAGAGATCACGCTGGATAAAGATCCCCGCATGCTCCCCGGCATGACCGCCAAGGCGCTCATCCGCATCGAGGGCGTGGACAACGCCCTGCTCATCCCGGAAAAGGCGCTGCGCCAGACGCGCGACAGCTCGTTCGTCTATACGACGTATGACCCCGCCACCGGCACGCTCGGCGGCGAAACGGCGGTCATCCCCGGTCTTACCGGCGGCGGCATGGTGGAGATCACCGAAGGTCTCGCTGAGGGCCAGACCGTATACTATCAGGAAGCCTATGACCCCTACGCCTATTACTACGGCACGGACGGCGACGCGAGCGGCGGCGATGCCTGGGTCGAGGACGGCAGCGACGGAGAGGTCACCGTCTCCTCGGGCGGCGACGCCGTTATCGCCGAGGACGGCGGCTCCGCGGTCGTCAGCGTACCGGTGGAAGGATAACGCTATGATCGATTTACATGACGTTTCCAAGGTCTACCAGATCGGCGAGGAGCGCGTCCACGCGCTCGACCATGTGACGCTGCACATTTACCCGAAGGAGTTCGTGAGCGTCATCGGTCCCTCCGGCAGCGGCAAGTCCACGCTGATGAACATCATCGGCTGTCTGGACGTGGCAGACGCCGGGACTTACCGGCTCGATGGCATCCCCATCGAGGACTACAGCGAAAAACAGCTCGCCCGCGTCCGCAATCAGAAGATCGGCTTCATTTTTCAGAACTTCAACCTCATCGCCAAGCTCTCCGCAGAGGAGAATGTAGAGCTCCCGCTCGTCTATCGCGGCGTAAAGCCGGCGGACCGGGCAAAGCGCGTCGCCGCGGCGCTTGAGCGCGTGGGTCTCTCCCACCGCGCCAAGCACCTGCCGACGGAGCTCTCCGGCGGTCAGCAGCAGCGCGTAGCCATTGCCCGCGCGCTCGTAACGGAGCCATCGCTCCTGCTCGCGGACGAGCCGACCGGCAACCTTGACTCCAAAACCAGCCGCGAGATTATGGACATTCTCCATGAGCTGCACGAGCAGGGAAACACCGTTGTTCTCATCACGCACGACAACGACATTGCTCGTCAGGCCAAGCGCAGCATCCACATTCTCGACGGGCGCGTCACGGAGGTGCAGCTATGATATCATCCTTTAAAATGGCGCTGCGCAGCATCGGCTCGAACAAGATGCGCGCCGCGCTTACGATGCTCGGCATCATCATCGGCGTCATGGCGCTCGTCGTGCTGGTAAGCCTCGTGAACGGTGCCACGAGCACCGTAACGGACGAGGTTTCCAGCCTCGGCAGCAACTATGTAGACGCCTACGTCTGGCAGCAGGAGGTCGGAAGCTCACTCACGGTGAACGATCTCAAAAAGTGGGCGCAGGAAAACGACAACGTCGAGGCCGTCGCGCCGATCAACCGCGGCAGCGCCAAGGGCAAAGCCGGCTCCTCGAGCGACGACATTGATCTTATCGGCACCATGCCGGCATACGCCGACATCAACGGTCTTACTATCGAATACGGCCGGTATCTCAAAAATACGGACGTCGATAACGCGAGCCGCGTGTGCGTCCTTTCCAAGCAGGCTGCGGAGCAGATCGTCGGCTATACCGATTGCGTGGGCGAGGACTTCTCCATCGACGGCATGCGCTATACGATCGTCGGCGTGCTCGGTGAAAAAACGTCGCTTGTATACAGCAGCAGCCGTCTGGCAACGGTCTACATTCCCTTCACCTCGTTCACACGCCAGTATCCCCAGAGCGGCAGCGCCATTTCGGAGTTCTATGTCACCGCGCCGGAAGGCACGAAGATGGCCGACGCCGAAGCCGCCGTCAACGACTTTCTCTATAACTTCTTCGGCAGCTCCGACGGCTACTGGGTCTATTCCATGGACGTCATGGAAGACGCGATGGGGTCCGTGACAAACATTCTCAAGATCCTGCTCGGCGGCATCGCCAGCATATCGCTCATCGTCGGCGGCATCGGCATTATGAACATCATGCTCGTCACCGTCACGGAGCGCACGCGCGAGATCGGCATCCGCAAGGCCATCGGCGCAGACCGCGGCACGATATTGCTGCAATTTCTGATGGAAGCGGTCGTTCTCTGCATGCTCGGGTGCGTCATAGGAATTTTCCTTTCGTGGTGCATCCTGCGTCTTGCCTCGACCATTGCGGCGGACGCCGGGCTGCAATTTGCGCTCAGCGGCGGCGTTGTGGCGCTCGCGGCGATCTTCTGCTTTGCCATCGGCGTGATCTTCGGGCTGTATCCGGCAAACAAGGCTGCGAAAATGAAGCCCATCGACGCGCTGCATTACGGAGGCTGACATGGAAGCAAAACGGAAAAGAACAAAAAATATCATCATCGCCGCGGTGCTCGTGACTGTCGCCATATTGATGGCGGCGCTCCCGGCGATGCTCTCCTCCGGTCAGAAGGAAGAGAACAACGGCGCGGCGAAGTCCATCGCCGTGCAGCGCGGCAACATTGACTCCACCGTCGCGGGCGCGGGCACGCTCTCCGGCGAGGACGGCGTAAAGATCACCGTGCCGCACGGCGTGGAGATCACGGAGTACCTTGTTGCGAACGGCGACGTCGTCGCCGAAGGGCAGGCTCTCGCCGCCGTGGACAAGACCTCGGTCATGAACACGATCGCCACGGTGCAGAGCAATCTCGAATACATCGCCGGTGAGGTCCGCACTGCGGCCTCCGGCGCGACGAACGCCTATCTTGCCGCGCCCGCGGCGGGCCGCGTCAAAGCGGTCTACGCCGCGGCGGGCGACGATGTGCAGTCCGTCATCCGTGAGTATGGCGCTCTCATGGTCGTTTCGCTCGACGGGCGCATGGCCATAGATGCCGAAACGGAATCCGACGCCGCGACCCCCGGCAAGAGCGTCACCGTCCGGCTTGAGGCCGGCACGGAATATCCGGGCCGCATTGAGATCCGCCGGGGCAACACCCTCACCGTGACGCTCACGGACGACGGCCCGGCGCTCGGCGAGAGCGCCGACATCGTGCTCGACGGCGAGACCGTCGGCACGGGAACGCTCTATCCGCACAGCGCCTGGAATGTGACTGCTTCGGCGGGCACGGTCGCGGCGGTCAACACCGCCGTGGAACGGCAGGTTTATGCCGGCACAACTGTGCTCACCCTGCGCGACGTGGACGCCGAGGGCGAGTACCGCCGTCTCTCCCAACTCCACCGCGATTACGAGGACACGATGCTCAAGCTCTTCCGGCTCTACCAGAGCGGCACCGTTACGGCGTCCGCCGCCGGGCGCGTGTCCGATCTTGATACGGCGCATCTCGGTGTCATGCGAAACACCGGCTCCTATACCGCGGCTCTGCTCGCCAGCCCCTCCGAGGGCGTGCCGGAGGAATACACCGTCCGCGCGGCGTTTCTCTCCGAAGTCACGTTCGGCAGCATGACGTTCCTCGCCGCGCCCGCCGCGGCGGTGAACGATCTCACGGCGGAACCAGTCGTGGACACGGAGACCGCCGAAAGCATTCCCGTGACGAATTTCGACGGCGTTTCGGTCTACGACTGGGACGCGGACGCTGCCGACTGGACGGTATCGAATCCCAACCGGCTCGCCGAGGGCGATCTCGTCTATCTCGTGTATGACGAAAACGATGTCCTTCTCTGGGTCGTCCGCCCGGAAAAGCCGGAGGAACCGGAGCTTCCGGACGAGCCGGTCATCTGGGGTGGGGGCGGCGGCGAAGAACCCCCCTTTGAGATGTATGACCGCACCGAGACGGAGCTCATGCGCGTCTCGCCTACAGACACGGTGAGCGTGCAGGTGCTGGTGGACGAAATGGACATTCTCTCCGTCCACACCGGGCAGGAAGCGGAGATCACCGTTGACGCGCTGCCGGGCCGGGCCTTTACCGGCACCGTGAGCGCCATCGACCCGAACGGAAAAAATAACGGCGGCAACAGCAAATACACCGTCACCATCACCATGCCGCGCGCGGAGAACATGCTCGACGGCATGAACGCCATGGCGGTGCTCACCGTCGGCACGACGGAAAACGTTCTCTGGCTCCCCGCCGAGGCGCTCGCGGAGCACGGCTTTGAAACGATCGTCTATACCGGCTGCGACGCCAAAACCGGCGAGCTGACGGATCCCGTTGAGGTCGTCACCGGCGTTTCGGACGGCGACAAGGTCGAGATCGTCTCCGGGCTCGAAGAGGGACAGACCGTCTGGTACACCGCCTACGAGAGCGCGGAAGCGGCGCTTTTCGCAAACACCGCCACGCCGGAGAACGCATAAAAGAAAAAACGTTTAACAAAAGAGCGGGCGGGTTCGCGGCAAATACGCGAACCCGCTTGCAATCGCCATCTTTCCCGGATACAATAGAAAAACATCCTTTGAAAGGAACGACTTTATGCAGCCGAACGAACAAAGCAAACCGAAAAAAAGCGCCGCCCGTCCGCTGGGGCGGCTGGGCGCGTTTCTCCTTGTTACGCTCGCGCTGCTGCTCATCACGCTTCTCGGCGTGATCTGGGTGCTGGAAAAAGGCCCCTCTCCGACCGTGACGGAAAAATTCTGCCGCTCCATGCGTGAGACGAGCGCGATCCAGTGGATCCCGAACATCTTTCTCTCGCAGGAGGAGGTAGACGCTTTCAAGAGCGAGAGCACCGAGAGCGATGAGACCGAAACGGTAAACACCTCCCTCATCCACATCGCCCCGGCTTCCTCCGAGACCGGCTCGACGGACGCGGACAGCGGCGTGGAGCTCATCGCCATCACCCGCGGCACAGCCAAGGGCAAGCTTCTCATCGTGCACGATCCCTCGCGCGTCATTCTCGGCGTTTCGAGCGAGGAATTTGACGCCAGCGTTCCCGGATTGCAGCTCACGGAGCTTGTGGCCAAGTACAACGGCATCGCCGGGACAAACGCCGGCGGCTTCAACGACGAAAACGGCCGCGGCAACGGCGGCGTGCCGCAGGGACTTGTGATCTCCGGCGGAGCGCTACTCAGCACCGGGTATGATGGCGAGCTCTATAACGTTGTCGGCTTCGACGCCGACCACATCCTCCACGTCGGCACGATGACGGCGGACGAAGCGCTCGAGCAGAACATCACCGACGCGGTGAGCTTCCGCACGCACGACGGGCTTGCCTCCGCGCTCATCATCAACGGCGAAGTGCAGTCCAGAAACCTCGGCGGCGGCGTTAATCCGCGCACCGCCATCGGCCAGTGCTCTGACGGGAGCGTTCTCCTGCTCGTGCTCGATGGGCGGTCGATCAACACCCTCGGCGCTACGATGCAGGATGTGGCCGACATCATGCTCGAATACGGCGCGGTGAACGCCGGCAATCTCGACGGCGGCTCCTCGAGCGTCATGGTGTACGGCGGCGAGATCATCAACAACTGTGCCTCCGTCACCGGACCTCGCAACATTCCCACGGCGTTTATCGTTCTGCCGGAAGGGGCTTGAATATGGAAGAAAAGAAAATGGAAGCGGCGTCCGCCGCGCCGGAAAACGCCGCACCGGACACGGCGGCAAAGCGCTCCAAGCGCCGCTGGCGGCGGTTCCTTGTTATTTACGCGGCAGTGTGGCTTCTCTTCGCCTCGCTCGGCTGCATGGCATTTTATAAATATCTGCGCGTATATGAGCAGGCGCTGCCCGAGCACGTGATGGACTCGCTCATGGGATCCACTGCGCCGGAAACCTGGCTTGGCTATGTGAAGACCTCGATCGAGAGCGAGTCCAGCGCCTTTGACGACGCCGCCGCGCTCTACGAGGAATACGAAAGCGTGCTGCTCGCCGGAAAGAGCTTTTCCTACCGCCGCGCACCGGAGAGCCGCGCGGAGTCGCCCAAATTCATCGTCCGTTGCGGCGGCGTGGATGTGTGCAGCGTGTTGCTCACGGAAAAGCCGGACAGCGATCTCGGCTTCGGCAAGCATCTCTGGCAGGTCGGCGATATCGAGCCGTGCGAAGCGCTCGGCAATCTCCGCAGCACCGCCGTGGAGGTCACGGCGCTCGCGGGCGAGACAGTGTACATCAACGGCGTCCCGCTCACGGACGCGCAGATCGCGGAGCGCGATATCCTGCTCTCGGATATGCCGGAGATCGAAAGCCGCTTCACCGTTGTGCCGCGCCTCACGCGCTACCGCGTGGAAAAGATGTACGGCGCGATCACCGTAACGAACGCCGCGGGCGACGAGATCGCCCCCGAAGCGGACACCGGCGACGGCGTCACGCGCTACGCGCTGCCCCTGCCGCGCTACAGCGTTTCGATCACCGCCCCGTCGGACGTCACCGTGACGCTCTGCGGCGCGCCTCTCACGCTCGACGATGCCGAGAGCTCTGACCGCGGCATACTGCGCGGTCTCGAGTACTACACCGGTGATCAGGCGTATGACACCGTGCGCTGGTCGTTTGAAGGCCTTTATTCCCTGCCGGACGTGCAGGCCACCGCCGCCGACGGCACGGCGCTCTCCCCGCTCGTCGGAAAGAACGGACAAATCATGTTCTTCCATCCGAACAACGCCTCGCTGCAAAGCGCCGTGGAGGGCACGGTGCAGTATTTCTTCAACCGGTACATCGACTACAGCTCGCAGTCGTTCCGCGGCAATCTCGCCCTGACGCGCGAGGAGGTGGACGACGATGAAGTCGAAATGGACCCCGCAGTGCGCGCCTCCATGAAACGCTACTATAAGCTGCTCGACTGCATCATGTGGACGACCGATCTTTACCGGTACATCCAGGAATCCACCGACGCGATGATCTGGGCTTCGGCCACAAGCGTGACCTATGACGAGCTGACGTTTACGGACTTCTCGTTCGTCGGCGCGAACTGCTTTGTCTGCACCGTCCGCTACAAGGCGGACTTCACCGCCAACGCCTGGCAGGAGCAGAAAAACTACAACATGCAGAACGCCTACGAGCTGGCGTTCGTCTGTCCGAACGGCGGCGCATGGTACGCCGCGGCGATGGACGCCGTAACAGAATAGAAAATTATCAAAACCGGAGCCGATGCGATCATGCATCGGCTCCGGTTTTTCGTATCGTTTTTTCGGTTCATTCCGCCGGTTCGGCGGCGACCTTGAGCACGAGCTTCCGCACCGGCCGGCACTCGCCCGCGGCGATGCACGGCGCGTGCGCATCCTGCGGAAAGAAGACCGCGAACCGCCCGCCGCCGAGCGGCAGCTTTGCCGTTTCTCCCTCATAGAACCATATGTCGCGCTCCGGCGCAGCCTCGGCTTCCCGCTCCATCGCTGCGAGCGGCGCAACACCGATGAGCTCCTCGCCCTCGATGAGGTACTGGATGTCGATATACTTTCGGTGCGCCTCGGGCCGGTCGTTTTCCGGCTTCGTCTCATAGCGCTGAAAGAGCGCAAACACCCGCTCGCCGTCGATCTCCACGCGTTCGGCCTCCACCGTTTCCAGTTCCGTGCCGGTGAGATAATCGAGCGCCCGGGCAAGATTTTTGCTCAGTCCGCGGTACTGTCCCGCGTGCTTCAACGTATCGTATATCACGGAAACACCCCTTTCGTTTTCTGCATTATAGTTCATAAAAATTTTCCGCGCAACCGCGCGCAGAATGCGTCGGCGGCGATCATTGCGCCATACAGAACAAATGCGCTGGATTTTTGGCAGTTATACACAAGAACTCGTATTTTCTCATGTTATTTTTGTAGAAAACAAACTTACTTATTGCATGTTTTTTCGCCCAGCGCTATAATTGTATCGTAATCAGAAATCTTGTTCTCTATTAGAGAACGTTGCAAAATTCAACCGACAGAAGGAAAATCATGAGCGAACCGACCGTCAGTTCCCTTGCCAAAGCGCTCCGCGTTCTGGAATGCTTCACGGTCAGCGAGTCGGAGCTCGGTGTCACCGAGATCTCCAAAAAGCTCGGGATTGGCAAGTCCAACGCGCACAACATCATATCGACGTACTGCCAGATGGGCTATCTGCAGCAGCTGCCCAACCGGAAATACGCGCTCGGCTACAAGCTGCTCGAGCACGCGTTCATCATCAACCAGCATCTCGGCTACCCGCATGCGGTATACGATCTCCTTCTCGAAGCCGCCGAGCGCACCGGGCAGGTCGTTTACTTCGGCATCCCGTACGAAACGGATGTTCTGTATCTGTATGTCGCCCATCCGATCGCGCGGATGAAGGAGCTGCCGTACCGCGAGATCTGCGGCGAGCGCGCCCCGCTGTGCACCACGGGCATCGGCAAGGCGATCCTCGCCCATCTCCCGCCGGAGGAATGGCTCTCCCGCCTGCCCGAGGTCATCCCTGCGCACACTCCGCAGACGATCACCGATAAGGACAAGATCCTGCAGGAGCTGCAGAGCACCCGCGAGCGCGGCTTCTCCATCGACAACTGCGAGCACGAGCTGAACGTCCGCTGCGTCGGCGTGCCGGTCTATAACGCGAGAGGCGTTCTCGTCGCCGGTATCAGCTCCTCCGGCGCGGTGCAGGTCATGACCGACCGGAAGCTCATGGAATGTGCCGATATCCTGATGGGCATCACACAGCGCATCAAAGAAAGGCTGTACGCCTGATCCCTCCCCTCTGGGCTCATCTGCGAGTGGAAAGACCCGCAGCCGCCATACACAAACCGTCTGCAAAAAATCAAAGGAGGAAAAGAAATGAAGAAACTCATCGCTATGCTCCTCGCACTCGTCATGCTGCTTGCGCTCTGCGCCTGCGGCCAGACCGCCGCTCCGGTCGAGCAGCCCACCGCCGCTCCCGCCGAGGAACCCGCGGCCGAGCCCGCCGAAGAACCGACCGACGACGCCGGCGAGCCGGTCAACCTCATTTTCTCCATCGCTGCCGTCCCCACCGACGCCCACGGCGCTGCCCAGAAGGTCTTCAAGGAGACCCTCGAGTCCATCTCCGGCGGCAACATGACCGTTGAGTGCTACGATTCCGGCACGCTGTACGGTCAGGACACCGAGCACGATGCGCTCAAAAACGGCGACGTCGACATGATCTACTCCTCCGCCTCCTGGCTGACCGACGGCTCTCCCTGGATCTCCATGTTCACCGCCGGCTACGTTTTCCAGAGCTATGACCACATGACCAAGGTCCTCAACGGCGACATCGGCAAGGAAATGTTCCAGAAAGTCGCCGAAGAGCAGGGCATCCTCCCGCTCGGCGCGTTCTATCTCGGCACCCGTCAGATCTCCCTCTCCGAGGACAAGCAGATCAAGACCCCCGAAGATCTCAAGGGCATCAACCTCCGCATGCCGAACTCCGACGCGTGGGTGTTCCTCGGCAAGGCCATGGGCGCGAACCCGACCGCCGTTGGCTTCAACGATCTGTACCTCGCCCTCCAGACCGGCACCGTTGACGGCCAGGACAACCCCCTGCCCACCGTCAAGTCCGCCAAGTTCTACGAAGTGCAGAAATCCATCTCCCTGACCAACCACCTCGTCGACTCCGTGTGGCCGACCATCAACCTCAACACCTGGAACAAGCTGACCGACACCCAGAAGGGCTGGGTCATGGAAGCCGTCGAGGCCGCCCGCGTCGCCTGCGACGAGCAGAATCTCAAGACCGAGAGCGAAGTTCAGGACTTCCTGCGTGAGCAGGGTCTGACGATCTACGAGGCCGACGTCGCCGCGTTCGCCGACCACGTTCTTGAGACCTACCTCGCCGATCCCATTTCCGACACCTGGGATAAGGATCTCCTTGCGCAGATCCAGGCGATGGCGTAAACCCTTTGACCCCGACCGGGGAGCCGAGGCAACCCGACTCCCCGGGTTTTTTATTTCCGCACGCGAAAGGAGAGATCTGCATTGGCTGTTAAAAAAGCGTTCGGCTTTATCCGCGACTGCGTGGAAAAATACATTCCGTCCTTTGCTCTCGCGGCGCTGTTCATCATTTTCTGCTATCAGGTCTTTATGCGCTATGTTATCCGCCAGCCGCAGGCCTGGACGGGCGAAGTGGAGCAGAGCTGCTTTTTGTGGCTCGTCCTGCTCGGTGCCTGCTATGCGCAGCGCATGAAGGCACACGTTACGTTCACGCTTCTGTACGATAAGCTCAGCATCAAGGGCAAGGCCGTCGTCGCCATGCTCGGCGACATCATCATTGCGTTCACGGCATTCTGCAACATTCTGCCCTCGCTCCATTACGTTCTGGGTCTGGCGTCGCGCCATCAGGCGACCACCATTCTCAAATGGCCCAAAACGGTCGTGTTTTTCCCGTACGTCGTCATGATCACGATCCTCATGCTGTATGCACTCGCGGAGATATACAAGTACATCATGGTCCTCTGCGGCAATGAGTACTATATCGAAAAGATGAAAAACGAAGACAAGAGCGAGGCCGAACAGGTCATTGAAGAGTCCCTCGCTCAGGAGAACATAGATCTCACAAGCATCGATTTCAGCTCCGGCCGCGGTGGAAGCGTCCCCGCTTCGGGTGACGGCAAGATCGATCTTAGCAAGACGGACGACACCGGAAAGGAGGACAAGTAAATGCTGGAGCATCTGCCTCTTATCGTGTTTCTGGTCACATTCGCGCTCATATTCGTGCTGCGTATGCCGATCCCCGCGGGCATGATCGCCGCATGTACGCTGTACTTCCTGACCGACGGTCTCATCAAGGGCGTAGGCTTCGGCGCGCTCGTCACCGGCGCGGGCGGCAGCCTGCATCTCGTGGCGCAGAAGACCATCGAAGCGATATTCACCAACGGCACCATCGTCGCGGTACCATTGTTTATCTTTGCCGCGAACGTAATGAATGCCGGCAAGATCACCGAGTACGTTTTCGGCACCTGCATGGGTCTCGTCGGCCGCTTCCGCGGCGGTCTGGCGCATGTCAACGTCCTCGCCTCTCTCGTTTTCTCCGGCATGACCGGCTCCGCCATTGCCGACACCTCCGGTCTCGGCAAGCTCGAGATCGACGCCATGCGCAAAGAGGGCTACGATGACGGCTTCTCCTGCGCCATCACGGCGGCCAGCGCCACCATCGGTCCGATCTTCCCGCCGTCCATCCCCATGGTCGTTTACGCGATGCTCACCGGCGCGTCCGTCGGCGCGCTGTTCATGGCAGGCATGGTGCCTGGCGTTCTGCTCGCCCTTGCGCTGTGCATTTATGTGTACTTCATCGCCAAAAAGAGAAACTACCCCCGCACCGCGCCCCCGAAGCTGCGCGATTATCTTCTCTATCTGACGAAGTCCATCTGGGCGATGCTCACTCCGGTCATCCTGCTCGTCGGCATTTACACCGGCGTCATGACCCCGACCGAGGTCGGCGCCATCGCCGGACTGTACGCGCTTCTCGTCTCCTTCCTGATCTACCGGCTCATGTCCTGGAGGACGCTCAAGCAGGTCCTCGTGGACACGATGAAGGGCACTGGCTCCGTTTCCATCATGATCGGCGCCGCCTCGGCCATCTCCTTCATCTTCGCCAAAGAGCAGATCGGCACGATCCTCGGCAACTGGCTGCTCAGCGTCACGGCCAACAAGTACGTCTTTCTGTTTGCCGTCAACGTCATCATCCTGATCCTCGGCTGTCTGGTCGATACCTCGGTCATCCAGCTTGTCATGATCCCGATCCTTTGGCCGGTCGCGGAGGCGATGGGCATCAACATCGTCCACTTCGGCCTCATCATCTGCTTCAACATGATGGTCGGCCTGTCCACGCCGCCGTTCGGCATGTGCCTGTTCATCACCTCGGGCATATCCGGCACGCCGCTCAAGGATATCATTCGGGAGATCTGGTGGCCGATCATCGTCATGCTGATCGTGCTCGCCGTCATCACCTACATCCCCGACGTGGTGCTGTTCCTGCCGAGACTCACCGGCATGATGGCCTGATTTAAGAAGGAGGTCCAAACATGACTTTTGCGATCCATGAAGGCGTATGGCCGGTAATGATCACCCCGTGGAAAGAGGACAATACGCCGGACTTCAATGCACTCGAGGCGTTGACAAACTGGTATGTGGAAAAGGGCTGCGACGGCATTTTCGCCGTCTGCCAGTCGAGCGAAATGCACTATCTCTCGGCGCAGGAAAAGCTGGATATCGCGCGCTGCGTATCGGAAGCCGCCGCGGGACGGCTGCAGATCGTCGCCTCCGGCAACACCGAGTGCAGCCGCGCCGAGCAGTACCGCCAGATCGAAGACATGATGAAGATCCCCGGCATCGGCGCGTATGTGCTCGTGTCCAACCGGATGGACATCAAAAACGAGGGCGAGGAAGCCTTCCGCAAGAACGTGGACGACGTGCTCGCCGCGTTCCCCGAGATCTCGTTCGGCATCTATGAATGCCCGATGCCGTGGAAGCGGCTCCTGACGCTGGACTTCATCCGCGACTACGCCCCCGGCGGCCGACTCGTGTTCATCAAGGATACCTGCTGCGACTATGAGCTGATCCGCCGGCGGCTCGAAGTCTCCAAGGGCACGCCCATGAAGCTCTTCAACGCCAACTGCCAGTCGTGGTACGACAGCTACTGCCACGGCGCCGGCGGCTACAGCGGCATCATGGCCAACTTCCACCCCGACATTTACAGGTACTGCGTCACGCACAAGGACACCGACCCCGAGAAGGTGCAGCACGCGAACGACTTCCTGACTCTCGCAGGCATGATCGAGCGCACCTGCTACCCGGTGAGCTGCAAATACTATCATCAGCTCGTCGGCGTCCCCATGTCCACCTACTGCCGCAGCGCCGATCCGCATCGGCTGGACAACGCCGCGAAGGAAGAAGTCGAGGCGCTGATCCGCATGGAAAACCACATCCGCGAAGAGCTCGGCATCGGCTGAGCGAGCAAAAACCGCATAAAAACAGCCTCGGCCATAAAAGCCGAGGCTGCTTTTTGTTTCATGGGGTATTCATCACCGCAGTTTCGCGTTACTTTTTCCGCGGCGTCTGTCCGCGCCGGCGCTTGATCCAGCGCTCGTATCGGATGCGTTTGTCTTTTCCGCGCCGAAACATCAACGTGTAAAGAAGGATCCATGCGCTATCAAAGCATGACAGGATATAGTTCGTAATCGTGCAGACTTCCTCCGGCAGCTTTGCCGCTTTCGCAATAACGCACAGTAAAAGCCCAAGCGGGTGGAGCGTAAAAACCAGGACGTACAGGGTCAAATAGGGTTTGGGTATCTCCTCGCGAAACCGGCTGTACAGCAGCCATTCCTTAGCTGTTTGCCCTATCTTACGCTTTTTCAGAGCATTTTTGTTCAACTGGTAATCTATAATGCCGCCGATCTGAAGGCGTATACCTGCAAAAGCCACGAGAAGCAGGAAACAGATATGTAATGTTGGATCCATAGGCTTACTCCAGTATATAAACGGACACCGTCTGCGTATACCGCTTTGAGACCGTGTTATACGATCTTATTCCCTTTATGCGCTACAAGAATCCCGCCTTTATATACCTCGACCTCTTCCGGAAATACCGGCGCGAGTTCCCAGCATGACCTCGGCGAAAAATATCTTGCATTTTCTGATTCGGACGGGTAGGGCATATAGAAGCATCCGCCGGGGAAAAGAGCGTCGTACAAAATGCGCTTTACCGGCTTTGCCTGCGGAACATCGTAGTCGAGAAATTCGCAGTTCGCGCCGATGAAAAGCCGTCCTCCGTCCAGCTTTTCAACGTTCACATTTTCCGAAGCCAAAACGGGCTCTTTCAGATACGCAGCAGATACCGGCGAAAGGACATTGGCCCACCCCGGCGCTATCAGGTAGTGGTAGGTGCTTTGGTTTTCATCCTCCGTCAGCATTCTACGGGAGGGGTCTTTGCAATAGCGGTTATCTGTCGATAGATCTCGGTTGTTGAATTTTCCCCAGTAATCGGGATACCCGCCCGGGCCTGTCGTTGCAGCAATGCAAAAATCGATCTTGCCGTACTTCTCCGAGAGGTCAAGCGCCAGTTTCTTCAGCCAGGATGTATACAGTCTCACGTCTACGTCGAGGGAGACCAGATTATGGCGCAAGCAGAGCTTTCCGTAAAACAAATTTGGGTCCAGCTTGGTCTGCGCACAGTACAACTCGCATACACAGTCGATACCGCGCGGGTATCCTAGCCCTTTTTTCCCAACGGCATCGTAGATCGTTAAAAAACCTTCCCGCAAGACATCAAGACCGGCTCCTTTTTTCAGCGGTTCTAAAATGATTTTTTCAAAGCTGTCGTTATAATCCTGTGAAAAGAAGGGATATTTTGCGCAGGCCGGTGGTGGGCTCGGGTCAAAATATACAGAGCGGACATACCGGCGCATCTGTGTCAGATTTTTTGCATGAGCTCCGGGAACCACGCCCTCCGTGAAGAGCGTAAGATAGGATCGACCGTGTAAAATACAGCCGTCGGATACCTCGTTTTTGAGTTTGGCAGCGGGGATTCTCTTGCCATCCAGTCTCCAGTCGAATATACATCGGTCAGCATAAAAGTCCGTAGTAAGACGGTAAAAGTCATAGATTAGCTCCGTCATCTGCGTCTGTGTCAAGTCAAAGAAGTCCCCCCGCAGAAGCGCCGCTCTTTTGTCTGTGACCGTCCGCCGAAAAAAAACAGTAGGTATCATTTTGTTGCTCCTTTTTTCAATCAACTTATGACATTCCACACTCAAGGAATAAGGAATGGTGCGGCAGCTGTAGCCGGAGGGTAAAGAAGCATCAGCATGATCACCGCAGCAGTCGCAGCATATACCGCCGCCTGACGGTCCTTATTTACATCGACTCTATAAAGGATCAGCGTGGGATTTTTTTCATCTTGCCAGTAAGTCACGTCGTAAATACCGTAAGGGAAAGTATTGTCTGTTATTGTTACACTGTTTGCCCCTGGCAACGGCGTCCGTCCATTGTATTGCGGATGCATATGAGAATGAATTACAGATTGACTGTATCGGGAAATTTGATCTGCCGCATTTACAGCCTGTTCCACAGATTTTACTTCATAAAATTGATTTGTGTCAGGGTCATACAAGTCCAGTCTCCCACGTTGTCCGCTATTTGAGACAACAAATATCTCCAATTTCATCTGTGGATTTTCGTTTTTTACTGCCAACTGAACCCATGTGTGAATTGTAAAATAGTCGCCGATATTAAGGTCAAAATAAGGATGAGTGCCGCTTGGATCTTCTTTGACTGTAGGGGCGTTCTCGCAGTATGCAAAGACATTAGCGCTGAGCAGTCCTCTGAGATTGGTAGTGACGCACCCGTCCGCGTTAATGAATCTGCCGACGGCGGGATCGTAATAGCGGCTCTGGAGGTAGTAGAGGCTTGTTTCGGTGTCGAAGTAGTAGCCCCGGTAGCGGATGGGGTTGGCGGCTGCGAGGGTGCCTTCGGATGTCAGAACGTTGCCCCAGGCGTCGTAGGTGTAAGCGGCGAGGAGACTGTACCGTCGGCGGAGATCACGCGCTCCACGTCGCCCTGCTGGTTCTTTACGAGGATGCACTCGGTTTCCGCGTCGGCTGTCTTATAGGTGTAGCCTATCAGCTCACCGCCAGAGCTGTAGTGGAAGTAAAATGCATCGCTCGTCCCTACATCCGCCATGAGCTGGCTGCTGTTCCAGATATAACGGCGGGTGCTGCCGTTCACCGTCTTTTCGGTGCGCAGTCCGGCGTCGTTGTACGAGAAGGAGAGCGCCGTGCCGTCCTTCTGCATGGACGCCAGCTGCCGCCCGCCCTGCCACGTCATGCCCCAGCCGCGGTACGACGTCGGGTTGCCGATTCCGTCGTAGGTTATGGCTTCGCCGTTGTACGCGGTGAGCAGATCGCGCCATGCGGCGTCGCCGTAAGTGTAGCTTACCGTGACGGGGTTGGACGTCTGCCCGTCGGCGTAGTCGTATTCCGTCTTTGAGAGGATGTTCCCGCCAAGGTCGTAGGCGTAATTCCACGCCTTGCCCGCCGCCGTGTTGTACTCCCAGACGAGCTGGTTCAGGCTGTCGTAGGCGTAGGTCGTTGTGCCGTCGCTTAGGATATTGCCGTTCGCGTCGTAGGTGTACGAATGCGAGACCGTGTTCCCGCCGAAGCTGCTCGTCAGGGACGAGACCTGCGTCGTCGTATGTTCGGCGTCTATGTCGCGGTAGGCATACGTCGTGGAAAGTACCGTGCTGCCGCTGTTCTGGACGGTTTTTCCCGTGACGCGGCTGTAGCCATCATACGTTATGGATTCCGAAACGCTGCCATACGCCGTATTGGTCGGGCGGTGGTCATCGTCATAAGAATACGCATAGGTATCCGTCCGCAGCGTGCCGTTGTTGTTTACGCGGGTGGTTATCGCGGTAACGTTCTGGTCCGCGTCATAGCTCCACGTAATATCCGAAATGAGATTCGTCCCATCCGTCACGACGATCCGCGTCAGACGGTCCATCGCGTCATAGCCGTAGTACTCGGCAGTAAGCAGGGACTCTCCGGTTATTGTGCCATTCTCGAGCGTAAGGGACTTCTTCTCGATTTTGCTTATCTGCCCTCGGGAGTCGTAGGTATACGCATATCCCGTGCCGGTGCTGTCGGAGAGGTTCGTATACCGCCGCAGCAGATCGTCCGTCTGGGCGTCATAGTCGTACTTCCACCAGAGGCCGGTGCAGCAAGCTGCACCGGCCCGGTCTTTTTATTTTTTCACTTCCTCCAGCAGCGCGTAGACCTCGCGCCGTGCGCGAGTCAGCCGCATCCGGACGGCATCGCTTCGGATACCGTACCCCTCGGCGATCTCCTCGTCGGAGAGCATCAGCATGTATTTTCTCTTCAATATGTCCTGCGCACTCTCGGAAAGCCGTCCCCACACCTTCCGGAGCTCGTCCACCCGTAAATTCCGCAGGATCCGCTCCTCCGGCAGCTCGCCGAGATCCGGAAGCTCATCCATTTCTTTCTCCGTCAGAGGGACGGAGGGCGTCTGTCTTCGCAGAAAGTCTTTTGCGGCGTTTTTCGCGGTCTCAGTGACATAGCACGCGAGCCGCTTTTCGTCCAGCGTGCGCAGCAGCTCCACTTTCCCGATCAACTTCACGACCGCGTCGTGCAGCACGTCCTCGGCGGCGGTTTGGTCGGAAACATACCCGAGAATTTTAGCAAACATCCGCCTCCGGTAGTCGAGATACAAACGGGACATAAACTCGCGGTCGTCCTCGTTTTCGATGGAAAGAATAATAATGGGGATCATTGCCGCACCTTCCGTATACAGAATGTCTTTTTATAATAATACGAAAAACATTATGTTGCAAATTTCTTTTTCCTGCGTCTATATAAGTAGAGGCGGAATTTCGCTCTGTCAGCAATATTCGCTTTTGGTTTTTTTGAACTATTAAACTGGGGAGGCCGTCCTATGAAAGAGAACACCCGCAGAAAAGCGCTGGAACAGCAGTACGAACAGGCGGCATTCGCGCTGCTGCTCGACGATCTGATGGCCGAGGAAGGCGCAGCACTGCTGCGCGAAACGGGCGTCGCAGCCTCCGCCGACGTACCGCCGGAAGCGGACGAGCGCTGTATAAAGACCATCCGCCGTGCCGATGCCAAAACACGCCGCGGTCAGGTGCTGCGCTTCGCCGGAAAAGCCGTCTCCCGCGTTGCGGTAGTGTTCCTCGTCGTAGCCATCGCCTTCTCCGTTCCCTTCTGCACCGTGTCTGCTTTCCGCGACGCTGCGCTCGGCTACATGCTCCGCACATTTGACGCGGGGACGGATATCTCTCTATATGGAATTCCGGAGAATCAGCCCTATCTTGGCGGCGGACACCCCGCATGGTTTCCCGTCGGTTCGTGGACACTCATGGAAACATCACGGGATGATTCCATGTATGTAGTAAGATACGAAGATACCGCGGGCGACTGCATCGAATACTCCGAGTTCGCGGCAAACGGTTTGGGATTGACCATTGACACGGAAGACGCCGATGTAAAAACGGACGTCCATATCCGCGGCTGGTCTGCCACGATATCTATCAAGGAGAATCGAAGCCTCGCCGTCTGGCTGGATGAGGAAAATAATATTTTTTGTACGTTGCTAGTTTATGGCGACCATATAGACAACAGCAAAGAAACTCTGCTTAGAATTGCAGAAAATATCAAATAAATGTCAGAAAAAGTCTGTTGCATTTTTCCCGCTCTTTCGTCTTTATATAGACGCCGTTAATGAGAAGTCACGGCGTCAGAAAAAGGAGGAAAGAAAATGAAAAAAGTGATCTGTCTTCTCATGGCGTGTGCTGCATTGGCCTCGGCGGTTCCGGCAAATGCAATGTATGTGGAGGAAACTGCCGCACCGGCTGAAATCGTTCCCTTCTATGTGGGCACGGTCCTCGCCTCGGCATCTCTGTCGATCGACGCGAACGGGAACGCAACCTGTTCTGGACGCATCCGGCTGGTAAACGGTTATACCGCAACGGTGACCATGACCATCCAACAGAAGATAAACGGAGATTGGGAAGTCCAGAAATCGTGGTCGGCCAGCGGAAAAACTGATATAACGCTTTCCAAATCTTATACCGTTACTTCCGGCTACAGCTACCAAACGGTTTTAACGGCAAGGGTATACAACTCGGAGGGCGTCTATGTAGAAACGGTCACGGCATCTTCGGCTGTGGTTTCGTATTGAAGGTTGCGAGATGTAGTGCGATTAACTGTGCTTTGGAAAGGAGAAAACATGAGCAAAATTAAGTCCAAAATTTCCCGACAGGTATTTCCTGTAATTCTCATCATCGCATGTCTGTCAACCGCAGCATTTGCCGCCAGCAGC
>ERZ808240.2456-NODE-2456-length-20182-cov-5.991405_pt1 | contig 20182 bp, 14 predicted proteins | sample MGYA00521084_ERZ808240 | MGnify/ENA primary metagenome ERZ808240 (study PRJEB31516, sample SAMN03275571) | gut metagenome | biome: mammalia-associated habitat; material: feces | host: Papio cynocephalus | place: Kenya | collected 2012-08-06 ...
TGACATTGCTGATTCCTCTCTATATGCATCCTGCGTCATCGTTTCGTTCATGATGTTCACCGCATTCGGCCTCAAGCCGGCTGGCCGTATTCGGCTTCCGCATGCTGTTCGGCGCAGATGCCCAAAATAACGTCCACCAGGCTGATGTAGAACCGCGCGTCATCGTCAAGCTTCAGCAGCTTCAACCGGTAATCGGTCAGCCAATCGAAGCGCTCGGCCATAAACTGACGGGCTTCGGCGTCCATGCCGCTTCGCAGCAGAACTGCCACCAAATCGAGCTCCAACGCCAGGTGGTCAGGGCAGTCGGCGTACTCCGGCGGCACCTCTAAACCCAGCTGCTCGATCAACGCCCGCATGTAGCGCGCCGAAGCGCCCAGGTACAGGCCCTTCTGCTTGCCGATAAGCGGATTTACCTTGCCGGGAACCTCCCAATCCGTGTACAGCGATTCCACGGGAACCGCCGACTGCGGAAGGCCGCCGGTGAAGTGACGCGCCGCAAACGCCTGCTTCTCTTCGAAAAGCGGCGGGCAGAACAGCTCGTCAACCTCGTTTTCGGAGAGGAACTCCTGCATGGGAGCACGACCGCGAGAACGCTTAATCAGGCTCACCTGTTTGCCGAAAGAGCTGTCGTCCTGTAGCAGGCGACGTACACCATCGGTAAAGTCAGCCCAGGCCGCGCTGCGCGTCATCTGCTTCCAATCATCGGCCTCAACAGTACCGAAGCATTTCGAAAGCACGGAAAACACCGCTGCGTCGTCCATCATCTTGCGTTCACTCCCCTCTCCTTCGTTGCGGCTTGGGAACACCCGGTTCCTTTGCGGCGTTACCTATATAGGTAAGCGTTTGACATCATGTGGGGCTTTAACCCCTGAAAACGATTACGCGGAAACCGCGGTCGTCGTGCGAACGATGCCCTCGTCGATGATCTTCTGCGCGATATCCTGCCAATCGATGAACTGGATGGCGCCGTTGGGGCACTGCTCAGCGCAGCGGCCACAGGAGATGCACTTCGTGGACACACCGGTCTCGGTGTCGACGCGGGGCATGTTCCAGGGGCAAGCCTGGCTGCACATGCCGCAGCCGATGCACCTCTTCGGGTCAACCACGCGGGCGCCCGTCTTTTCGTCAGCGGAGATTGCATGCACCGGGCAGTACTTCGCGCACTGCGGGTCGGCGCACTGTTTGCAGTGCTCGACGGTGAACTCGCACGCGCCCTTGGCACCTTGACCGAAGGAACCCTCGCCGGTGTCGGCGGAAGTGCCCCAGTAATAGTTATCCCACACACGCACACGGGCGATGTGCTGGCACACACGACCGTCGTTCTTCAGCGTGCACATCATCTCGCAGCGCTGGCAACCAGAGCAGCGAGCGCGATCGGTCACAATCATCTTCGTAGGCGTGGTGCGCAGCTCGATGCGGCCGGATGCGATGGACTCCTGGGTTACACCCCAGCTAGCCAGCACGCCGCCAACGACCAAGCCCGCTACGCCGCAGCCGGCCATAGCCAACACATCACGACGGGTGATGTTCTTCTTGACAGGGGCGCTGCCGCTTGTATTCGTATCTGACATTCTCAGTACTCCCCCTCACATATATTGGTGAGTCGCTACCTTGCGCCGGTTCCTCCCTCAGCCGAAGCCTCGTCCGCTTCGTCCCTTCTGATTTCCGACGCACACTCTTCGCCCATTCGGGTCACGCAACACTGTGAAGTATGCAATGCGGTAACGGTTCGGTATCCCCTCTTTGGGGGTCAATGCATGCGAATTTTTACCCTCGTTTGCCGAAAATTCGCCACCGTTCGCCGTTTATCAGGCCGTTTCCTGAAATTACCCTGAAAGAGGGGATGGCAAAACCCCCGGTCGGGCGATACTGCTCCGTGACGAATTGTCGTCTGCACCCGAATCGCCCGACATGTCACGCAACGCATGTATCGAGAAGAGATTTGGAGATGCAACATGGCTGACGAGAAGTCATACGGCTGGGCCGGCAAGATGCTGCGCGTCAATCTGACGACGGGCGCTATCACTACCGAGTCCACCGATCCTTATAAGGAATACATCGGCGGCATGGGCTTGGCCAACAAGATCATGTACGACGAGGTGCCCGCTGGCACCGATCCTCTTTCCGAAGAAGCCAAGATTGTGTATGCCGTCGGCCCGCTGACCGCTTCTGGCGTGCCGCTGGCAGGACGTACCACCATCAGCTTCCTTTCCACGTTCAGCAAAGACCACCTGGTTGTCGACGCTCACTGCGGCGGCATGATCGGTGCTCGCATCAAGCTGGCCGGCTACGACGCCATCATCGTTGAGGGCAAGTCCGACAAGCCGGTGTACCTGCACATCAAGGACGACACGGTTGAAATCAAGGACGCTTCCTTCGTTTGGGGCCTGGGCACCCGTGCCACCACCGAGGCGCTGAACCGCGTCGAGGGCAACCGCGCTTGCGTGGCAACCATCGGTCCTGCCGGCGAGAACCTGCTGCCCTACGCAGTTATGATGAACTCCCGTAACCACTCCGCTGGCGCTGGCCTGGGCTGCGTCATGGGCTCCAAGAAGCTCAAGGCCCTGGTTGTCGAAGGCAACGGCAGCGTGAACGTGAAGGACCCGCAGGCTGTGGCCGACCTGAGCGACTACATGCTGCGCGAGGTTGTGGGCTCCAACAACAACCACGTGGTGCCTTCCACCCAGCAGGAATGGGCAGAGTACTACGACAAGGGCACCCGTTGGACCGCCCGCAAGGGCCTGTACTGGGCAGACGCCGAGGGCGAGCCTATCGAGACTGGCGAGCCGAAGCCCGGCGAGATCAACACCGTTGGTTACCGCTGCATGAAGACCACCAAGGACGAAGGCCCGGACGCCGAGAAGTACACCATTAAGATGAACGGCTGCCACAGCTGCCCGATTCACTGTTACTCCGACATGCGCGTGCCGAACGCCAAGAAAAACGGCGGCTTCGAGATCACCGGCAACACCTGCGTGCCGAACTTCCCGTTCTCCGTCTACATGGTGAAGATCCTAGGCGAGCACACCTCCGTCAAGGCTTCTACCGAAGACGGCCTGATCTGGGACCAGGTTGTTGGCGGCACCATGGACGACTTGGGCATGTGGTGCAACTACGCTCAGCTGTACCGTGACATCGCGCACTGCGTGGCTAAGGGCATCTTCAAGAAGGTGCTGCCCGAGGACGAGTACAACCTGTTCGACTGGAACAAGTTCGAGAACAACGACCCCACCATCATGGTGGAGCTGCTCAAGCACATCGCCAAAAACGACAACGAGATGTCCTACCTTGGCCATGGCCCCTTGGTTTGGTGCCCGCGCTGGGACGACATGGAGTGGTTCGACACCACCGCTAGCTGTCTGATCAACTATCGCGGTTGGCCTGTGCACCATGCAATCGAGTCTTACGGCCAGGTCGGTGGCCTGCTGAACATGATTTTCAATCGCGACCCCATGATTCACTCGCATCAGAACATGCTGCAGTGCGGCCTTCCGCACGAGCTGAAGCAGCAGATCGCTGCCGAGCTGTGGGGCGGCGAGGACGCGCTCGACGACGCCAAAGACTACACGCCGATGAACGAGCACAAGGCCAACTTCTGCTGGTGGTCCATCGTCACCGACGTGCTGCATGATTCGCTGACGCTGTGCAACTGGGTGTGGCCGATGGCCCAGTCCCCGTCGAAGGACCGCAACTATCGCGGCGACCTCGACTTGGAGGCCAAGTTCTACAAGGCCGTCACCGGCGAGGACATCACCACCGACGAGCTGTACAAGCGCGCCGCTAAGATCATGACGCTGCAGCGCGCCAACACCGTGCGCGGCATGACGGACAAGGACGGCAAGATCGGTTGCAACGACTGCCGCAACATCCACGACGTCATGACCGAGTGGCCGTTCACGAAGGACCCGGACAAGCAGCCGTTCACCAAGGGCACCGACAAGATGGAGAAGGAAGACTTCCAGAAGGGCCTGACCATGCTGTACGAGAAGTTCGGCTGGGACTCCGAGAAGGGCTGCCCGACGGCCGACTGCCTGGACTACTACGACATGCCCGACGTGAAGGCCGAGCTGAAGAGCCTGAACCTGCTGCCGTAAGGTAAAACTGGCAAGCTTTAGTCGCCAAGCAAGCGAAACCTGAATCGCAAGCTAAAAAACGCCCCCGCTGCGCAGACAGCGGGGGCGTTTTGCGTTAGATGGCGAGGGTGACGCCACAAGCTTGAAGCCGCTTGCGTGAACGCGGGGACGAAGACGATGCTCGACCAGAGGGCAAACGTGAGCGCGGGGACGGAGGGGCGTGTTCACGATGACCCTCTCACTTCCCAAAGCGCTTGCGTGAACACCCGCTCCGTCCCCGCGCTCACGATGGCACCCCGCACCCGAAGCTCGCAAGGCAACGCCGCAGCAAGAAAATGCGATGCGTTTGGATTTTAATCCGGCTTCCCTTAGTAACCCGCTTTCGAACGCTGGTGTTTTCCCAGGTCACAGCGCAGCGTGCCTTTCTGCTACTCGCTGCAAGCAAATTAAAATCCAAACGTATCGCATTTTGGTTTCGCAGCGCCATACAAAAGCGCCCCGGACGAGGGTTCGTTCGAGGCGCTTTAGCTTTTCGGGGCTATGTCGGCTGATACTTTACACGTCGGCGGGGCGCTCTACGGCATCGTATTCTGCTAGCGATGCGGCGTAATCGGACTCCAGATACTGTGTGGAGTAATAGTACACGTCGCCGTTAGATGCCACGGTGCGCTCGATGTCGGGATAATTGCCGGAATCCCGCACGGTCTGCCACGTCTGCTCAATCTGCTCGTCAGTCATGCGGAACGGCGGGTTCTTCAGGCACACGGCCGCGTAGGGGCGCGGGTACACGCGCGAATCCTCGCGCACGCACTCCACGAACGTGACCACAGGGTTATCCTCGGCGGCAAGGAACGCCCAGTGCGCGTAGCTGTGCGTCATAAGCGTCTCGTCGTACAGGTAGTAGCTGTGCATTCCCATGAGCACCTTGATGCGGTTGCATTTGATTTCCTTGCGCACGGGTGCGGCGTCCTCATCCTCAACAAGAACCCATTCACCCTCGATTTGCTCCAGTTTGTAGCCATCGGGGATGTGCAAGCCGGCAAACGGGCTGGAGTCGTCCTCGGGGGCCGCCTCGGCGGCATCGCCAGGTTCGGCATCGGATGAAGCATCGGAAACAGCCTGGACAGCGATGCTCTCGTTATCAGAAGAGCCGTTGTCGGAAGAATCCTCGGGCTGGTCGGCAGGCTCGGATGATGCGGGCGCCGCAACGGCAGCAGCCTGAGCGGCGTCGTCAGACGCGGTACCGACAGCTTCCTCTGCCGCCTTTTTCGCGGCAACTTCCTCATCGGCCTCGATTTCCGCCAAGCGACGGTTGGGAATCTTCGGCGGCACGCCCACGGCATGCGTTGCCGAGCGAACGCTGGCGGCTTTTGCCTTTTCGGCAGCTATTTCCGCCTCAATCTCGTCCTTGTGCTCGGCCTGGTAATCCTCAAGCCACTCGTACACGAACATCTCGAACTCTTCGGCCGTCATATGCTCGGGCACCAAGCCAATTTCAGGCCAGCGGTCCGGCGTTACCAAGTGGCTGTCAGCCGACTGTTTGCGCACGTCGTCGAACACATCCGCCAGCGCGTTATGCTCGGCAAGCTCGCGCGCGGCGGCAAGTTCTTCCTCCGAAGGCTCGTCGGCATCAACAGCGGGCTCAGACGCCGCGGCCGAACCATCAGACAACGAAGAAGCGCCTCCGTTGTCGCTTTCCGCCTCAGTCACAGCGCTCGTTTCGGCTTGCGAAGGCAACGCCTCGAGCGCCTCTTCGCTACCTTCCAGGGCCTCTTCGGCCGCTTTCGTTTCTTCGCTCATGGTTATTCGCCCGCCTTTTGCTTGGCGATTGCCTCGCTGATGCGCATGTCAACGCGCGTGTCGCGCAGGCTGCAGTGCTCGCACAGCAGGCAGTTCACGGACATCTCGTCGCACGGCAGCTTTTCGTCCATTTCAGCCAAGGACATGCCGCAGCGGTACATCCAATCGCCCACCAAACCGCGCACGCCCTCAACGGCGAACAGCGTGGTGTGCTTCTTGTCTTTCGGCACGCCGTCAACCGCGCGCTCAACGTCTTGCTGCGTGATGGCCAGCGCCTGCGAGAACGTCTTGCCCTCGATCATCGAGCAAATGGCGCTTGCGCAGCCGGTCATGGCAAGGCAACCGCGGCTCTTAAAGCCAACCTTCACGAACACCGGGTCGGCCACGGAATCGTCCACCACGGCGAACAAGCGCAACGCCACCTCGCCGCGCTTCGACTTACCCACCATGCTTTGCACGTTGAAACCCTCAGGCTTGCCTGCGTTCTTGAAGTTCGCCACAATGGCTAGCAGCGTTTCGGAATAGCCGTCCACGCCATTGTCCAGCTCGGTTTGGTACACGTCCTTCGTACGGATAAGCGCGCGATCGTCCGGTTCGTGATAGATATCGCGGCCCTCATCCGGCTCGTCGAACTCGATTTCTTGCTCGTTCACCATAATAATCCCCTCTAGAGTTAACTTCACCGTTATGATATATATTTTTCCATATGGTATGATGACGAAAACGGCGCGTTCAGCATCCCCTCTTTGAGGGAATTTGCGACCACGTGAGCACATGCTCTTCGGGGGAAGGGGCATCCACCTGGCCAAATGCGCTACCAGATAACAGGAGGGATAGTGGACCAAGCCAATACGAGCGTGCCGTTTGCAAACCCTGCAAACGAGCGGAAAGCCGAAACCGGCAAGTATGCAAACGCGCACGAAGCAAGTCACCGCGCACGCACGTCCCATCCTGTGCCTGATGATGCCGCGCACCCCATGCCGCGCGGCATGAAGCTTGTTGGCCTTTACACGCCGCTTATCCCCTCCATCTTGGGGCTTTGCTTTGCACGCGCCGGCCTTATTGTTGCCGGTTACGGCAGCTACACGCACACCGACGACGGCATCTACACCGACGGTGCCATGCTTGCGGCACTTGCCATTATGGCCGTTATCCTGCTAGTCGTCTCCGTGCGCAAGATTCGCTTGCGCAAGCCAATCACCAACCGAATCATGCGCACGTGCATTTTACTGGAAACGCTGTGCATCCTGACTTTGCCAGCGCTGCATCTATCAGGTGTTTTGTCGCCGGACATGCACTATTGGTTGTGCGTTGCCGTCACGTTTTTCGGGTCGTTCGCCATTTTCTACTGGCTGCGCCGCGCGCGCGGTTGCGGCAGCACCACGGCCGTTTTGTACGTTTTCAGCGCGCTTGCCATCAGCGAAGTTGAGATTTACGCGTGCTCGCTCATCGGCGACTACGGCTTTTTCCTAGCCGCTGCCTTGTCTTTGCTGCAGTTCCCCTGCATGCTGTCCGCGCGTAAGAACAAGCTGGCGAACGACATCGACTCGTTCACGCCCAACGATGACTTTTTCGGTTTTGCCACCACCATGCTTTCCAGCAAGCGGTTCTTGTCGGCAACGGCCATCGGCATTGGCGTGCTTTCCGTGGTCATCGGTTTTCTGCGCGGCTACCCCGACGGGCAGCCCATCGCGTTCCAGCCGGGTACGCGCATTGCGTACGGCCTGCTCACCATTGCTATTTGCGGTATGGTTATCTTCTTCATGTTCCGCAAACGCCAGCGCGTGATGACCGTGGGCATGTTCATTGTTATGGAATGCCTGGCGTGCCTTGCGCTGATGCTGTACGCGGCGTTCCCCGATATGCTCGACATCGGCGCCGTGTTCACCACCACGCTCAACGCGCTGATGGTGGCTTTCACCTGGTACATCATCATCGCGTTCATGAGCTTTGGCTGGCGCGACCCGTATTACTACGCGCTGGCGGGCTGGATCGTGTGGCTGGGCTGCCGTGCCATCGCGCGCGTAACGCTGATGAACGTGCAAGTGTTTTCGATGAACGACGTGCTTATCAACGCAATTATGAGCGCTTGCGTAGTCATCTCCACGCAAGTTGCGCTCGGACAGTTCCTGAGCGTGTCGCAGATCGAGGCCGACGAACGCCACGAGCAGCATGTGAAACGCATGGAGCACCTTGAAAAGCAGCTTGCATACGCCCAGGCAAACGTGGAAACCCTTACGCGCATGAACGAGAAGATGGCCGACTACAGCGGCTGCGCGGTGTGCGCAAGCACAAACGCGAGCGGCACAGGGGGCGGCGTGGCAGTTGCTAACCCCATGCAGTGTTCGGGCGTGGTAACTGCGCCCGTTGAAATTGCCGACGAAGGTGCGGAAGGCAGCGTGGACGACAGCTCGTCGGCGCCGGTGCACGGTGTGCGCCTGGCACGTCTTATGGGCCTTGACGAGGGCGAATCCATTGCCGATATCCGCAAGGCAACCATGCGCAGCAACGCCGAGCAGATGGGCAAGCAGTTCCTGCTTTCCGACCGCGAGGTAGAAGTGCTTACGCTGTATGCGCTTGGCTGGACGCAAAAGCGCGTGGCCGAGGAACTGTATATCAGCCCCAGCACCGCGCACGCCCACATCAAGCGCATTTACGCGAAAACCGGCCTGCACTCCCGCCAGGAAATCCTGGACTTCATGGACCAGTACACGAACTAGAACGCAGCGTCCACGGGGTCACTTACCTGCACGTCTTCTTGGCCGCGCTCGAGCGCGGTGAGCGCATCAAGCAGCGGCTGTTGGGTGCCGTCGAGCATGCGTAAGTTTAACGTTACAGCATCGGCGAAATCGGTTGACAGCACTTTCGCGCCATGGTCTTGAGCCAGGCGCATCAGCTGCTCGTAGCGTGGGTACGCAATGCGAATGCGCAGGTCAACGCAACGCGACACCACCACCAGCTGCGCCGCGTCAATGCCTGCCTGCGTTGCCTGCGTGTATGCGCGCACCAGACCGCCCGTGCCCAGCAGCACGCCGCCGAAATAGCGCGTCACCACGCAGGCAACATCGGTAAGCCCCGCGTGTTGCAACACTTCAAGCGTGGGAAGCCCGGCCGTTTTCTGCGGTTCGCCATCGTCGGAGTAGCGCACGCGCCCTGCCGCGCCCGCGCCACCTTCGCGCAGGATGTACGCGTACGCGTTGTGGCGCGCCATGCGGTTTGCCGCGCGAATCTCCTCCAGGAAGGCCAGTGCCTCGTCCTCGGTTTCCACGTGCGCCAAGCTGGCAATGAAGCGGCTCTTCTTCTCCTCTATCTCACCAACCGCACGGCCTTCTATGGTTGTGTACGAGCTCATATCCTTCCCTTTCTTGCAACCAACTGGCCAAACAAACGCAAAGAGATTCAACCGGCCGCCGTTCGCGTGAACGGCTTGGGAAATGCGACGTGAACAGGGGGACGGAGGGAGTGTTCACAATAACCCCCCATTTCCCGAAGAGCCATCGTGAACACTCCCTCCGTCCCCCTGTTCACGACAGCGCTTTACCCTCTTCCTATTCCCCTGTTGCCATTTGCAGCAGGTATACCTCTTCGCGCAGTTCACGCGCCATATCACGCGTGATGCGACCGTCGTCGCGCATGGCCTGAATTTCCTCAAGCTCAATGCGCAGCGCCTCAGCTTCCACGTCAGACACACGCGCCTTGATTACTTGGATCTTCTGCGTGTCCATGCTTTGCAGTGCGCCCTGCAAGCCGCCGGCGTCCACGCCAACCACGCTGCCCGCCACGTTCGCACGCGCTAGCGCCGCCGGTTCGTTTGCCGCACGCAAGAACGACAACGTGGAGCGGCATTCGGCAGCCAGCACGCCCGCGCCGTCCGCGATTTCCAAATCGGCGTCGTCCATGCGCCCCAGGTAGTAGTTCAGCGCGCATTCTTCCAGCTCGATACGCAGCTGACGGTTGCGCTCAAGCTGCGCCTCGTCTTCCACCACATGGCGAACGGCTCGGTCCACGTTGCGGCGCGCATGCAGCACGCCTACCTTCATGCGGCCCCACACCTCGCCGAGCGCCTCGCGGCGCGTATGGGCGCTCAGCAGCAAACGGCGTGCGCTGGCCAGGCGCTCAAGCTCACGTTCGCCCTCTTCGCGCGTGAGGTCGCCCGACTGCAAACGCGCCTCGACCATGCGCGTTTGCGCTGACAACGCGCCCGCACGCAGCTCCACCAAACGCGGCGCCGAGGTGTTCTGGCGGCGCAGGCGCTTGATGCGTTCGCTATATTGGCGAATGACAATTTGCGTGGACGACTCGTTTTGCGGCGTTTTCTGCTCACGCAGCTGACGGATAACACGCTTGAGAATCTCGATGTTGATGGCGTTCACGTCGGGCGCGTCGTCATCGTCCTCATCGGCGCCCTCCTTCGGCGCCAGCACCGGCACCACGAAGTTCGCCAGCAACAACGTGCACAAAATAACGCCCGAGGCCAGGAAAATCAGCGTGTCACGCTGCGGGAACGGCTCGCCCGACGACAACGTGTACGGGATGGTCATGATAATGGATAGCGTCACGGCGCCCTTTGGGCCGGACAGCGTGGTAACCAGCGCGTCGCGCACCAGCTGCTGGCCCGTGCGGCGTTTTGCGCTTTTGTCGCAGCGCTCCATCACGTACACCCAGATGAAGCGCACGCCCACCACCAGCGCCGTTACCAGCACCACCAGGCCGCACAAAAGCAGCGAGCTCATTTCGTCACTGCGCCACGACGGCATAATAGCCTTCGGCAGCTGCATGCCCAGCATCACGAACACCACGCCGTTAATCACGAACACCAGCGTTTCCCACACGCTGCTTGATGCGATTTTCAGGCGCGCGGCCACGGGCGTGGGCTTTTGCGGCAGCAGCGTGATAAGCAGGCCGGCGGCCACCACGGCCAGGATGCCGCTGGTGCCGAAATGCTCGGCGCACAAAAATGTGATGAACGGGGTGAACACCTCGAACACCACGTGCACGGTAACGCTTTCATAGCCATAGCTGCGGATGGCGCGCATGGCAAGCAGCGCCAACGCGCCCACTACCAAGCCGATGGCAATGCCGCCAAAGAAGCTGATGGCAAAGCTTTGCGCGGCGCTGGCCAGCGAAAACGCGCCCGTGACCGCGGCGGCAATGGCGAACTGGAACGACACGACGCCCGATGCGTCGTTGATAAGCGCCTCGCCCGACAACAGCGACTTTTGACGGCCTGACAGGTGGATGTCCTTGCCCAGCGCCGTTACGGCAACAGCATCGGTGGGACCCAGTGCCGCGCCCAGCGCAAACGCCGCAGCCAGCGGGATGGACGGCTCGATCCAGTTCAGCACGAAGCCCACCACTAGTACGGTTACCAGCACCAAGCCAACGGCCAGCGACACGATGGAGGCCTTGTTGTCCCACAGCCCGCGTTTGCTTGCATGCCGCGATTCGTCGAACAGCAAAGGCGCGATGAACAGCACCAGGAACAGCTCAGGGTCGATTGCCACGTCCACCGGCGCACCCACCAGCAAAATGACCACCGCGCCCAGCGCAATCTGCACCAGCGGCAGACTTACGCGCGGCGTCATCTGGTCAAGCACGGCGGAAACCAGCACCGCAGCCAGCAACAGCAATACGAACTCGAGCATTTCCATGGGCATCCACCTTTACCGTCGCAGGTTCATCATCGTTGGGAATCCAACCTATAGTAACAAGGACAAGGCCCCACCTGAAAGCAACGCCTTCGTAAACAATGAAGGCAACATAAGGAAAGCGGGAGGGCGGCAGCACACCAAACGCGGCGCCCCAAGCGACCCGTCATTGCCCTGGGACAGTGCACCGGGTGCAGTGTCCCACACCCAAGTCCAGCATCGAGCATGTACTCCTTAGATGCAGAAAGCCCCGGTCAATGACCGGGGCTTTGATTGCGAATGGTGCGGGCGAGAGGACTTGAACCTCCATGGGGTTGCCCCCATACGGACCTGAACCGTACGCGTCTGCCAATTCCGCCACGCCCGCGAATTGGCGCCTGTCTCTCAAGGCGAGAATGTATATTACGCTTATATTCCGCCCCACGCAACCCCTAATCGAAAAATAGTTGCAACTTTTTTCGCGCACAGGGGGCAGCAATCGTTCGCGAGGTCGAAGTTTTGCGAGTGGCTTACGAGGCTTGGGCGACCTTCTTTGCCAGCACAATAGCGGTTACCGCCAGCAGAGCGATCGTTACTGTCAATAGCACGGTGTCGCCCGTTGCCCCCGATGCGTATGTTGCAGGTAACGCGCCCATAAGGAACACGCGTGGGCCCAGGTAGAGCGCGTCGAACCCGGCATGTAGCAACGCACACGGCCACAGACGGCGCGTTTGTGCATACAGCGTGCCCAGGATTGCGCCGAACAGCAGCGCTTGTAAGAACTTCAAAGCCGATTGCATGAGCACCAGTTGGCTGACCGGCGCATCGGGCACGCCAACATGTAACAGCGCGAACAGCAGAGCGGACGTGACGACCGCGCGTTTCGTGCCCAATGCGCTTTCGAAGGCCTCTATGCCCAGCACGCGCATGAAGGCTTCCTCGTATATGCCCGTGAGTGCGCAGATTCCTAACAAGAGCAGCAGGTTTTTTGCGACTTCGCCAACTGAAGGTAGCGGCGAGGTTGCAGCACCGGAGACATTAACAGCATCGCTAATACACCAGGTCACAAGCGAAATTACGCCACCGATGAAGCCAACCACCAGCAACGAGATAGCTACAAATCGCACCAAGCTTCGATGTTGCACATCAACCGTACAACGTCTAAGCGAGCCCGGCAGCGCAAACGCGACAACCGCAAGCGCCATCAGCGCCAGCACCGCTTCCTGGGCGCACGCCTGCAGCAAGCCATCCGCCGGCAACGCATTCATCACCGCAAACGATACCAGCAGCACAACAAAGAAGGCCAGCACTATGCTGGCCTTCGAATTCCTTGGATTCACCTTGCAAGCACCCTACAGGCCCAGAGCCTTTTTCAGGGCGGAGACACGACGACGGCTGACGGGGATTTTCTCGTCCACGCCGTTGAGCGTGAGCAGCAGCGTGCCGCCGGCAACAGGTTCGATCTCCTCCACCATGGACAGGTTCACCAAATAGCCGCGGTGCACGCGGAAGAACCCGTGGCCGTCCAGGCGCTTTTCCAGCTGCGCCAGGCTGACGGTGCTGAAGTAGCGGTCAGTGTCGGTTTGCAGGTACGCGTAATCGTCGCGCGCCATGACAAAGCGGATTTTGTCGATGCTGATGAGGATTTTCTTGCCGGCCTTTTCAACCGGGATACGCTCGGACTTCTGGGCTTGCGCGTGCAGCTGCACGTGTTCGCGCACGCGGGCGATGGCCTGCGCCAGGCGGTCGGACTCAACCGGTTTCACCAGGTAGTCGATGGCGTTTACCTTGAAGGCGTCGAGCGCGAACTCACTGTACGCGGTAACGAACACCACCGCGGGCGGGAACTTCAGGTGCTGCAAAGCCTCGGCCAGTTGCAAGCCCGTGGCCTCGGGCATGTTCACGTCAAGGAACATGACGTCGCAGGGGTATTCCTTCAGCTTTTCGATGGCCTCGCGCACGCTTGCCGCCTCGGCCACTACCTCGGTTTGACCCAGTTCGTCGAGCAGGAACTTTAGTTCGGAGCGCGCAGGGGCCTCGTCGTCGACGATCATCGCTTTCAGCATGGTTGGGGGCCTCCTTGCTTCCTGTTGTAAAGATAATTGCACTGTAACGAGTCACATTATAGAGCATGGGGCGGCGTGATTTCCACTGCGGCGGCGGTGTGTTTTTATGGGGCGCGAACGGCGCGAACGGTAGCATTCGGGCTTTGGAAGGCGGCTTTTGGCGGTGGGCGGTTATTTTGGAATAGGCAATTAACGCGCAAAACAACCCTTTTCGGGGCATGGCGAAACTGGAGTGCAAGGGCAAAACTGGGGCACCGCACCGGGTGCGGTGCCCCAGTTTTGCGTGCTGGCTTGTTAGAACTTCAGCTGCATGAGCTTGCCGATGGTTAGGACGTAGATGCGGAAGGCTTCTTTTAGCAGCGTTTCGCTTACCGCCTCGTCGGGGCCGTGCATGCTGCCCGCCCATTCGGGCGTGCTCACCCACGGCTTTTCAGGCCCAAAGCTTGCCGCCGGGCACGCGAATTCGCGCGCATACGTGCCACCGCCCATGGTGAACGGCTTGGCGTTTTCGCCCGTGGCTTGGTTGTACGAGGAAAGCAACGCCTGGATAGCCGGGTTTTCAGGGTCAACCAGGAAGGGAACGTCATCGCGTGTTTTCGCGCACGAGCCGCCCGCAACCTGCGCCAACTCATCAAGCTTCGCGTTTAGCGCATCGCCCGAGGTGGCCGTGGGGTAACGCGCATCGACGGTTTGGGTGAACCGGTTGCCGCGCGTTGCCGCCAAGCCCGCAACAACGGTAAGCGGGCCGAAGTGCTCGTCCGCGCAGTCAAGGCCGATGGCGCTGCCGTCCGTTGTTTCGGCGATGCGCGCAACGGTTTCGAAGTACGCGCGCTCCTGACCTGCGACTATGCCCGCATCAAGCAGATAGTTCGCCAGCATGCCAATGGCACTGATGCCCGATTCGGGCAAACTGGCGTGCGCACTGCGGCCCGTGGCCGTCACGCGAACGAAGGGGCCCGCCACCGCAGAGGCCGCCGGCTCCGCAACTTCACCGGTCACTTGCGTAAGCAGTTGCTCAACCTCGGACGCATCCACGGGTTCAACCGCAATACCTTGCGTGGCAGGCAAGGCCGCTACATCGGCGCGCACTATCGCCTGCGCATGGCCCGGCACCGCATTCACCGCTGTTCCGCCTTCGAACAGTGCAACCGTGCGCTCCCCCACCGGCAAATCGGCGCTGGTCAAAAGACCGTTGTAGATGCCTTTTTCGCCGTAGCACACGGGGAACTCCGCATCGGGCGTAAACAAAAACGCCGGGTCAGCATGGTGCGTGCGGTAATAGCGCACGTCGCCCATGCCCGTTTCCTCGTTCGCGCCGAAAATGAAGCGCAGCGTGTAGGGCAGCTGCGGCGCCTCGCCGGTAAGCTGCAGCTGGCGCCACAGGTTCATGGCGTGCAGCGCCACCACGCACGGACCCTTGTCGTCGATAACACCGCGACCCACCAAATAGCCGTCCTTGCGCGTAACCTGGTAGGGCTCGAAATGCCAGCCGGGACCCGCCGGCACCACGTCCATGTGGCCGATAATGCCCAGCTGCGTGGCACTTTTACCCGCAAAGTCGGCGTAGCCCACGTAGCCTTCATCGTCATGCGCTGTAAAGCCCATGCGTTTTGCCAGGTCAAGCGCCCCATCAAGTGCCTTGCGCGGCCCCGGGCCAAAGGGTGCGCCCTCACCCGCCGCGCCCTTGTCTTCGAAGCTGGGAATACGAACCAACGTGTTAATGTCGGCAACAACGTCTTCCCAATGTTTATCCAGGTACTCCTGAACGCGCTGCTCCAACAATGCATCGGAGGGCATGGCTGTTTGCGCCGCTTCCGTATTCATGAACACATCTCCATTTCTAGTTGTGCGTTGCTCAAACTTCCGATATAATAACCAAGCTACATGCCCGAGTGGCGGAATGGCAGACGCGGCGGTCTCAAAAACCGTTGTCTCACGACGTGCGAGTTCGACTCTCGCCTCGGGCACCATTCAAAACCAACGGCCCCGCTTCTGCGGGGCCGTTTCATTGTACGCTCATTCGCCTTTCGACCCGAATGCGAAAAAACGATACGTTTGGATTTAAATTCGTTTGCCGCCAGATACCGCTGCCTGAAGCATCACGTTTCCCCAAGTCGCAGCCTTGCAGCTAAATGGACAGCTGCGACTGCCTAGATTAAAATCCAAACGTATCCTATTTTGGCTCCAAGCCTCGCCCGCTACTCCTGATATTGGCGAAGCGCACCGTCTACCAGCACTAGGCGCACCGTGGTGCCTTTCCCCAGCTCGCTTTCCACTTCCAAGCGCGTCCCCGGGCCGAAGTAACCGCAAATGCGGTCGTGCACGTTGCCCACGGCAATGCCGCAGCCTGTGGTTGAGCCCGGGTGCAAAATGTTCTGGCACGCTTCCTGCGTCATGCCGTTACCGTCGTCTGCCACCGACACGATCACGTCGTTGCCCTGGCGGATAGCGCTCACGCGGATGGTCAGCTTGCCCTCGGAGGGCAACGCGTGGCGCACCGCATTTTCAACCAGCGGCTGGATCAAAAACGGCGGCACCATCATGTCGTTGACCTCGGGCTGAACGTCGCACGCCAGCTCCAGGCGGTCTTCGCCGAAACGCGCCAGCTCGAACATGAAGTAGCGCTGGGTTTGCTCAAGTTCACGCCTAAACTCAATCAAGTCGCCGGAATCCTCCAGCGTGCTGCGATAAAACTTCGCGAACTCACGCAGCAGCGTGCGGGCGCGATTGGGGTCGGTGCGCGTAAACGATGCGATGGTGTTGATGGTGTTGAACAGGAAATGCGGGTTGATCTGGCTTTGAAGCATTTTCAGCTCCATTTTGGTTGCCAACGCCGTTTGTTCCTCAAGCGCCGATGCCGCCATTTGCGTAGACAACAGCTGCCCAAAGCCGATGGCGATGGACTTCTGCGTTTCGCTGATGTGGTTGGCGCTGCGATAGTAGAACTTCAGCGTGCCCTTAACGTCTTTGCCCACGGTAAGCGGCACGATAATAGCCGCATTGATGCCGTGCACGCCGTTAGGGAAGCCGATTTCCTCGGGCGTGAACAACACGCGCGTTTTGCCGTCCTGCAGCGTGGCGTACGTGGCGTGCGTGCGGATGGTGCTGCCCGTGGGGTTGTCGGACTCTTCGTAGCCCGCATACCCCAAAATGCTGTGGTCGTCGGTAATGGCAACCGCAATAGCTGCCGTTGAAGGGAGCAGCAAGCTGCAGATGCGCTGCGCCGATTTCGCGTCAAGGCCCTCGCCCATGGCTTTAAGCGTTTGGCTTGCCAGCTGCAAAACCGCGTTCGACTGGCGCGCGCGCACCGAGTCGGGGTCCATGAGCAGGCGGATAAGCACGGCCATGGCCAGCGTGAACACGATGCCGGCGAAAAACAGCGCCAGGATGCTGGCATCGGGCGAAACCAGGTTCCAAATAAGCACCAGCCCCGACAGCGCCACCAGCACCGACATGAGCATCTCAAGCGTGAAAAAACGCGGCAGCTTCCCGCGACCGTCCTCGATGTCCGCGTTCATTGCGCCAACTCCTTCCCTCAACGTTTCATGAGCCCAGTATACCGAACTCGTTAAGCATGAGCATCACAGCCGCCACCAGCAAAAAACCGCCGAACGCAAAGCGCAGCTGACGTTCGGGAACCACCCGCACCAGCCGCGCGCCCAGCCATGCGCCGGGAATGGTGCCGACAACAATGGAAATGCCCGCAAAGTAGTTGATGTTGCCCAGAATGGCCTGCTCGACAACACCCGGGATGGCCAGAATCATGATGGCGATGAGCGACGTGCCCGACGCTAAGCTCATAGGGATGCTTAAGATGGCAAGCATCATGGGCACCATGATGAATCCGCCGCCCACGCCCACGTAGCCCGACGCCAATCCCGCAACAAGACCGATACCCGCGCCCTGCAAAAGCTGCTTGCGCGAAAGTTCGGGCTGTGCGGGAACGGGCTGCTTTGCTTTCGCGCCGCCCTTGTTCTGCGCGCGCTTCGGCGCAGCCATCGCTTTCTTGAACATTTTGTAGGCGCTGAAACCGATGACCAGCGCAGCCACCAGAATAACCATCCAGCCCGGTGACACACTTGCCAGCCATACGCCCACTGGCGACATGACCGCGCCGCCCAGGCCAAGCGCTACGCCCAGCTTTGGCACACACGTTTTCGCACGCGTATGCGACGCCACGCCCGAGATGGACGTGGGGATGATGGCAAACAGGCTGGTGGCGGTGCTGGCCATAGGGCTCATGCCGAACGCCAAGCGGAAGATGGGCACCATGATGGTGCCGCCGCCCACGCCAAGCAGGCCCGACATAACGCCAACGAATACGCCCGCCACCGCGGGTCCGGCAAACTGTAGGAAAAGGTCCACGAGATTCGTCCTGCTTTCGATATTCCGCCGCTTTGGCTATTCAGCAATGTTCAGGCGAATTTCGCTGGTAACGCCCGGGTCGACGCCTGCGGCAGGGCCCGCTACGGGGATTGCTGTGGCCTGCGGATTCACGCTAGCCTGCCGACGCGCCACCGATTGCACGATGGCCGTGTGCAGGATTTGGTCGCTCTCCATGCGCGCCATCAGCTCGGGCCACACGAACTGGAACTCGAAGTACTTCGAGCAGTTGCGCTGCGCGTACATAACAGCGTCTGTGCGTGCGGCCTTTGCCGCCTGGCGGTATGCCTTCTTGTCCTTGCGCGCGAGACTGCGCAAAATGGCCGTGATGCGAATGCGCCTGGTGATGCCCGGCTCCAAAAACGGCCCCGGATACGGCTCAAGCGATTGCGGCTTGACCTGCATCAAGTCGATTTGCGTGCGGCTGTATTCCATCTTGCGATACTCGTACAACCAGCGGTAAATGTCCTGGCGGAATCGCGTGCCCTCGCTGGCGGTTGCCGGCGGCAGGTGGCGCAAGCTCCATTGGTTGTCGAACCAGATGTCGCTTCCGTACATGCGCAGGTTCAGCATGTAATCTAAATCTTCGCCGCGCGCAATCCACGGGTCGAACGACAGACGTTTGAACGCTTCCTTGTGAAGCGCCAAGCAGCCGCCGCACACATGGTTGCTGCGCGAAAGGCGCGGGCCGCGCATGGCTTTCGAAATCCACTTGTTGAACGCTTTGCCCTGCTGCCAAAAACGGTTGTACCACTTGTCTTGGCTTTTTGAGAGGAACGACCCCTCGGAGTTGAAGTAGAAGCCGGATTTTGCAAGGATGGGCACGCCTTTGCGCGTGAGTTTCCCCAGGCCATACACGCCTTTTTGCAGGAAGTCGGCATCGTCGATAACCTCGTCGTCGTCCAGGAACACCACGGAGTCGAAGCCCATGACGTTGGCGACCACCAGGCCCAAATTGCGGATGGCGCCGTAACCGGTAAGGCCGATTTCGCGCGAGAGCTTGCCCAAGCCCAGCTGCTCCATGCGCTGCTGCACCAGGTTGTACTCCGCCGCGCCGATAACCGCCACGTTGAGCGCGGGGAAGCGCGAGACGATGTCCTGCACCTTGTCGGATGCTTGCGGCTCGGCCGATTTGTCGGCGGCCACCAGCACGATAATCTGCCCGATGCCACGTACCTTTTGCAGCGATGTGAGCAAACGAGGCAGCTCACCAGGGTTTTTGAGCGGAGTAGCGTGATCGTACGTTGCCGTCACGCTAGCAGGTTCCTTGCGACGCCGCGAGGAAACAAACGTTGGGATAACGATGACCGGATTCATGCACGTCCTTTGCTTCGAGTTCGTTTACGCAAGTGCAAGGCGGCAGCTACGGGTTTCCCCGTTGCGCGGCGCAAGGCCAAGCGGCCCCGCTCGCAACCACCACGCACAGGCGCGTGCGTTGCTAGTACGGTTAACCGTATTATTGTAGCGTTTTTAGGCAACGCATGCGAAACCGCCCCTCAACCGGACAGCAACAAGGAAAGCGGCGCAAACCCGGTTTGCCCGGCCCTTGCGGGGCCTTCGTTGTCACGAAATCGCTCGTGTTTGCGTTTTGCCGAGAAAGACCCGGATAGCGAAAATTTCAGCAAGGTGATGACCAGGCAAAACGTTTTGCGAATGCGGCGACATACTTGGCACATGCGAGTTAAAACACAAACACGAGCGAGTTTGCGACATTACGGCTTCGGGGGTTCGCGAGAACGACGTTGCCGCAAAATCGCGTTAGTTTGTGACTTGCTGCGAGGGTGCTGGGTATGTGATTTAGCAGCAAGTCTGTGACCTGGGCAAATGCCATCAGCACATGCAGTGCTGGTTGCCACGTTGGAATTAAGTCACAAACTAACGCGTTTTTTAACGCACGCCCCCAGGCGCGTCTACGCAAGCCTCCAGATGCGACCGCGCGAAAAGCCCACCGGCGGCGGCGCTCTCCGCCGGGGGCACGCCCACGCGAGGCCCACCAGCGGTGGCGCCTTCCCGTGGGCGCGGCTTGGCCGCGCTCGCACAAGGCTTAGCGGCGGCGCTTTCCACGGTGGGTGTGTGTGGGCGTGCTGTTGCGTTTTTTGTCGCTGGCTTTTTCGCCTCGCATGCGGCGGGCTTCTTCGCGGCGAGTGCGCAGCGTGGCCGTTTCCTGCTTGAGCGCCTGATAGCTGGCAAAGCGTTCGGGGGCAATCTCGCCCGCGTCTACGGCGGCGCGCAC
>ERZ808240.2457-NODE-2457-length-20176-cov-9.085383_pt1 | contig 20176 bp, 17 predicted proteins | sample MGYA00521084_ERZ808240 | MGnify/ENA primary metagenome ERZ808240 (study PRJEB31516, sample SAMN03275571) | gut metagenome | biome: mammalia-associated habitat; material: feces | host: Papio cynocephalus | place: Kenya | collected 2012-08-06 ...
TTATATTTTTGGTTCGCAGTTTTGGAAAATTACATTGTCTGCAATTTGCACTGCCTTGATGTATTGTTCTTGATTGTTAATTGTCCATGCGAGCAAAGGAATTTCAAGGTGTTTAACAAAACGATTTGGCAAATTTCTTAAATCATAGCTTACAAAATTTTGTTCGGTTATCTTTTTCATCCCAAGTCGTCTTAATACAAGTTTTTTAAACAAACTGAGTTTTTCGCCCTTAAAAAAGCCAGCAAGCTGTCCACGCCAAACTTTTGGAGCGTTGTTTTTAAACCATTGAAGAGTGTATGGGTTGAAACTTTGAATTGCATATTCGCCTTTGTAGTTTTTAAGAATTTCCCAAACTGCTTTTTCAAGTTCGCCAACTTTTTGTTGATTTTTCATTTCAATCAAAAGTGGAGTTCTGCCATCTACAAATTTCAAAACTTCTTCCAGTGTTGGAATTTTTTCGCTAGAAGCGAGAAGAGTTGTTTCATCAAATTCTTCACGAGAAATGTTTTGAATGTATTTGTCTTTTCCGGTCATTCTACTCATTTTGCTGTCGTGAAAAACAACAGGTGTGCCGTCCATAATTGGATTGACATCAAGTTCAATTGCGTAGCCCTTTTCAATTGCTTTTTCAAATGCACTCAAACTGTTTTCTGGAGATTTTTCATCATGAAGACCTCTGTGTGCAAACATTTTTTGCACAATAAAACTTTGCCAAATGTCTTCATTTTCTTTATGTCCAAAAAATTCTTGTTTTGTTTCTATATTAACGGGTTGTTCAACTTTTTGTTGTTCAACTTTTTTTGTTTGTTTTTTCTTTGTTGTCTTTTTGCTTTTTGCTTGTTCCTTGCTCATTTATGCCTCACTTTAAATTATTTTATCATAAAAAAAACATTCTAGCAAGCAAATGCTGGCACTCAAACTATGGCGTATTTGTTGATATTTTTTTAAATTTTAATTATAATTGATTTGTTACTAGGAGATTTTATGAACAGCAGACAGCAACACATCAGAAATTTTTGCATAATTGCTCACATTGACCACGGCAAAAGCACACTTGCCGATAGGCTTATTGAAGCAACTCACACTGTTGACAAGCGAAATATGGAAGAGCAACTTTTGGACAATATGGACCTAGAGCGTGAAAGGGGCATAACCATCAAACTAACTCCAACAAAAATGAACTATACCTATGATGGTGAGGACTATGAACTAAATTTGATTGACACCCCTGGGCACGTTGACTTTTCTTATGAGGTTTCACGAAGTTTGGCGGCGTGCGAAGGCGCAATTTTGATTGTTGACGCAACGCAAGGCGTAGAAGCACAAACTCTTGCAAATTTGTATCTTGCTGTAAACAACAATTTGGAAATTTTGCCTGTCATTAACAAAATTGACTTGAAGAGCGCTGACATTGAAGGCACTGAAAAAGAGATTGAAGATGTTATTGGACTTGATGGAAAACATGCGCCAAAAATAAGTGCAAAAGAAGGCATAAACATAAATGAAGTTTTGGAGCGTATCATAACCGACTTTCCACCACCAAATGGCGATGAAGACAAACCACTAAAAGCCTTGATTTTTGATAGTTACTACGACAACTACAAGGGTGCTGTTTGTATGGTTAGAATTAAAGATGGCACTGTTAAGGCTGGCGACAAAATAAAGATGTGGACAACTGGCAAGCAATACGATGTTGTTGAAGTTGGCTATTTTGAGCCAAACACTGTTTCAACAGATGTTTTGCGTGCTGGCGAAGTTGGCTATATAACAGCAAGCATAAAACAAATTGCCGACACAAAGGTTGGTGACACAATTTACAGAGCCGACCAACCAATTGACAAAGCACTTGCTGGCTATAAAGAAGCAATACCAATGGTGTTTTGTGGAATATTTTTGGAAGATGGCAGTAGGTATCAAGAACTCAAAGATGCCCTTGAAAAACTTAAACTTAACGATGCAAGTTTAAGTTATGAGCCCGAAACAAGTGAAGCGCTTGGCTTTGGTTTTAGGTGTGGCTTTTTGGGACTTTTGCACATGGAAATCATTGAAGAAAGGCTTGAAAGAGAGTTTAACATAGACATCATTGCCACAGCACCAAGTGTTAAGTATAAAGTGCTTAAAACAGATGGAGAAGTTTTGGAGGTTTCAAACCCAGTAAATTTGCCAAAGGCACAAGAAATTGAAGAGATTGAAGAGCCTTGGTGTGATGTGAACATCTATACACCACCAGAATATGTTGGCACAATTATGGATTTGTGCATTGAAAAAAGAGGCATTCAAAAAGACCTTAAATATTTGGACGAAAAAAGAGTTAATCTCACTTTTGATATGCCACTTAACGAAATTGTTTATGATTTTTTTGACAGTTTGAAAAGCCGTAGCAAAGGCTATGCAAGTTTGGATTATGAAATTAAAGAATATCGCCCAAGTGACCTTGTTAAACTTGACATTTTGCTTAATGGCGACACTTGTGATGCGCTTTCAATTATTGTGCACAGAGATAAAGCCTATGCTCGTGGCAGGGCAATAACCGAAAAACTTAAAGAAATTTTGCCACGACAAATGTTTGAAATTCCAATTCAAGCAGCAATTGGTGGAAAAATTATTGCAAGAGAAACCGTAAAGGCACTTAGAAAAGATGTGCTTGCAAAGTGTTATGGTGGAGATATAACACGAAAGAAAAAACTTTTGGAAAAACAGAAAAAAGGTAAAAAGCGAATGAAACAAATTGGAAATGTTCAAATTCCAAGCGAAGCATTCATAACGCTTTTGAAAATGTAAATCAAAAAGGAGAATTTTATGCCAAAATTATATTTCAAATATGGAACAATGGGAAGTAGCAAAACAGCACAAGCACTTATGTGCAAGTTTAACTATGAAGAAAGAGGCTTTAAAGTTTTGCTTATGAAAAACTTGGTTGACAAAAGAGATTTGCAAAACGGCAAAGTTGTTGTTAAAAGCAGAATAGGACTTTTTGCGGAATGTAAAACTTTTGAAAAGGACACAAATCTTTTTGAAATGGTCAAAAAAGAAGGCTTTTTGAAAAACGATTGTGTTGTTATCGTTGATGAAGCACAATTTTTAACAAAAAAGCAAGTTGAAGAACTAAAAGAAGTTTCAAACTATGTTCCAGTTCTTTGTTATGGCTTGCTTACAAATTTCAAAACCGAGTTGTTTGAAGGCTCAAAAAGGCTTGTTGAAATTGCCGATTCATTGCACGAACTTAAATCTGTTTGTAAATGTGGCAAGAAGTCAAATGTAAATGCTCGCCTTGTAAATGGCAAGGTTGTTACTGATGGCAGTGAAATTTTGATTGGTGGCAACGAGTCCTACGAAGCTATGTGTTTTGATTGCTTTAAAAAACTCCAACAAAACAACAAATAGGAATTGTTGGTTGAAATTTAATATTAAAAATAAAAAAGGTATGAATAATAACAAAAGAAAAGTAGCACAAAAAATTTTTCAGTAAAAAAATATTAAATCGATGGCAAACAAATAATATTTCATTAAAAAATCAGCGTTTGGCTGATTTTTTATTTGTTATAGTCGGAAGTTTTAATATAGGTGTCAATTTGTGGAAATTGTTGAATGTTTTGATTTTTGCTTTCGCCCGAAAAGTTGTTTTGGGGCATGATGGACAAGATTTTTTCAAGCATTGGATTGTTTGAATTTTTTAGGAGCATTTTGATTAAATTTTGTTGTTGGGCTTTCATAAAACTTTTTGTGCCTTTGTTTTTGCCTGCCATCATCATTGACATAAGTGAAACAAGCATATCATTTCCGCCACCAAGTATTCCAAAAATTCCACCCACATTTTGACCATTTGGTGTGGGCGTTTTTTGTTCTGCAACACTAACTTTTTCGCCATAATTTATGTTGTCATAATTTTTTTGCATATTGTCTAGCACTTGGTTTATGCTTGGTGCATTTTCTTTTTTTTGTGAAACACTTTGGCTGTCGGTTGCTTTCACTCCGTTTATTGTAACCATATTTGCTCCTTAATTATATCTTTTTTATGTGGCAATTTGATTTTTTCACATTTTATCAATATTATATATGCTTGCATATAATAATTTAGTTAAACAAAAAGAGGTTGATATGGATTTTAATGAATATTGCAACACAAAAATTGAAGATGATGTTTGCAAAAAAAATAACTTTGGAGGTAACAATCAAGGCTGGAAGAGTAGCCAAACAAACAAGACAAAAACCACGGAAACGGCAAACAAAAGCAGTGCAAGTTTAAATGAAGAAGAGATTAAAAAGACCATTGAAAAATATCAAAATTACAGCAGTGAGCAACTTTTGAGCGAACTTTTAAGGCAAACAAGCAAACAAAAAGCAGAAGGAAAATATGACGGCAAAAAGATGGAAGATTTTTCAAAACAAATAAGACCTATGCTGTCTGCTGAACAACAAAACAAATTAGATGAAATATTAAAACTTTTGAGGTAGAAATGTTTTTAAACAAAATTGATAAAAGAATTTTAAATATGGTCAACTCGCAGTCTGTTGGCGGAAAGGTTAGTTGCCTTGTCTATGCCAACAACTATGCTTTGGCAAAAAAATATTTGGAAAAAAATGTTAGTCAAAATATGATAGAATATCCATTTATCAAAGCATTTGGCATTAGAGCAGAGGTTCAAAAAATTGAAACAATGGCACAAAAAAGCCAAATTAAATATATTTCAAGCGTTACAAAAGTGTTTACTCAAATGGACAAAACACGAGAGATTATGAACATAAACAAGGCTCAAAAAACTTTGAGTGGAAGGGGTGTGACGGTTGCCGTTATTGACACAGGACTTTGTGAAAATTTGGACTTTTGTTCTTTTGGCAACAGGTTGTTGTGCTTTAAAGATTTTGTAAATCACAAAACAATTGCTTATGATGACAATGGTCACGGAACTTTTGTGACGGGTTGTATTTGTGGAAATGGATTTATGAGTGGCAAAAAATATCGTGGCGTTGCACCAGAAGCAAACATTGTTATGTGCAAAGCACTTGACAGCAATGGCGAAACTGGTGCTTTGACAATTTTGGAAGCAATGCAATGGATTTATGACAACAAACAAAAATACAACATCAGAGTTGTTTGCATGAGTTTTGGAAGTCAGCCTCTTCAAAGTGGCGACCCGCTTATGCTTGGTGCAGAAGCATTGTGGAACAGTGGAATTGTTGTGGTTGCGGCAGCAGGCAACAGTGGGCCAAGTGCAGAAACAATTAAAAGCCCCGGAACTAGTGGCAAAATTATCACGGTTGGCGCACTTGATGATGGCAGAGAAGACGGCAACACTAATTTCAAAAATTACAAAGTTGCGCAATTTTCTAGCCGTGGACCAGCATACCCATATTACAAACCAGATTGCATTGCTTGTGGCGTTGACATAATTTCAACAACTTGCAAAAATTTAGATTTTTACACAAAAATGAGCGGCACAAGTGTTGCCACGCCAATCATTGCCGGAAGTTGTGCTTTGCTTCTTGAAAAAGAGCCAAACCTTTCGCCATTTGCCGTTAAAAACAAACTTACAAAATGTTGCAAAGCAATTTCTGGCAACCGAAATGATGAAGGTTTTGGAATTTTAGATGTAGAAAAGTTTTGCAGATGACAATAAGTTTAAAAATAAAAATTTTACTATTGTGATGTAAAACAAGTTTAAAAAATTAAATTAAAAAAATATATTAGGTTTTATAATTTTGTATCTATAAAAATATTTGAGAATAAATCTCAAATATTTTTTATGATTGCGTCCGAAACGTTGCCTTTAAAATGTAAATTGCGACTTTTTTGCCTTGTTAAATCTGGTGTTGAAATGCGAATATAATGCACAAAGTGTGGCAATGCTGGAAAAGATAATATAATAGAGATTGTATCTCAACAAGAAACTTCCAAAAAGTAAAAACACTGCCACAAGCAAATAGTTTTTTGTGCGTTTTTTGTTAAATGCGTTTTGCAAAAAGACATCAAATTTTTTGTCTTTCTTTTTTTCTTCAATTTCAACTTTTGGTGGGTTAAATCCTAGTGGCAAAAAAATGTTTTTGTATGCCAAATATTCATCTAAAACAACAACTTCTTTTTCTTTAATTAGGCTTGCAATTTTCATTGCAACAGGCGAAGCATTTTCACAACAAATAATCAACTTTTTTAGGCTGGTGTTTTTTATCTTTGCAAAACTTTCCAAAACGTCTTTGTCAGAAATTGTTTGGCTGGTGTAAATTGGTTTAAGCATTGTGTCATTCACAATCAAATGGTCACTTTTTGCAGTTACATCATATTTTTTTGAAAGCAGTTTTTCAAGTTCTGAAATTGTTTCTTTTTTTGTTGAAAGCAAAAAGTGCATTGAAATGTTGTGTGCCTTTTCAAGTTCAGTTTCTGAAAACTGTTGCTTTTCTGTTTTTTGCTTTGACAAAAAATAATATAGTCCACACACGCAAAAACTAATAACAAAGGAAAGCAAAATTGTCAGCACAAAGTTGTGCAAAAAAAATCGCATCCAAACAAAGCACATCAAAAACACAAAACTTGTTCCAAACAAAAAATCAAAAATCTTGCTCAATCTTGTCTTTTTCATATTTAAAATTATTGCCAATTTAAAAATGTTTAACAGTTGTTTGCACATTTTGTTCAAAAGATATATAATACATACGTGGATATAATTGAAATAATAAACAAAAAGAAAGATAAAAAAGAGTTGTCAGCAGAAGAATTGCAATTTTTTGTTGATGGCGTTTGCAGTGGGCTTATAAAAGACTATCAAACAACAAGTTTACTGATGGCAATTTGTTTAAATGGTTTGTCTGACAAAGAAACTTACAACCTAACAATGAGTATGGCAAAAAGTGGCAAGATGCTTGACCTAACTGATGTTGGCGATTGTCTTGACAAACACAGCACAGGTGGTGTTAGTGACACAACAACTCTTGTCATCGTTCCAATTTTGGCAAGCCTTGGCGTTAAGGTTGCAAAGATGAGTGGCAGAAGTTTGGGCTTTACGGGTGGAACTGCCGACAAAATGGAAGTTTTCAGTGGCTATAACACAGAAATTTCAACTGAAAAGTTTAAAGAGTTAATTAAACAAAATGGTGCAAGCATAATTTCTCAAAGCAGTGAATTTGCGCTTGCTGACAAAATAATTTACAAGCTCAGAAGTGACAGTGGAACAGTTGAAAGTATGGGGCTTATTGCAAGTAGTATAATGAGTAAAAAAATTGCTTGTGGTGCAAAACTTATCATATTAGATTGCAAATATGGCAGTGGTGCATTTATGAAAACTCTTGCAGACTGCAAAAAACTTGCAAGGCTTATGGTTGAAATTGGCAAGCGTGCAGGCATAAAGGTTTGCGCTGTTTTAAGCAGTATGGAACAGCCACTTACAAAATATGTTGGCAACAATTTTGAAGTTTACAGTGCAATTGAAACTCTTTGCGGAAAGGAAAGCAATTTAAGCGCACTTGCAAAATACATTTGTGTTCAGGCTTTGCTTTTAGACGGCAAGTGTGGTTCAGAAAAAGAAGCGCAACAACTTGTTGAAGATGCCATAAAATCAAAAAAGGCACTTGAAAAACTTAAACAAATTGTGTCAGCACAAGGCGGAAGCACAAGCGTGATTGAAAACCCAAATTTATTGCTTAACACAAACAAACAATTTGATGTTTTCAGCACATCAAGTGGCAAAGTTGTTAAAATAGATACCGAAGAAATTGGTTACATTGGTCACGACCTTCAAAAGAAAAATGGTGTTTTGCTCAGGCAAGACAATGTTGGCATAATTTTGAATGTTCAACTTGGCGACACTGTAAAAGTGGGACAAAAACTTGCAACAATATATTTTAATGACGTTGATGACATCAATGAAATTGCAAGCAAACTTGAAAAGTGTTTCAAACTTGGCACAAAGCAAGTAAAACCAAAACTTGTTGACTGCGTGATGGTTTAGATAGGAGAAGATATGGAATACATTTGCAAAAATTTAGATGATACAAAAAAACTTGCAGAAGAATTTGCAAACACTCTTGTTGGTGGGGAAGTTATAACTCTAACTGGTGACTTAGGCGCTGGCAAAACAACATTCACTCAGTTTTTGGCAAAAGCCTTTGGCATAAAGGAAGCAGTTACAAGCCCAACTTTCACACTTATGAATCAATATTTAAGTGGCAAACTTAAACTTTATCACTTTGATATGTATCGAATTGATGATATAGACGAAATTTTGGAAACAGGACTAACTGAATATTTTGGCGCAAAAGATGCTGTTTGTCTAATTGAATGGGCAGAAAACATAAAACCACTTTTGCCACAAAAATTGATTAAAATATTAATTGAAAAACTTGGCGAAAATGAAAGAAAATTTATAATTGAAAGGTAAAAGATATGAATATATTGGCAATTAACACAACAAACAAATTTGCCGAAGTTGTTTGCTCAAAAGATGGCAGTGTTGTTCAAAACAAAATTGACAACGCTTTTTCAGAACACGTGATGGCATCACTCACAAAAACACTTGATGAAAGCAAGTTGGAAATTGGAGATATTGATGTTTTGGGCGTTGTTATTGGTCCGGGTTCATTCACTGGCATAAGAATTGGAATGGCAGTTGTAAAAGGCATTGTTTCAGCACTAAAAACAAAGTGTGTGGCAGTAAACTCATTTGAAATTGTTTCATATAATATAAATAGCAAAAACTTTATTGTTTTGCTTGACAGTGGCAATGCCGAGCACTATTATGCAATTTTTAAAAATGGCGAGATGCAAGAAGTCGGTCACAACAATATTGATGCCATAAAATTGTTTGCAAAAGAAAAGCAACTTGACATCTATTTTGATGCACACGAAAGTGATGTTTTTGGAAACATTGATGGACTTATCAAAGTTGATGTTGCACCAAACAGCCTAATTGAAGTCGCAACAAAAAAAGCAAAAGAGAATCAATTTGCCGACATCAAAACTCTCAGCCCAATTTACATAAAAGTAAGCCAAGCGGAAATGGGGCTTGAACAAAAAATTAAGGAACATGTGCATTACAGAACTGCCTTGCTAACAGATGTAGAAGCACTTTCTGTTATTGACGAGCAGTGTTTTGATGGTTATGAAAAATACAGCAAAGATAGTTTTGCGCAAGAACTTTCACTTGCCGACAGACACTACATTGTTGCAGTTTTTGACAACCTTGTAATTGGCTATGTTGGTCTTTGGAAAACAGGTGATGACCTTAATCTTTTGAAAATTGCTGTTTTGCCACAATACAGAAGTTTGGGCATTGGTTTCAACCTTATGCAACTTGCTGGCAAATACAGAAGCGATGAAAAACTTGACAAATACTTTTTGGAAGTTAGAGAACACAACGAAAAAGCAATTAGACTTTATAAAAAATTTGGATTTAAAACTGCAAACACTCGAGAAAAGTATTATGCCGATGGCGAAAACTGCCTTGTTATGTTTGCAAAATAGGTGTTATGAAAAGAAAATTTAACAATTTAAACATAAATTACAGATATACCTACAACAAGCAAAGGGACAAAGTTGTTTTGCTTCTTCACGGGTGGGGTGGAAGCCTGAACAGTTTTAGGTTTCTTGAAAAATTTTTGGTTGACAATGGCTTTTCAGTCATCAATTTAGACTTCCCCGGTTTTGGCGCAAGTGACATTCCACCACAAGATTTTGAGGTGCAGGACTACTACAAAATTGTTAGCGAACTGTTAGACTATGAAAAGATAGAAAATGTTTTTGTGGTTGCCCACAGTTTTGGTGGAAGAGTGGCAATTTTGCTTTCTGCACTTGAACCAGAACGTGTAAAAAAACTTGTGCTTTGTGACAGCGCTGGGCTTAAACCAAAATTTAGTCTTTCAAAACAAATTAAAATTTTTAACTACAAAATTGCAAAAAAGTTAAAAAGCATTGGCTTAATTAAGCGAGATTTGATTAACTATGGAAGTGAAGATTACAAAGCACTTCCAGAGCAAATGAAGCCAGTTTTTTGCAAAATTGTGAATTCTAACCTTGAAAATTATCTTGGTGACATCACTGCACAAACCATTTTGGTTTGGGGAACAAACGACAAAGACACGCCACTTTATATGGCAAAAAAAATGAACAAAAAAATCAAGGATAGTGCAATAGTAACTTTTGATGGTTGTGGTCACTTTTGCTATTTGGAACAACCAGAAAAATTTGAAATCATCTTGAAAAAATTTTTTGAATAGGAGATGTTATGGAAATATTCAAATGGTCTAACCCAGATTTGTATTTTTTGATTGTAATCAGCATTCTTAACGCAGTTATGATGTGCTTTTTGTCATACAAATTTTTGCAAATAATTCAGCTTTCAGACTACAAACTAAATCAATATGGCACTTGGCTTAAAGACACCAAAGCAAAATGGGTCAGCAGAATTGCAATGCTTTGCTTTTTGTCATTTTGTTTTGTTTATGTAACAAATGTTTTGTTCAACAACTTTCAAGACAACAAAATTTTGGGCTATATTGGTCTTGTTTTCTATTTTGCTCTTGTCATTGTTTTCATCAAAAAGATGTATCAAATTCCTCAAAAAAAGCCACTAAAACTCACAAAACGAATGTTTAGGCTCTATTTGATTGAATTTTTGCTTTATCTAGCGCTTGATTTTGGACTTTTGGTTGTTTGCCTTGAATACACAAACAATTTCCGTGTTTCAATTGTAACACTCATTCCAATAACAATTCCAATTGTAGTTCCACTTGCTTGTGCAATTGCCTATCCAATTGAAAAACTCATAAGTGCTTGCTATAAAAAAGCTTGCGTAAACAGATTGAAAAAACGCCCTGACCTAATTAGAATTGGCATTACGGGTAGTTATGGAAAAACCAGCACAAAGATGTATTTAACAAAATTTTTGGAAGCAAAATTCAAAGTTTGCGCAACACCATCAAGTTACAACACGCCAATGGGCATAACAAAAGTTGTGCGAAATGAACTTAAACCTGATGACCAAATTTTGATTGCAGAAATGGGCGCAAAGCAAAAGGGTGACATAAAAGAACTTTGCGACATGGTTAACCCAGATGCTGGTATAATTACGGCAGTTGGCGAGCAACACATGGACACTTTTAAAACTCTTGACAATGTTTTAAACACCAAATTTGAACTTGCAGAAAGTTTGAAAGAAGATGCAGTTTGTGTGTTTAACTGCGCAAGCGAAAATACAAAAAAATTGTATGACAGATGCACATTAAAAAACAAAATTGCAGTTTGTAGTAATGATGGCTTTGTGTTTGCAAAAGATATTGTTGCAACAGAAAATGGACTTGAATTTAAACTTTGCTACGACAAAAAAGAGTATCAAACCAACACATCAATTTTGGGCGAACACAACATTCAAAACATACTTTGTGCAGTTGCACTTGCACTTAAATTTGGCGTGACAATTGAGGAAATTTTAAAAGTTATTCCAACCCTAGAAGCAGTTGAACATCGTTTGCAACTTAAAAAACTTGAAGATAACATTTTGATTATTGATGACAGCTTCAACAGCAACATTCAAGGCACAGCAGTTGCACTTAAAACGCTAAACCTATTTGATGGCAAGCGTAAAATTGTGGTAACTCCGGGGCTTGTTGAACTTGGCAAACGCGAAAATGTTGAAAATTATGAGTTTGGCAAGCGTATTGCAAAAGTTGCCGACCTTGTTATCATTGTAAACAAAAATCAATGTGACAGCATTAAAAAAGGTTTGCTAGATGCAGGTTTCAAGCCAGAAAACATCTTTTTGCAAGACACCTTGTTTGAAGTTACTGACCTATTTAAAACCTTGCTCAAAAGTGGAGATGTCGTTTTGCTTGAAAACGACCTTCCAGACAACTATAAATAAAGTGAAAGGGTATATATTAAATAGTTTTTAAAACTATAATAAAAAAGAAGTTTTGTGTTAAATTGCATTGCTTCTTTTTTATTCGGTTAATTTAAAATGGTTATTCAACATTTCATTTTTACAATAAAACTGTGGCAATATTTTGAGTGTAGTCATATATGAATATATGAAAAATATTATTGTAATTTTTGGCGCAAAAAGCACCGAACACGACATTTCTGTTATAACTGCTTCGCAAGTTTTAAGTGCACTTGATAGGTCAAAATATAATGTCATTCCAGTTTATATTGACACAAATGGTATTTGGTGGACTGGAAAAAAATTGTTTGACATCAAATTTTTCACACAAGACTCAAAAAAAGGGCTTAAAGAAGTTGCAATTTTGCCAAGCAGTCAGTTTTTGTTTAAAAAACAATTTGGCGTTTTTAGGCGCTACAAAAAAATTGATTGTGCAATTGTTTCTTGTCACGGAAAAAATGGCGAAGATGGAACAGTGCAAGGTCTTTTGGAGCTTTCCAACATACCATATTCAAGTGCAGGAGTCCTTGCAAGTGCAGTGGGGCTTGACAAAGTTAAAATGAAGCAGTTGTTTGCATATTTTGGCTTTCCACAAAGCAAATTTTTTGTCATAAACAAAAATAAATATGATGTTGCAGGCATAGATTTGGTGCTTGAAAATTTAGATTTCCCACTCATCGTAAAACCAAGCAAACTTGGCAGTAGCATTGGCATAAGCATTTGTAAAACGCCGGAAGAACTTAAAGATGCATTGGACCTTGCCTTTATGTTTGATGATGAAGTTGTTGTTGAAAAATTGATTGAAAATTTAAAGGAAGTTAACATTGCAGTGCTTGGAAACGAAAACGAGTGCGAATGTTCAATGACCGAACAACCAAACAGCAATGGAAAAATGTTGACTTTTGAAAAAAAATATATTGGTTCGTCAAACAAAAAACTAGGCAAAAAAGTTGATGCAAAAGCGAAAGATAATTGTGGGACAAAAAATGGTATGCAAAATTTAGACCGAATTATGCCTGCGCAAATTTCAAAAAAAGAGCAAAGTCAAATTGAAACACTTGCAAGGCAAATATTTGTTAATCTTAAATTGAAAGGCGTTGTGCGAATGGATTTTATGATTGACACAAGGCAAAAGCAAATTTACATCAACGAAATAAACACAATTCCGGGTAGTTTTGCTTACTATCTTTGGAATGACAAATATTCATTCAGTCAACTTTTAGACAAAATTGTTGACTATGCGCTTGATTCTTACAAAGGCGAACAAAAATTGCTGTTAACTTTTAAGTCAAATGTCCTCAGTGGCAACTTTAAAACAAAAAAATAATGAGCAATGAACTTTATAGAATGAAATAATGCAACAAAAAATAAATGGCGTTTCGGCAAAACGAGAACGCCTTTTTTTGATTTTATAAAGTGTTTGAAATGTTGCGTATCACTTTTTGTGTGAGTTTTTGAAGTGCTTACACCATTAAGTAGCAAAATACTAGTGAATTAAAACATTTAAAATGTGCCACTTTGTGTGTCATTTTGTTTGTGGGGTTTGGTGAGTGAATTTATAAAGTATAATTATCGAACAAATGTTTGACAAATATGTTTTTTTGAGTTATCATATTCATATGGAACACAGCGTTTGTTTAAGCATAATGTTTGAAATATTGCGTGAGCCACAAACAGCAAAAAACCTTGCAGAAGAATTTGAAATCAGCACAAGAACAGTTTATCGCTACATAGATTATCTTTGTGGAGCAGGAGTGCCAATTGTGTCGGTGCAAGGGCGTTATGGTGGCTTTAAGATTATTGAAAGTTATAGGTTGCGAGAATTCTTTTTAACACGAAATGAAAAGAACTATCTTTTGTCATTGCTGTCAAAACAGCAAGACACAGATGCCAAAACCATTTCACTTAAACTAAAAGCCCTTGCAACACTTTGACGCAAAAAACAGTGTTTTATATTGCAAAAAACAATATTTTTAATATGTTTTGACTAAAATTTATATTTAAAATTCATTTTGCGTTGAATTTTAATGCTAATATCTTTATGAAATTTCGAGCAAAGACGTTTATTTCAGCGCCTTTTCAATTTCTGCAATAATTTTTTGCGTGCCATCGGTGTTTGCAGATTTCATTGCAAAAATCATTTTTTGTTTGTCTTTTTGCAGTTCTTCAATTTTTTCAAAAAATAGTGAAGGGTTGTTTGCAATTTCTTCTTCGGTCAGCATTTTTGCCCAACCATTTTGTGAAAAGACTTTTGCGTTTTCAATTTGGTCGCCACGAGAGCCCTTTGAAAGCGGAATTATCAACATAGGTTTTTTTAGTGCCAAAAGCTCAAAAATCATATTGCTTCCACCACGAGTTATGCAAATGTCACAGGCAGAAAAATAGTCTTGAATGTTGTCTGCAAATTCAACGGGGTGATAGGCTTTTGTGTGGCTTTTTGTAAGGTTGTTTTTGCCGGTTATGTGCAAAATGTCAAACTTCTTTGCAAGTTTGTCTTGATTTTTTTCAATCAAGTCATTTATATTTTTGCTTCCAAGACTACCACCAACAATTAGTAGTGTTGGCTTTGTAGAACTCAAACCAAATTGCCGAACAATTTTTTGTGCATAACCAACGTAAATTTCTTGTCTGATGGGGCTTCCAGTGTAAACTCCATTTTTAATGCTTTTTGCCGTGTCTTCAAAACTTGTGCAAATTGTTTTTGCATATCTTTTTGTAATTTTGTTTGCAAGTCCCATTGAATAGTCACTTTCGTGTGCAACAATTGGAATTTTTAGAATATGTCCCGCAATCACAACTGGCACAGAAACAAAGCCACCCTTTGAAAATATGACATCTGGGCGTTCCTTTTTCAAAATCTTTTTTGCTTGACAAATGCCTTTTGCAAGTTTAAATGGAATCAGCAAATTGCTCAGTGACAAACTTCGTTTTAGTTTGCAGGTTTCAACCTCAAAAAATGGCAAAATAGGGGAGATTAGTTTTTGCTCCATACTATCTTTGCTTCCAATGTATTTGCAGTCATATTTGCCCTTTAACTTTTCAATTAGGGCTATGTTTGGCATGATGTGTCCACCAGTGCCACCACCAGTAAATATTATTTTTTTCATATATTATTTATATGTATCAAAACAAAAAATATTATTGGGATAGGCGTGGTTTTATTTAATGCATAATTATGCAAAAAATATTATAAATATTTGTAATGCGCTAATTTTGACAAATCACACTAAGCAAAAGCAAAAAAAATTGCATAAATATCAAATTTAATTTGAAAAAACTATTTAACTTATCAAAGTTTTATGTTATACTTATTATGTAAATATTTAGGAGTATTATTTTTTATGGCAGGAAGTTACAATTCAAAAGACATTGTTGTTTTGGAAGGGCTTGATGCAGTTAGAATGCGTCCCGGAATGTATATTGGAACAACAGGTGTAAAGGGTCTTCATCATTTGCTTTGGGAAATTGTTGACAACAGTATTGATGAAGTTTCAAATGGCTATGGCAACAAAATTTGCGTAACGCTTCACCCAGATGGCAGTGCGAGTGTTGTTGATAATGGCCGTGGTATGCCGGTTGACATTCACCCAAAACTTAAAATTTCAGGTGTAGAAGTTATTTTTACTGAACTTCACGCAGGTGGAAAATTTGAAAGCCAAAACTATAAATATAGTGGTGGTTTGCATGGCGTTGGTGCAAGCGTTGTAAATGCACTCAGTGAGTGGACAGAAGTTTATGTTGACCGTGAAGGCAAAAGGTATCACATTCGTTTTGAAAGCAAAGAAGTTAATGGACACATCAAAAGTGGAATGACCGTTTCGCCACTTCAAGTTGTTGGCAAAAGTTCAAGCACAGGTTCGCTTGTTAGGTTTTTGCCAGACAAACGAGTTTTTGGAAACGCAACTTTTGACTTTAACACCATTGCCCTTAGGCTTAGAGAACTTGCCTTTTTAAATAAGGGGCTAGAAATTATTTTGGTTGATGAAAGAAGAGAAAAACCAGTTGTAAAACAATTTAAATACACTGGTGGAATTTGTGATTTTGTCAGTTACGTAAATAGCACAAAAACAAAACTTTTTGACAAGCCAATTTATGTTTCAGGCAAAAGTGAAAGGGTAGAAGTTGAAGCAGCAATTCAATACACAACAGATTACAGCGACAACTTGCTCAGTTTTGTAAACAACATTCCAACCACAGAGGGCGGAACACACGAAACTGGTTTTAGAAGCGCGTTGACTCGTGTTTTCAATGATGTTGGCAGAAAGTTGAATTTCATCAAAGCAAAAGACCAAAATTTGCTTGGTGATGACTATAAAGAAGGCCTTTGTGCAGTGCTTTCAATCAAAATGAGAAATGTTCAGTTTGAAGGTCAAACAAAAGCAAAACTTGGAAACCCAGAAATCAAGTCAGAAGTTGAAAACATTGTTGTTGAAGACCTAACACGAATTTTGAGCAAGAATGATGCAAAAAAAACACTTGAAGCAATCATAAAAAAGGCGCAAGGTGCAGCAAAAACTCGTGAAGCAACAAAAAGGGCAAAGGAGCTTTCTCGTCAAAGAAACAGTGCCGAAAACACAAATATGCTTGGAAAACTCACGCCTTGCACAAGCAAAAATCCAGAACTCACAGAACTATTTATTGTTGAAGGCGACAGTGCCGGTGGAACAGCAAAACTTGGAAGGGATAGATATTTCCAAAGCATTTTGCCACTTAGGGGCAAACCATTAAATGTTGAAAAAAAGCGATTGGACCAAATTTTGCAAAATGAAGAAATCAAGTCCATCATTGGAAGCCTTGGAACAGGAATTGCCGACAGTTTTGACATTGAAAATTTGAAATACAACAAAGTCATAATTTTGGCAGATGCCGACCAAGATGGTGAACACATAAAAAGCATTTTGCTAACATTCTTTTTCAGATATATGAAAGAGTTGATAACCGAAGGGCATGTTTATGTTGGAATGCCACCACTTTTCAAAATGCAAAAGAAAGATGAAATTCACTATGCCTACACCGATGCCGACTATGCCGAAAAGCAAAAGAAATTTGGCTCAGGTTTTGCAATTCAGCGTTACAAAGGTCTTGGCGAAATGAGCGCCGAGCAGCTTTGGGAAACAACAATGAACCCAAAAACAAGATTTTTGGTTAAGGTAACTATTGAAGATGCTGTTGAAGCCGACAAAATGGTAACAACACTTATGGGCGACAATATAGAAGCCAGAAAAGAATACATTCAAGAAAACGCAAACTTTAACAGAGAAGATAAATACGCAAAATTAGTTGGAGATAAAAAATGAGTTTTAATGAAGAAGAACTAATCAACATGGAAGATGCTTCTTTCAATGCAAAAAAAGATGAAGAAAAAGTTGAAGAAAAGGCATCAAAAAAGCCAGCAAAGAAAAAAGTTACAAAAAAAGATTTAGATGAAGCAATGCTTGCCAATGCAAAAAGTAGCAGTGAAGGTCTTGCAAGTGTTGAGACAGAAGGCTATTTTAAAGATGAAAACGGCAACATTCTTAAAAATCTTGAACAAGTTTTGCATGACAGTATGATTCCGTATGCCGAATACGTAATTATGGACAGAGCTTTGCCAAGGGTTGAAGATGGTCTTAAACCAGTTCAAAGGCGTGTTTTGTATTCTATGTATGAACTTGGTCTTACGCCAGACAAACCAACCAGAAAATGTGCCAAAATTGTTGGTGATGTTGTTGGTCAATATCACCCACACGGAGACAGTTCTGTTTATGGCACGCTTGTTCGTCTTGCACAAGATTTTAACATGAGAGAAGTGCTTGTTTTTGGACAAGGAAACTTTGGCAGTGTTGATGGCGATGGCCCTGCGGCATATCGTTATACCGAAGCACGACTTGCACCTCTTGCACTTGAAATGCTTAAAGATATTGACAAAAACACTGTGCATTGGAGCAAAAACTATGACGACACTCGTGATGAACCCGACACTTTGCCGTCAAGATTTCCAAACATTCTTGTAAACGGTGCAATGGGCATTGCTGTTGGACTTGCAACAAACATTCCAACACACAATCTTGCCGAGTGTATTGATGCATGCTGTGCACTCATTGACAAACCATCAATGACAACCACAGAACTTATGAAATACATCAAGGGCCCAGATTTTCCAACAGGTGGCATCATCATTGGTGGTGAGGGGCTTAAACAAGCCTATGAAACCGGCCGTGGAAAAATTTTAATTCGTGCAAAAACGCACATGGAAAAGGAAAAGGACAAAGATGTTATTGTTATTGACGAATTTCCATACCAAGTTAACAAAGCCGAGTGCCTAAAAAAGATTGGAATGCTTAAAGAGAGCAACAAAGACCTTTTGAGTGGCATTGGCGAAATTAGAGATGAAAGTGACCGTCACGGCATAAGGGCAGTTATCTATCTAAAAAAAGATGCCGAGCCAGAAAAGATTTTGAACTACTTGTTCAAGAACACCGACCTTCAAATTAGTTATGGCATAAATATGGTTGCAATTGCCGATGCAAAGCCAAGACAAATGGGCATAAAGCAAATTTTGTCATACTATGTTGTCTATCAAAAAGACATCATTTTGCGCAGAACAAAATATGATTTGGAGATGGCAGAAGACAGAGCACATATTTTGGAAGGCTTGTTGATTGCCATAAAAAATATTGACGCAGTTATCAAAATAATCAAAACCAGCAAAAGCACAACCGAAGCAAAACAACGTTTGCGTGAAAAGTTCTTTTTAAGCGACAAACAAGCGCAAGCAATACTTGATATGCGTCTTGCAAGACTTACAAACTTGGAAGTTAACAAACTTGTTGCCGAACTAAATGACCTAAAAGAAAAGATTGCAAGGTTTAAGCAAATTGTTGGCAGTGTTAAACTTCAATATCAAATTGTAAAAGACGAAATGCAAGCCATAAAGCGTGCAAACAAATCTCCAAGACTCACAACAGTTTTGAAAGATGAAAAAGCCTTTGAAATAAGCGAAGAGCAAGAACTCAAAGCCATAAAAGATGTGTATGTTTGTTACAGCGAAAGAGGAGCATTGAAAAAGATTTTTGAAAAGAGTTTCAATGTTTCAAGCAGAAGTTGTGCATCAACAAGCACACTCAACGAAGTTCACAAATTTATCATCAAAACAAAAACAGATAGTTCAGTTGTTTTGTTCAGCAATTTAGGCAATTGTTACACAGTGCAAATTGATGACATTTTGGAAGCAAGATGGAAAGATCGTGGCACACTTATGAGTGATTTGTTTGGCGACTATGAAAAGCACGAACAAATTGTTGCAATGTTTGATGCAAAGGCACTAAACGGCAAAACTCTTGTGTTCACAACTCAAAATGGACTTATTAGAAAAACCAAATTTGATGACATTGCAAGCAAAAAAGCAGTTGTTTCATGCTACAAGGCAAAAGATGATGACAAACTTGTCAATGTTGAAATTTTTGCAAAAGACAGAACTATGTTGTTCGTTACAAAACAAGGCATTGTTTTAAATGCAAATATTGATGATGTTCCAACGCAATCAAAAACTTCTGCTGGGGTTAAAGGCATAAATCTTTCACAAGGCGACAGTGTAATTTGCACAAGTCTTGTCACAGAAAATGATAGTGTAATTTGTGTTACAAACAAGTGTTATGCCAAGGCAGTTAAAATGACCGAAATAGGCGTTTTGGGCAGAAACAGAAAGGGCGTTAAACTTTTAAGTTTCTCTGCCGACAGTGGCACAGAACTTGTTTATGCTCACAAAAAACTTGCCGAAACATTTGAGATTGTTGCGTTTGATGAAAAAGACAAACCAAGTTTTGTTTCAACCGACAACATTGCAAATGAAAGCAGAACCACAAAAGGTAAATCTTTTGCCGACAAAAAAGGCACAAAGATTAAAACTGCCTACACATATTTGTGGAAGGAATAAAAGCCATAAAACAACATCAATAAAAAACGCAAAAGGGAAAAAATGATTTCTTTAAATTGAATAAATAAATTTCAGTTGAAAATATTAAACAAGAAAAATTTACAAAAAAACAAGGCTGAAACAGCAAAAAATCACAGAAACAATCTGTGATTTTTTGTTATGAATTATCAAATTTGTAAATTCATTCTAAATTCGAGGAATTTAGAATATTAAGCTGCAAACACATAAAAATTTTTGCATCAAAAAAATCAAAATTGAAATAAATTTTGAAATATATGATAAATTTTTGTGTAAATTTACACGCTATAAAAAATGTCAAAAAAGCATAAAAAATGTTTAAGTTATTTTTGCATAAACACAAGTTGTTTTTCTCTGATATATGCTTCTCTAACTCTGT
>ERZ808240.2458-NODE-2458-length-20173-cov-5.997763_pt1 | contig 20173 bp, 16 predicted proteins | sample MGYA00521084_ERZ808240 | MGnify/ENA primary metagenome ERZ808240 (study PRJEB31516, sample SAMN03275571) | gut metagenome | biome: mammalia-associated habitat; material: feces | host: Papio cynocephalus | place: Kenya | collected 2012-08-06 ...
CGAAAGGTCAAAGAACTTAGGAAAATTTGGGAGAAAAGAGGATTATTTCTTTTTTTTCTTCCGCCTTATTCACCTGAACTTAACCCTGCTGAAACACTATGGCACATACTCAAAGGCAAATGGATTAGACCTACAGACTACCAAACTACGGACTCTCTCTTCTATTGTACGAACAGAGCCTTGGCCGCTGTCGGTAAAGATCTATTTGTGAAATACTCATATCCTCTAAATTAAATTTGTCCACCTACTTAAAATATTTATTTATTTTTTTCAATTAAATTATTCATCATACTTCTTCAACTTCTCTTTTTTCAGTGTTTCTTCCAACTGGTAGAACAGAGAATCTTGATAATTGGAAACATAAGCTGTCCTATTAAAAAAGTTGAAGCGATGAGATTTAAACAAGAAAAACGATCGAGGTTCTGTCAATCTAAACAAATTCGCCAAAAATGGACATACGTCAAACCCTTCATTATGAGGACGTTGAGGAAAGACATAAGCCTCAGTAAGTGTTTTGTCATCAAACAACAAATCCCTTTGATCATATCTACGCGAAGACATATACTTGATACCAGCGATTTCATTCATGTCTTTTGACTTTTCTTTCATTTTCCGTTGACTGGTGCATAATACCTTCATCAACATCTGTGGTACTACATATTGAAATTTGTGTTTATCCTCATCTGTCGTTTTCGCGCAACATAATAGAGTAAGATAAGCCAACAGAAAATGTTCACGATAAAAATAGTCTCTACGTATAGTCAAATCCAAGACTTTAATATCTCTCATATTCTGGAATCTTGAAAAGTTAAATGTTTCGAAGTCAGGTCTTCTGCATTCTTCCCATGCGAGATATAGATTTGAAGCGAGGTATAAACATGCATAACCAGAAGGATTGAAACGATATGAGCCAGCAAGATGCTCTAATCTATCTGACAATAAGAATATTCCTTTCTTATCATAGATTTCATACTTGTCTGCTTTACGTATTCGATAGAAATCAGTATGTTTCTTAACAGTTGATGCCAAATGTTTATATTTAGGCACACCTGTTTCCTTATTGAAAAGCAATGCATAAAGGTCAATCGCAGCGTTTAAATCATTCTCTGATTCCGACTTTACGAATTTATTTATTTCATCTATATTATGGCGAATCCATTTTGTAAGTACTTCTTTCTTTTCCTCTGCAGTCTTTCCAAATAAATAGGTATGTATAAATTCTTGTTCATCTATTTTTGCCAATTCAGTTTCAAAATAGTCCTTTGCGACTTTACACAAAGACTCTATCGAGTTATACTGACCATCATTTTTTCCTGCTTTGGAACGATGGAACTCATACAAGGCATCTGAAAATTCAACAAACGTACTCATAGTTATAAAAAAGGAGCGCCCGCCCTTTAGAGGCGTTCCTTTAGACAACGGTTAATTTGTCTTTTCCCGATTGTGTGTGTAATAACAGCTAAGGGCATCGGTTGTTATAGTTTTTAATATACTTCTGAACTATATATATGCTGGATCGTTTCGTCTAATCTATAGCCATGCCATTTTATAAAGATATCTTTTTGTTTCTTTGCAAAACTATAAATCTTGTCTGAAGCATTTCTACATAATATCCTTGCATATTCAATTTTCTTGATATTATTAACCCAAGGACAGCACATTGTTTCCAAGAAAGTAAGTACTGCTTCTGCAGAACTATTCTTGGAATCATTCAAGGAGCGAATCTGTCCATCAATCCATACAAAAAGCTTTTGTCTCAGGTCGTGATAACCTTCAGCATCCTTAATGAAATGAATAAGTTCAAAAACAGTAAAGAAATTTAAGTTCAATTCTTTTGTTTCACATTTGTGAATAAAGTCATTTAGAACTTTGGGGGATATCTGATTCTTTAACTTCATCGTTTTTTCAACTTCCAAAATATTCAATATTTCCATCAAGTTATAATTCTCAGATATTGTATTCAAGAATAATGATGCTATCTCGTCGCTTATTTTTTCGTCTAAAGTCTCTATGTAATGTTCAGGAAACTTGTTCGACTTAGAGAATTCGTCAATATCATAAGTTCCACGAAGAAACATCTGCAATTTATTGATAATAGACACCACCTTCAACGATGTACTCATGCGCATATCACAACAAAGGAAATAGAAAAGTACTTCTACAATACTTTTTGAGAATTCAACAAATTCTCGTTCATATCTCTCCTGTGTTATTATTCCCGATTTATTTATACTTTCATTGGCAGCTGCTTTGCAATATTGTCCATATAATAAATTGAAATCTCGAATGAGTAAAATCAATCTCTTTTGCATGACACCAAGCAGGAATGATGTTATGTCCTTATACTTAAGGTCTTTGCCACATGTGCACATTATTGTACGCACTTCGTTGACAAATGTCTTAAAGTCCAATTTTGTTGGAGTATCTATCCTATTGTTCTGAGAATGAACAAATCCCTTAAAAGTATCCAACCGATTTTGAAACCTTTCATCAACCAAGCTCAAGAGCATACCTTTGGCAATAGATATGGATTCAACAAAAGGGCGTTCAGAAAAAGCAACTATTTTATCTTTGTTAATGCTTAATCCATATTCCCTAAGTTCTTTTATGTAATTAAAAAAGAAACGTTTTTTTACCTTTACATCATTAAAGAACAGGAACCCATCATCGACATAACGATAGAAGATATAATCCTTATTACGAAATATCTCTTCTTTTTCTAATTTTTTCTCCAACTCAAGGTCTATTCTCTGAAGAATAATCTCTGCATAGATACGAGAAAACTCTGGTCCTATTATGATACCTGTTCTTGAAGCATTAAATTCATCCTGCAATCTACAAAAATCGTAGGCCATACTTCCTTCACACCCTTCCATTTTGCGATTAAACATTGCAACGGATAGAGTTGATCGTGTGATACTTTCAAAACAATGTTTCAAGTCTAACTTTGTCATGTTTCGAAACTTCTTCTCGGCACGCAAAAAACGATAATCTCCATAAAAGAAATTGATGTTCTTATAATACTTGTATGCAAAGAAATGCTTCAAACTCTCACTTATGTCCACAGGCTCTGCGTCGTCAGAAAATATCTTGTGATAGCCTTTTTGCTTTTTCTGATAATCTGCCACTTTGTATGGAAAACGTATAGAAAAGTTGCTTCGTGAACAGAAGTCAATGAGCAGCATCTTATACCGTTCATAGAAATCCACCATTTTAATCTGATGGAATGGATGAATAATCGATAAACAACGTCCTTCTTTATGTCCATCTTTGGTTATGGAATAATGAAAACTACTACGATTTGCCCCTTCTTTTCCACCGAGAATCTCTAAAAATTCCTTTAATCCAGGTTCTTCATTATGTTTTTTTGCGATAAGTACATCTCCATTTATTTCTACTCCGTAATACTTTAAAAAGCGAGCAAAGAAACGATTAGAGAAAAACATAGGACGCTCGTATGGAAGAGTATCAGATATTACTACCCGATACTTTGATTTTGAAATATGTAGTAATCTACTCATCTGTCTTACCTTATTCTTGAATAATAGATACGCTGTAAATCCAATAAGATTCGTCCGAAGTGTTCACTCTTATGTATCTTTCTTTCATTAAAGCCTTTAACAAAGGAATAACTATGCAATCTTTCCTTTATTAAAGATACGTTTTTTTCATATCCATTGTCTATTCCATAATTGAACAGATTAGAGGGAGGACAAAAAGCCTCCTTACTTTCAATCTTTTCTGAAAGATAGTCGTCTAATTTCTTTAGTTGTGAAAAATTTGTCAGATACTTATTCGTATAGTAAATGCCTGTTGCTACAAAATTCTTACGTCCAGATAACAATCCGTTTGATGTTAGGATGTCAATGCGTTCAAACATTTGACGCAAAGCATCTTTGTGATAATATTTACTGCCCCCTTCTTTTTTTACAGTCTCATGTTTTTTACGATAATGTGAACACTGAGCATATATTTCAAAGATAGCATCTATCATCATTATGTATTTAGAATAACGTTTAGTTGACAAACAAATGTCTAGTTTACCATTCTTATATACGAACTTGTAACCTAAATAATCAAATTGTGCATCATTAGTTTGTTTGTCAAAACACGCTAAATATTTTTTCTCAGAGTCACTATGAAGTTTCAATTTCTTTTCTTCGAATATGCCATTAAGGCTTTTCCAATATTCCTCCTTGGAACATTTCTCAGAATCGGCTACAATAAAAATATCATCAACATATCTTTTATAATACAGCACTCCATCAAGCCGTTTTACTTTTTCGTCTATCGATCGCATGTAGAGTTCTGACAGATGAGAAGAAAAAGACAATCCTCTTGGTAGCCCTTTTCCATCTGGTATGTTTGCTATGTTATTATAATTATAAAGAATCCGTTTTAGATATTTGACCGTTTTCTTTGATACAAATCCATCATCTGAGAGTTTCTCAACGAGTTCTTGCTGGGGAATTGACTCAAAGAAACTATGTATATCCGCCCGAATTATTATCTTTGGCATTTTATTATCAAGCAACCCCTTTATTTGCTCAATAATCATATCCATATTAGCTGGATAAAGCTTATAACTTCTTCTTAATTCCTGCTTGATAATTTGACAGACAAGCATAGTGTCTATATTCTTTGAGACAAAAGCTTTATGATCTTTGATGGTTTGAGTTCCGATTGATATATCTGCTTTTCCTTTACTTATCTCTATTGCTTTAAGTCTTAACTCTATCTCCTTCTTTCTGTCCAAATCCTCTTTTAATTCGGCAGTATCTTGTCGAATAATATCTCGCTCACTCTTTTTACTATTACGAAGTTGAGAACGACGTTTCTTTAATTGTTCGGATATTTCTTTCACGTCTTGCGAATAATAATCCTTTTGCAATTTTCCCCGTTTCTCTTCTCCCTTCATAATCTTCCAAAGAGATTCAAATCGATAAAAATCAGTATAACTCTGTGCCATAAGTTTAAATTGCCATAAAAGCCACCATGTGTCCACCTATGGGATAAATCAGTCCTATTACTTTTCCATGAAACAAGTATTCCATCTACGCCATAAGGAAATACGAAGAATGCCGAATGGAGTCCACATCACTTCTTGTGGATAATAACGCACTAAACGCATGGTATGTCGCAGCCATCTATACATCAACACTATTCGATTGCCTTTTACAAGTCCTGCTAATCTGTCATCATTATGTCCAAAGTTACCAGCCTGCATTATTTCGCGTAACAGAAAGCGTCCTGCACTTTCATTAGGATAAGGAAGTGGCGATTTAGGAGAGATAAGAAACGATTGCTGTAACTCATTGTCAAACAAATGCCACATCACCCATGCAGAAGCAGCTGCAAAACGCTCCAGTCCGAAATAATGTATAAGATGAGGTATTTTATCAGAAGTCTGAATTGCCCTCGCAACAAAGTAAAGATCCATCATCTGTCGCAAGCCAACTCCCTCATATAGCAAGTGCCATAGGTTATGGTTGAGCGTCAATATTAGGCTGAATACGTCATCGGGTACACAAAATCCTAATTCCTCATCAGAAATAATGTGCTTCTTGCCTTCGTCCTTAAACCATTTTTGCAGTCTGCGGTTGCGCCATAAATTACGACTGATTGATGGACGGTAGTGCAATTCTATCTCAGCATCAGGAAAAAGGCTAAGGTCGGCATGATGATAGTCATAGTAGTACATCTTGCCCGTTCCCCTTGCCCATCGTATTGCCGTATAGGTATCCACTAACATCCACATATCAATGTCTCCCGACTGGCGAAGCAGTCCCAAGGTTTCCTGTTCCTTATTATAGAGCCGTGCAACAGCCTGTCCTTTAAGTACACACGACTCAAAGCCATCAGCTTTTATCCTCTCATACAACTCAGCACTGCGACGATTCATAACCTCATTGCGCTTCTGTATTTTGGCTGTTATAGCAAGCCATTGCATCTTTAATTGTACAGGAAGATTCTTTGCCACGTTACCTTCTATCCTGCAAGCTTGCTGTACGCCATTAAAGCAAATGCCCACTAAGGCTTGTTTTTTTGAAACGTCAAACGCATCTATCCATTCCTTTTCGGAAGGAGTGAATGACAAAGCAGGTCTTGTGCCGAGCGACAACTGTAAAAGTTCAAAGAAAAGGTTTCGCATATATTTACATTATTTCCTTGTAGAAATCAATCTGGCATTTCTGCACAAAATTTCTTTCGAATCGCGAGGCAATCATCTGACGGGCATTGTTTCGCATCGTCTCACGAGCCGTTTTATCCGTAAGAATCCGTTCCATTGCTTCATAAAGAGCATTAGCATCTTTTGATGGCACTATCAGTCCGTTCTTTCCATTCTCTATGATCTCACGACTTCCATTAATGTCCGTAACGATAGACGGCACCCCCATAGCACCTGCCTCAAGTACAGTGTTGGGGAATCCCTCGCGATATGATGGCATCACGAAACAGTCTGCATCAACATACATCTGCAGCAAGTCATCGCCATATTTCGGTCCACATGCATCAATAGCACCATTTGTATCAATCTCTTTACGTGTTGCATCGCTCACGGGATCAAGTTCGTACTCATAACTACCCACAAGCACAAGGCGTATATTCTTATGTTTGCCGTGTAATCGTGCAAAAGCCTCAACCAGTTCATTTATTCCCTTGTCTCCAACTATACGCCCTACAAATACAAACGTGAATGTTTCTGCATCTTTCAGTGCCATGAATCGCGTAGGATTGAATCGCTCCATATCCACCCCCATCACATTGCCATAGCCCAACACCTTCATCGGCTTATGAGTTATGCCACCATTCCTAAGGTCATCCAGAACACCTTGTCCTTCAGGAATAACATGAGTGGCACACGCACACGTCAGCCAATCGGTCATCATCAGAATCTTGCGCTTCAGTCCTGTAGCCGTAGGCCACACTAACCCTGTAAACGTATGAACCCTTCGTGGCACTCTCGTTATCCAAGCTGCTAACATACAAATCATGCCAGCTTTAGGTGTCATGGAATGTACGAGAAAAGGGCGCTCTTTGCGAAAGACCCTTATCATGCTCCACAACGACTTCAAGTCATTTACAATGGATATATGTCGTTCCATTTTGACTTCAATGCAGTGGAATCCATCCTCATTCCTCAATCTGTCAAGTTCGGGCCCAGGACTCGTCACCGCCACCATCTCATATCCCATCGTCCGCATCTTAATCATGATTTCACGGCAAAAGCATAGGGACATCGGGACAGTAACAGCACGTATGATTTTCTTGTTGTTGCGTTTCATAAAGATTAGTTGTTCGCTATTAAATCCAAATACAATTGATTATATTCATTCACCATCTTCTGAATATCAAACATTTTAGCTCGTTTCAAACACTTTGCAGCTATTTGTTTATTATATTCTTTGTCTTCTGACAGTTCTCGAATGATAGATGCCAATTTCTTATCGTCACCATGAGGGAAAAGTACACCATACCCCTTCGTCACCTCGCGAAGCCCCTCTACATCACTTGCAACAAATGGATTTCCAGATGACATACCTTCTACATTCGATAGAGACAAACCCTCACGATGGCTTGACATGACTATTATATCTGATGAGCGAAGTATTTGAGGAACATCCGTCCTAATGCCAAGAAGATGTACACGATTTTCCAATTTAAGTTCTGCTATTAATGTTTCAAATTCTAAGCGTCTTTCACCGTCACCGACCAACAATAGATGATATTCATCTGACAATTTTTGCATCGCTCTGATGAGTGTGGGCTGATCTTTCTCATACCGAAATCCTGCAACCATAGTTATTATTTTACAATTTGGTAATCCAAGGTCAACCTTTGGTGCTTCTGCAAAGCGATTAACATCAATGCCATTATGAATAGTTTTTATCGGATAATCGTTTCCAATGTAGTTTCTAAGACTATTCTCAGAAGGCTCTGATATGCAGATTATTTTGTCATAGCGGCTGTACATCCAACAATCTATCACGTGGAAAAATTTATATTTTCTTCTACGGGTTGAAGTTGAGTGTTCCGTTGTCACCAATTTCACATTTTTAGACTTTCCTATGGCTGCAAACATTTGGCAAGCAGTATTATGTGTATGGACAATATCAAATTCTTTCATAAGTTTTTTCAGACGAAAAATATGTCTTAAGTTGTAAACTCCTTCTCTTTCTGAAAAGCCATGAACCTTTATCCCTGCCTGTTCTATTTGTTCATAAAATGTCGTTCTTTTACTTTTAAAAACAGCGACCTCCACTGTATGTCCCATATCACGCAAACGAGGAAGCATATCAACTAAAAGATGTTCGGCCCCCCCTGTTGAAAGAGAGGTTATGACATGAAGAATTTTCATAAATTCAAATGACTACAATATTCTATATATTAGATTTCTTAATAATTTATTTTTCAATGCCATACAGACAAGTTTGTCTTTCGTTGACATATTGAAACCATCAAAAAAAGGAGCATTTATTAACGTATGTTTTTCTTTTACTTTACGTTCTATAAAAGCATAATCAGCATCAGACGCATTTATTTCAATCCTTGTAATAGTTGGCAGATGATTAATTATGTCTTGTCCTTTTCCTGTATTGCATACTATTAGAGAAATACCCTTATCATTGTCATCATATCCCTTTTTCTTAGCCCCCCAAAAATCGCCCAATGTAATATCTGCTACACTTTTTGCTGCCCGATTGCATATATAGCATGAGTGACGGAGATTAATATTTGAAAAGAACTGCTTATAATATGGATCTTCATTTGCAAGCTTCACATACTGCTTACCATTCTCAAATTCAATAACTATACAATAGGTTTTCCATCCATATTTTTTTGTACGAAACCCAACATTCTTAACGGATGAATCATACATAGTCTCCAACTCTTTAAGATATTGTTGGTATCGCACTTGAGAAGGGACACCATGACACAAAAAATCGCAAAGTATCAAATTTTCGTATTTATAGCCGAATACTTTACGTACACCATACACTTGACACGGAGTTCCACAAAAAAGTATTGTCTTTCCTTCCTTTATATCTTTACGTATAAGGCTTATTGTGCAACCCATACCGCTCTCCAAATACTTCGATTTCTTTAGTTCTGCCAATGAAACATCCTTAGTAGAACGATGGGATAATCTTTTCTTATCAGATGATAATGCCGCTCCATATACTATACCACCTTCTGAAAGAATTCGTTCTGCTATTGCTCCAAATACTCCGCCAGAAGAACCGTCAAATCGTTTTGTCTCAGAGGTGTCCCATCCACAATAATATTTTTTTTCAAACTTCTGTGTTTCAGGTTTATTTAGTACATGGCAATTTTTGGAACAGAGTCCACACTCAACACATTTTACAGTATCAACTTGTGGATAGTAGAAACCATCTTCTCCGAATTCCATCTTTATACAGCCTTTCGCACATACGGAAGCACATGCACTGCAACCTGTGCATTCATCAACATCCGCTAATTTCATATCTTTGCTATCTTTGAGAAATAAACTAATGCAGAGCGTAATATGTCAAACATACAGCCTAATGGTCGTGATGTTTTCAGACACCACCTAATAACACCAACAAATTGACGAGATCTAAAGTACTCTTTGGCTATGGAAGTATAATGCATATCGTAAATATCCCTTGCTGTATTCACTGGTAAAGAATCAATAATGCCTTTCATTTTAGTCAAAAAGTAAATACGATTGTATTCAAATTTCTGTGGATTTGTAGCACTATTGCGGTCAAGGTTTACCTTAACAACTCCTATTTTATGAGTAGAGGCGAGTTTGTATTTTGTAAAAATACGAGTTAAAAATTCCCAGTCTTGATGGCGTTTGAAGCTCTCGTCAAAACCATTAAATTCATCATAAACAGAACGTTTTATCATCACAAGACTTGACCCCACACGCATTCTACCCATGAGGAAATCCACAAGAACATCTCCTTCCTGCTTTGCGATAATATCTTCTTCCATTTTTCCTCTAACAATATGCATACCGCAAAATGTAACTCCATAACTATCATCAAGACATTTTTGAGTTTCATAATGCTCTTCAAGGTTGTTTGGCAAGAAATAGTCATCGTCATCAAGAAGGGCTATAAATTTACCGCTAGAATGTTTGACTCCAGTGTTACGTGCAGCCGAACCATGAAGACTTACATCATGAGCGAAATATATCACTCTATCATCTGATGCATATTTCTTCATCGCTTTTTCGGTAGCAATTTGTTCTTCTGTTCCTTTGCCATTATCGTCAACTACTACAACCTCTATATTTGGATAGGTCTGGGACAGGACACTGTCTACTGCTCGACATATTACTTGTGAACCAGAGTGAGTGGGAATAACAACTGATATTAAAGATGCTGTTTTCATGCCTATTTTAATATTTCTGCGATAACTGATTTTGAATACTTTATTTTTTCGTTTAATATCTTATATACTTCTTTGTAATCTATCTCTACTCCATCTTTACAATTGGACAGGTTTAATTCTTGCATCATATCAAATAGACGACTATTACCACCGGTATGTTTGGAGAACACATGTACTTGTTTCTTGAATATGATAGAGAATGACAAACCATGAAATGAATTTGTAACGACTGCATCGGCATTTTTAAAAAGACTTACAAACCTGTTCGGGCTACAGTTCCAATAATGATGATCGCAACGAAAACGATAATCATTTACCATGGTATTGATGATATATAATTTTTTCTTGTTTTTTCTTGCATAGTCTATTGCATAATTCGCTATCTCTTTTGTACAATTAAAGGCATACATCAATACATACCCTTCTTTTTCAAAAGTAGTGTCTGCAATATTCGATGTCCATTCATCTGCGGATAAAAGAAATACGGGGTCAAGAACTGTTGTAACATTCTCACAGCCTAATTCTGTCAGCAATCGTTCTGCCGTTTTTTCTCTTACCGCAATTTTTTTGAATCCTTGCAAACGCCTTTGAAACAAAGGCTTCATGTCTTTGGGTATGCTGTCTTGCGCAATACTCGCTGCATAAGCGGCCTTGAAACAGTTTTCAGAAGCAAAAGTCAGGTAATAGGTATCATCTTTGTGAATGTTATAGTTCCATATTTGGTCGCTTCCTGCAATAATACCATCGGCATTCGGAGGACATGATTTCAACTCATCCAAAGTATTGTATTGCCTTGTTAGTCGAATGTTGTCTTTCAGAAACTTACCAAATACTCGTTTACCGACTATAAAATCTGGCAGACGGTATAAACTCCAAATTATCTTTACCACCAAATTCACATCTGTTTTGCTTCTCTGATAGTCTGGATAATAATCTATAATAGCCGTTTCTACTCCAATTGATTCTAAATAATGCTGGAGCGCATATGCCTGTAATACTGCACCATAATTGTATGGTCTGTGACAAGTTATTGTAAGAACTTTCATTGTTTTATATATGATTTTTCAACAACGCTATTTTTTGCTAAAACAAATCCAAAAAACATCCAGAGTGTACTTGCATTCCATAAATCGCCAGAAAACAATGCTCCAGGCACAGAGGCAAAAAACAAGAATAGCAAGCAAATAAGCTCTTCTGTAGATACTATTCTAATCTTACGTATCAATATTCTGATAATTGGAAACAGAACCAATGAAGTTAGGATTATCCCCCCATCATACAACATCTGGATTATGAAATTATGAGGATAAACCTCACCGGTATTGTTCAAAAATTGCGAAGTGCCATTACCCCAAATAGGTGATGTCATTATTCCTTTCCACGCCATTGAAGATATAGCATCTCGTCCATTGGTCATATCGCCATTATCCTCCAAACGAAGAAATTTATCAATCACATTTAATGAGATACCGAATGTTGACAAATAATCACTTACTGCCTGCAATATTGCAATAAAAGACAAGGCGATTAATAATACTCCAGCAGATACCAAAATTGCCCGCCCCCTACAAAAAGTAAGTTTGCCATCATCATCTATCTTGGTAACAGAAAAACACAATATTAAGAGTAAAGCGCAAAGCACAGGACCACGCGAACCAAACATTATCATCTGGACAAGATAAAACAAGTTGATTGCAGAGAAAAATAAAGTAACAATCTTCAAGCGTAGTTTTTCTTCTTTGTAATAGTAACGCAAATAGACTAAATTTCCCAAAACAGGAACAAGGAAAGCATAACAAGTTCCCATTGACACTACTCCATTTTCAAGTATCTCATTATAGAATATTTTATCAAGATACATTATACCAAAAGACGGAAGAATGAAAAGTGAAAGCAGGAATATCCTCATATCTATTCGTATAATGCCTGGTATCAAGAAAGATGCTACCATAAAGATTCCAAAGAATGGCACTGTTACAGATGGAGATGCGACAAACACATCGGTCATTATATACCATAATATACATAATAGACATATCCCTTTATAACTTGATCTGAGACTTAGCAAACTTCTGCCTTGAATAAATAGCCCAATACCAAAAAGCCCTAATACTACCACAAAATACATAACTGCCATCACACCAGAAAGGGATGGAAAAGCTGCAAGTATGATAAGATTAAGAGTCTGTATGTCTATAAATAGAGCCAAAAGTATGGAAGTTATAAATAGTGCTTTAACTTTCTTTTGGGGCATACATTTTATGCTGCCAGATGAATAATTAATTAGTTTCATATTACCTTACAAACATTTTTTTCAAACCTGACCTAAATATAGAAACTATCATTTTTCTCTCAGAATACTCTATTCCTATAAAAAATACAAGTCCACCATTTAAGACAAAAGAGAGTAGACTCATCATTATAAAGCCTACAAAAGTTTCTGGAAATAATTTTGATATATGGTAAAAAGTCATTATTACTATAGCAGCAACAAAAAAATTTCTAAACACTACTGATACAAGAAAATGTCCCAAATTGTAATGTATTTGTTTGTGAAGTAAAAATAATTTTGTAAACAGACATAATACAGCCGTAAAAATAGAAACGCCTGTAGCAAAATATGGTTCTATTCCTATTGTAAGGAGTAAATACACTAAAGGAATATCACAACACATAATCACAGACACTACTATTTGAAATATTTTTATTTTACCAGTAGCTTGCATTGCTGTATTAAGAGTGCCATCCATTGAAGTGACAAGAGACATGGATATAGCCATAACAAGAAATTCAGCAGCGTACTTAGGAGCATGTCCCAACCATAAATCTAAAATATAGTTAGGCCGAATGAGAATAGGCATAAAACATATGAGCAAGAGTAAAAATGAATATTTCGAACCTGCGCATACCAGCGACATCATAGACTCATAATCAGCTGCAGCATATCGTTTTGTTATTTGTGGATTCATAGATTGTTGAAAACTCGATATGAGAGTTTGAACAGCAGCACTAACTTGATAAGCAACTCCACGAGCAGCATTTACAGATGGACCACAAAAGAGATTTATGACAAGATTTACACCTTGATTTCTGGCAACAAATCCAGCACCGCCTAAAAACGCCCAACTCGCAAAGCTAAACATTTCTCTATATAATTTCCAATCTCTATACCAATGAAAGGTACATTCTATAAATTTGCGTTTGGCATAAATTACGTAGATAATATAATTAATACATGCGACAACCAACATCATAGCTCCATAAACTACAAGTTTATCGTATGTCACTGTTTTAAGAAGAAACACAAAGCCTAATTGAAACAGATAATCGACAATGCTTATTGCTGCATAAACATCCATTTTTTCGTGTGCTATTACACTCGCATTGTACGGAACAACTATAATTCTACTTAAAAATATAAGAATTGAGAATTGATAAATCACATTTGCAGCAAAGAGACGTTCTGAGGGTAATACGACCTTATTATTTACATACCAAAGTCCAACAGTCTCTAAAACAATCACCACAATTATTGCTATCGATGTATGAATAAGAACAGATGCTGAAAAAACTTTTTTTTGATCATCCAAATTATTTGTGCCTTGAGCAAAACTCAAATAGCGTTGAGAGGCTTGTACCATCGCACTATTGAGAAATGACAACATTGATACTATACCGCCTACAACATTATATATTCCAAAATCCTCTACACCCAACAATTTTAGAACAACTCTTGAAGTATATAACGATATACCCATTATCAAAAGTGTCCTAAAGAACAGAAATAATGTGTTTTTGGCGATTGTTTTATTACTTGACTGATGCATTTCTATTTATTATATTTTTTTTGATTTTTCCAGAAAATCCTCAAAACCATCAAAAGGAGCCTTGTGGTGTGCTAACCAATATTCATATTTGTCTTTAAGACGTGACTTTATCGGTGCAAGATCGTATTTTTCGATATTATGTTTGTCAATAAAAAGACCAAATTCTGGACGGAAATCTGATATCGTAGGCTCACGATGTTCTCTTTCTCGTATAGCATTGGCATATACAATAGCCTCATCTATCCATTGTTTTTGTCGCTTCGCATAATACTCTTCTATTGTACAGATTACCCTACATGGTACACCTGCTGCAACGCTATTAGAAGGGATAGCCTTGTTGACAAGAGAACCAGCCCCGATAATACAATTATCGCCAATCTTCCCCCCCCCTATGATAGTTACGTTTGTTCCGAAATAAACATTATTTCCGACACTTACTTTTCTTGAAGAACTAAGGAATTCCCCAAAAAGAGGCAAAAACACTCGATGTCCAAAATCATGAGCCATGATAGTAAAATAATCATTCATATCAACATTATCTCCTATCGTTATCAGGGCAGGACGCATTAAATCTATCTTTGTGTGTTTGGTAGAACGGAATATGCAATCTTTTCCAATTTTTATTCCTTTACTACGATAATATTCTATCAAGGATTTACTGGAACGGCGAACTAATAAATTCTTGATTTTATTTAATAATCTTCGCATGACTATTTTTATCAATACTGTTTATATGTAAAGCATTCAAAACATTCTTTGCTATACTCTTACTATTTGAAAGCTGATTGTACATTTATTTTGTTACTTTTCTTTTCTAATGTATAAATCAACTTTCTACAAGAGGTTTATTATATTATCCAATCTCATTAATTCTATGTGCAATTTTTCGGTCTTGTATCCATTTTTTTACATCTATTACATAATCATTCCATAGGTCTGTAGTTGACACAATGGTAACAATATCGATTAAAGCATACCCTTTGTCTAATAACTCTTTTACATAATCATGATGGTCTGCAACATTTAATATTGTTTTTGAATCTCTTATAAGTTCTGGGTATCTACAATTATTCTCATCAATAGTACTTAATGCATCATGAATAAACTCTTCTGGATGTTGTTTTCTACCATTTATCGTTTGTGGACAGAAATGCTTAACCAAAGACAATACTTTATCCCTACGTTGTTGTAAGAAATCTTCACCACCTGACAAAGTCTTATCAATCTGTATCTTTATCTTTTCCTCTTTGGTAAATTCTTCAACATCGCCATCGCCAAAGAAAACTGTGTCATCCATTTCATCCAAGTCATCATATTGGCAAGCTATACCTAAAGCAAGTCTTACAGAATTAGTTATAGAACCAAAACGGCAAGCAACAAAATGTTTACTCATCTCACATTCCTGTATACACTTGGTAATGATTGCTTCTGCAATATCATCTTCAACATACACTTTTAGATACTTTTCAGGTGTGCCAGAGAGTTGTTCATAACAATTTTCCGAAGGATTGTCCAAGCAAAATGTCTTGGCCTGTGTATTCAAAATATAACGAACATTAAACTTTGCATTTTTCATCAACTCCTGGCGATGGCTTGTAAAAACAATTTGCAACTGTCTATCTGGCTTTTGGGCTTCAAGTACCATGACGTGTATTAAACGTCTCAAAGCTGCTGTATGGAGAGTAAGGTCAATCTCGTCTATTACCAAAAGACTATATTGGGGTGCTCTGTACAATCTCTGTAGTATACGAAATACTTTCTGCTCACCAGCCCCAAGATTCAATGAATGACACATCACATTATTTCTATCTACTGTGAAACAATCCAACTTATCTATCTTGCTTATTTTGAGATTCTGATAATCTACCCCCATTATTTGAGTTGCAGCAATAGAAATCTGATTATCCAGTGCTTCACCTACCAAAGGTCTAAATGTAACTCTGCTGTCTGAGACTTTTTCTATGTCGGGAATGCTGTCTGATAAAGAAATGTATATAATATTCCTGTCAGGTTTACTTGCCTGCCGTGGTGTCCATTCAGAACCATGCTTACTATAATTTATCGTTCTATCTGTGATTTGTATATGCCTCTTAGACAACTGATAATAATCCATTACAGCAGAGTAAGAACTTCCTATCCATTTGTTTGCATTTGTTGTGTATTTAAAGAAACGGCTCATCTTAGTATTTTCCGAATTCTTGTCTCTATACAGGCACATGACGGTTTGCAATATAGTTGTTTTACCACTGCCATTGAGTCCGAAGATTCCGGTTACTGGGCATCCTTCAAAAGATATTTCTAAGTTTTTAACACCTCTCAGTGTATTGATTATCAACTTTTTTAACACCTGCTTATCTGTCACCAGTTTTACTTTTCTTGCCATTCTTCAAATATTATCTGACTCATTATCGTAAGAAACATCATTCACAGATTTTCGAAACATTTACCTTGCCTCGAAAATAAGACTCATTAATGACCATGAAAGACTTGTAAATGTTTTAGTCTCTGCGGAAAATATCACGGGTATAAACTTTGTCCTCTACATCTTTCAGACAGTCGTCAAAACGGTTGGCGATTATGGCTTGGCTCTGTGCCTTGAAATCGTCAAGGCTGTTCACCACCTTGCTGCCGAAGAATGTAGTGCCGTCTTCAAGGGTGGGCTCATATATAATGACTTCTGCACCTTTCGCCTTGATGCGCTTCATGATGCCTTGAATGGCACTCTGACGGAAGTTGTCTGAGTTAGATTTCATTGTCAAGCGATAAACACCAATCATGCAGTTGCCCGGTTCTGCCCCATATTGATTGTTGCTTGAATAGTCATACCAACCGGCCTTGCGTAGCACTGCATCCGCTATGTAATCCTTGCGAGTTTTGTTCGATTCGACAATCGCAGACATCATATTCTGTGGCACATCTTGATAATTTGCAAGAAGCTGCTTCGTGTCTTTTGGCAAGCAATAACCGCCATAACCGAATGAAGGGTTATTGTAGTGGGTACCAATACGTGGGTCAAGACCTACACCTTCAATGATGGCCTTTGAGTCAAGGCCTTTTACTTCGGCGTAGGTGTCAAGTTCGTTGAAATAAGAAACGCGTAGGGCAAGATAGGTATTTGCAAATAGTTTTACGGCCTCTGCCTCTTTCATGCCCATGAAGAGTGTGTCGATGTTTTCCTTAATTGCTCCTTCCTGCAAGAGTGCTGCAAATGTTTGGGCTGCTTCTTTTAGCTTTTCTACATCTGTAACAGATTCAATAGCCTTATTTTCTTCTTCGTGGTCGGGCAGGTTAATCATCTTAGGATAGCCTACAATGATACGACTTGGGTAAAGGTTATCGTATAGAGCTTTGCTTTCACGAAGGAACTCAGGAGAGAATAGGAGATTAAACTTCTTCACTCCTTTCTGCGCATACTTCAAATAGAGGTTACGAGTATAACCAACGGGGATGGTTGATTTGATGACCATAACAGCATCAGGATTAACGTCCAATACCAAGTCAATAACTTCTTCTACGTGCGAAGTGTCAAAGTAATTCTTTACAGGGTCGTAATTGGTAGGTGCAGCAATCACTACAAAGTCGGCATCTGCATAGGCTGACTTACCGTCAAGTGTGGCTACAAGATTCAATGGTTTTTCAGCCAAATACTTTTCGATATAATCATCTTGAATTGGTGAAATCTTATTGTTTAGTTTCTCCACTTTCTCAGGAATTACATCTACCGCTGTTACATGATGATGTTGTGATAGCAATGTAGCTATACTCAGTCCCACGTAGCCGGTACCAGCTACTGCGACCTTAATATCTTTGAAATCACGCATATTTTTGTTTGATTTAGTTTCTATTTTCTTTTATTGATGATTTTGATACTATTGTATTGAAACAAGTGTTCATTTTTATATACTTGTTGCAAGATTCACTTGTATTCATTCTACTCCTTTTAAGGCTCTTTTTCATGGTTGTAGTAGAGCACGTACATTCTACTTTGATGGAAATAGATACATTGCATGGTATATGTTCTGCCTTTGGTTCATCTACATTTTTCTTTTACTTAAAAAGTACCCTACAAACGACATGAAGAACATTATGGCCAATAGAAATGAGAGCATTTGCATTCCAGAAAAGACTCGTGTACAAGCATCGTTGATATTGTTATTTTCGCTATTAGAATTACCTCTGCTTGGCGTGTTTTGATTTAGTATCAGTTGTTTTCTGACATGAGGATTTCTTGCAATAGTCCCTGTTAGTTTCAATAAGGTCAGAATCCCGCAAAGAACGAAAGGGTAAAAAGAAACAAAGCAGCAAATATTAGCCACGAATTAGCGTGTACTACTTCTAAAGAAAATATTTGTCTATTTCTTATTTTGCCTACTATGTTTAGTACCGCACTACAATCATGTGCAATGCTCCAATTACCATTTTCATTGTAAAAACAAACAATCAGAGAGTGAGGCTATTCTAACAAATAACCATATTTGTTTTGGAGTTCTTCGTATTCTGTTTCGCTACGTTGAAGGAGTTCAGTGTCTTTGATTTTTTTGAACTTCCTAATAGTGTTCTCTATCTCTGCCATTACCGCTTTTCCTGCCCCCAAAATGGGTTTCAGTTCATCTTTGAAATAGTCAATGAATGGGGCGTAGTAATAGGCAATCTCTTCTATCATGAAATAGAATGTGTCGAAAGCGTCCTTCAAATCCAATTTCTTATCATCCACATCTTTCAGCGTTTGCAGACGCAGTATATCTATATTTTCCACTTGGGCAGCCACTTCTTGCGCAGTCTTTACTTGATGGAAGTAGCGGTCAATAAAGGCATTGCGTTCATGAAGGTTGCGCTTGTAGAATGTATCACGTTCTGTTTGGTCGGCTTCATTCTTATGTACTTCCTCAAAACGCTCTGCGTGGATTCCTGCCACGGCTACTGCCATACCACCAACGTCCATGACAAGTTTACGGTCACGTGCAATACGGATGACATAGCCTTCAAGTCCGGCGTAATCGCCTGTTACAATACGGAGTAGAGTACGATTCTTGGAATAATAAACGAATGGTCGGAGAAGAAAACGGAGACGTTCTGGTTCTGTTTCAGCAACACGCATAAAGGGTTCCATCTGATTACAAGGGATGGTTGCCACTTCACCTGTACTGCAATTTTTGCATAATTTGTGCGGTGGCATTTTTTCATCTAAATAATTCTGTATATTCTCTGCATCACCTTGTATAAAAATTAAACCGCTGACAGTTGGCCTTTCAACTTCATGCACACCGCCTCTATTTCTATGGCGCGGCACGTATTTTATGGTTTTATGAATAAAATAGGTGAGTCCGTCTTTACTGAGTTGTTCCTCAAACGCCTTTACCTTTTTGTGATGCACAAAAAGATAATGCCATGAAATAGGTTTGTAGTTCCCCTTATTTGCCTGTTTCATTTTAGGTCGTTTCGGATTATTTGCTGCTTGTATAGTAGAATTAAAATTTTGATTCTCAGTATTTTGTTTCATTTCTGACGACTTTACCTCAGTACACTTCTTTACCACTGAACCAGTCATTTTGTCTGGCTCAGAAACGTGTATGCCCTTTGGAAATTCATTGTTTTCAGTTGTATGAAAACGTTTTGTTTCGTCGGCTGTAGACTGAGAAACCGTGCAATCCTGCTCCATAACCTCTCCTCTACTTTATGTCACTGTTGGCTGTCATCACTTGGGATGATAATGCCAGTTTCGCAATAACATTATTCATAAAGTCATACTTTTAATGTATGATATCCTTTCTAAGAGGTTGGATGTTTAACAATTCAACTGCTTGATTGCCTTACAATCCTCATCCTCTTTGGCTTTATATCTCTATTAGTTCATCCGTATTTTGTATGTCAAAATACGGATGAACTAATAAACTGTTGAAAATCAAAAAAAATAATTGTATAGAAATGGTGGATTTGCTAAACATTTCTGCCTAAATTTG
>ERZ808240.2459-NODE-2459-length-20168-cov-32.044548_pt1 | contig 20168 bp, 22 predicted proteins | sample MGYA00521084_ERZ808240 | MGnify/ENA primary metagenome ERZ808240 (study PRJEB31516, sample SAMN03275571) | gut metagenome | biome: mammalia-associated habitat; material: feces | host: Papio cynocephalus | place: Kenya | collected 2012-08-06 ...
TCGCTGCTCGAGAGGGCGAAGTAACGCAAGGAAACGAATGACAAAAAACAACATAGAAATAATGGCGCCGGCCGGCAACTTCGAGTGCCTGCACGCGGCGATTCAGGGCGGTGCGAACTCAGTCTATTTCGGTGTGGGCAGTCTGAACATGCGCTCGCACTCCGCTAACAATTTCTCCGCAGACGACCTCACGGAGGTCTGCCGCATCTGCCGCGACAACGGAGTAAAATCCTATCTCACGCTGAACATTGTCCTCTATCAGGAAGACCTCCAGCCGATGCGCGAGACGCTCGACGCCGCGAAGGCCGCCGGAATCACAGCCGTGATAGCCTCAGACATGGCCGCCATAGCCTATTGCCGCCGGATTGGAGTCGAGGTGCACATCTCCACGCAGCTCAGCATCTCCAATGTGGAGTCGCTGCGGTTCTATGCTCAGTTCGCCGACGTGATTGTCCTTGCCCGCGAACTTAATCTCCACCAAGTCAAGGAGATACACGAAACCATAGTCCGTGAGCACATCTGCGGTCCGTCCGGGCGTCTTGTCGAAATCGAGATGTTCGCCCACGGAGCTCTCTGCATGGCAATCTCCGGCAAATGCTATCTCAGTCTCCATGCCTACGGAGCCTCCGCGAACCGTGGCGCCTGCTATCAGATTTGCCGCCGGGGATATGAGGTCACCGACCTTGAGACAGGCAATCAGCTGCATATTGACAATAAGTATATAATGTCTCCCAAGGACTTGTGTACCATCGAGTTCATGGACAAGATAATCGACGCGGGCGTGACTGTGTTCAAGATTGAGGGACGGGCACGCAGCGCGGAATATGTCAAGAAGGTCTCATCCTGCTACCGTTGCGCAGCCGATGCCGTCATTGCAGGCACATACACTCCGGAACTCGCCGCCTCCCTCAAGGAGGAACTTACAGAGGTCTTCAACCGGGGGTTCTGGGACGGCTACTACCAGGGGGCGCGTCTCGGGCAGTGGAGCGAAGTCTATGGCAGCAGCTCGACCCGAAAGAAAGTCTATGCGGGTAAGGTCACGAACTGGTTCGCCAAGCTTTCGGTAGCCGAAGTCCTCATCGAGTCTGCGACGCTCAAGGTCGGTGACCGCATTCTCATCATGGGTCCAACAACCGGCGTTGTTGAAACGACGGTCAGCGAAATCAGAGTGGATTTGAAGCCCGTGGAATCCGCCTCCAAAGGGGTCTATTGCTCAATCCCGATTGATTTCAGCAAGGACACCGACACACTCCGTGAAGCAGCCGACGCCGCAACCCGGCTCCGCCGCTCCGACAAGGTCTATATCTGGGCAGAGGAATAGTCCGCGATTTTGCCTACCTTTGCGGCAAGGCAAGAATCCGCAGGCAAAAAAGCACCCGGGGAACAAAAGTCCCGAGGCAAGTATCCTGCGACAAGAAACCGGAGGCAAACACCCGGAAACAAGAACATGGCGGACAAGATGACAGAGCAGCAGCGGCATTACTGTATGTCGCGGATTCGGAGCGTCGATACGCGCCCCGAGATGCTTGTGCGCAGGTTTCTGCATTCGCATGGATTCCGCTACTCCCTGCACCGCAGAGACCTGCCTGGAAGTCCGGACATCGTCCTCAGGAAGTACCACACGGTCATCTTCATCAACGGCTGCTTCTGGCACGGCCATCCGCTCTGCCGCCACGCCACGGTTCCCAAGACCAATCCCGACTTCTGGGCGGAGAAAATCCGCCGCAACAAGGAACGCGACGCGAATGACATCGGGGAACTTGAGCGCCTTGGGTGGCACACCATCGTCGTCTGGGAATGCGAACTCAGCCCACGCAGCCGCGCAGAACGCCTCGCACTTCTCGAAACCCGGCTCCGCCGGCGGCTCGAACCCGAAGCCATCCACGCCATCCCTGCCTCAGTCCGCAAGTTGTCCAACGACACGGAGATGCAGTGACCGGCCAGTTGTCTGAATGGAAGTGAGTGCGCCACTTTGCACTGCCACATTTTTTCAGCAAAGAGTGCTATCTTTGCAATAAAGTATTCATAGGACATGGCAAGGAATTTTTTCAAGAGATACATCTGGCTGGTCGATCTGATCAACCGCAGGAAATATGTCTCCTTCAGTGAAATCAGCGAGGCATGGCGACGCAGTCCGCTGAATGAGACGGGAGAGCCGCTGTCAGAGAGGACGTTCTTCAACCACAAGGATGCAATCGCCGAGATGTTCGGAATAGAGATACTCAACGACAGGAGTCTCGGGTTCTACATCGGGCATTCAAATGTCGGAAGCGACGAGACAAGCGACTGGATGCTGCACACGCTGTGCATCAACAATGTGCTGCATGAGAACGCTGACATGAAGGACCGGATACTCATGGAGAAGACACCTTCAAGCGAGAGATTCCTGACGGACATCATCAGCGCGATGCGCGATTCCAGAGTAATCAGCCTCTGTTACCAGAGTTTCCAGCACCCGGAGCCGCACTCCTTCAATGTGCGGCCCTGCTGCGTCAAATACTTCAAGCAAAGATGGTACATGCTTGGAGACAGTGACTTGGGACTGAGAATATGCTCGCTGGACCGGTTCGTGGACATGGAGGAACTGGAGGAAAGGTTCGAACTGCCTAAGGGCTTCGATGCGGAGGAATATTTCCGCAACTATTTCGGCGTCATCATCGGGGAAGCCCCGGAGGATGTCAAGCTCCGTGTCGTGCCGGACCAGGTCAAGTACTTCCGGACGCTGCCGCTGCACGGGTCGCAGAAAGAGACGGTACAGGAGGACGGAAGCTCGGTCTTCAGTTACCACATCGCCCCGACCTTTGATTTCGTGCAGGAGATTCTGTCGCACGGCGCGGATGTGGAGGTGCTGGAACCGCCTGAATTGCGCGAAAGTATCGCTGATGACGTCGCACGAATGGCTTCTCGTTACGCGATTACGACGGCAAATGAAGGCGGACTTCTATATATAGACGAAGATGACGAGTGGAAACTGCTATGACGGATTTTGCAGCTATTGTCACGCTGTCGTATCCAGCGTCAAGACGTGGATATCCGTATCAGTCAGATCGTAGCCTTCTCCCAAGACAGCCCCATTGGAGAAGACTGTCCCATTCCGTTCCTCCACGCCCTCCGCTTTATGAATATGCCCAAACAGATGGAGTTTAGGGCGAACCTGCATAACGCGCTGCCACAAAACAGAATCTCCGTAGCGAATCTCATCTGAGAGGTCAAGAATTTCCTCAGGCGGCTGATGGGTGACAAGGACGTCCGTGTCCGCAGGTATATTCATAAAATCATTTTCCACCTGCCGCGTCACGGCATCTTCGAAAAACATCGGCACGCCGTAGAACTTGACTCCCTCTATCAGGACTCCTGAATTGCAGAGATAGTGGCAGTTATCGTCAAGCCCCTCCAGCGCGGCTCCCCGTAGGCAAAAGTCGTGGTTGCCGGCGATGAAGACCTTGTGCCTGTACGGAAGATCGCAGAACCATTCCATAAAGTCCAGCGCCTCCGCCTCAGTCCCCGCCAGCGTAAAGTCTCCGGAATGCACTATCACATCGCCCTCCGGCAGCCTATTCAGCCGCCGATGCACATTGTGCGTATCCGAAATGTGTATGATTCTCATATCTCTTGGCCCAATGGTTTATTTTTTTTTTGCAAATATAGGACATCGTTGCAATTTCACGGCAATTATGGATTTGATGTCCTACTAAAATCAATCAAGATGTATATTTTCGAAATTCCATTCCGAAAGGGCAAAGTCAAGTATTTTCTTCTGTCGATTTGCTCCGATTTCCACAGCATCTCGCCCTTGTCGAGAAAAGTGGCAATTTCAGCCTGCTGTTTCAATAAAGGGTTGGACTTGTAGCTCTCAAGCTTATCTCCGAAAGGCTTGTTACCAATCGATGCATTATGAGAACCTGAAATCAGCATAAGATTCCCGATACAATTGAGTTTCTTCTCCCGGAATTCCTGAGAATACTCATTGTTTTCATTCACATCGTATCCGGTTGCCAAGGTTTCCCCTTCTGGCGGAACCTGAGGAGATATATGTTCTATCTGCTCATTTTCAATCGTGCAGGAACCGGTAGAATAACCTCTATTCTGAATGGAATCTTCATAGCACCATAGAATATAATGAAGCATAGGGTTTTCATACATCCACCCGTCAAGGAACTCATGAGCCCTGGAGTCTCCCCAGTACCATGCTTCATTCAATTTGTTTTTGACAGAATCCCTAAGCAAGAGGAGATCACCGTTAAACTCGCGAATAGAATCTGACAGCCGACTGCTCAAATCGGCCCTGCTGCCAATTAAATGATACCTGAACGCCAACACTTCAAGTATATGGAAAAGTACATCCAACTTTTTTTTGATTGTCACCAATACATCTATAACCCTTGATAATGAATGGATAAGCAAACGACGGCAACCCTATGCGATTAAGCCTTTTAGCATATCGTATTACAATGGTAGATTAGCACGCTGTCTTCAGAGAGATCCGGTATATCATATATGGTTTCATAAATCTCCTTGAAGTTATTTGAGGCAGTCTCGACATTGTATTCTGTTTCTTCAAGTGTGCTGTTCACATACGTCTGATACATGAAATAAGATTTCAGTTTTTCGAGATTGGTGAGATCCCGGCCTCTGTTATTCTGAAGTTCAAACATCAGAGCGGACTCCTTTTTCCCGTCCTCAATTATCTCCAACAAAATGTTGGAATAAAAAAAAAGTACATAATCATTTCTGAATATAAAAGGCTGCCGCTTATAATTTTCAGGCTTTTATAACATCTGCCTTCACCGTTCATCCTTGCTCGTGACGACAAATGCCCTGATGCTGCCGTCAGTTATTCGGCTATCGGAACATACCTTCATAACAGAACGCTTCAGAGACCGCCCTGTGAGCAGCAAATCCTCTATGGAGGAACGCAGTTCGCGGCTCACCCCGCCGTCGGTCGATGAGTAGAGGACAATCACCACACTGTCATATTCAGATTGCGGAATGAGACTGTATTTGGATATTGATTCATACAAGGTCGCCGGTTTATAGTCGCCATTTCCAGCCTGCTGACGGAAATTCGACTCAGTAATTGAATATGTGTCAAAAAGATATTCAAGACTGCGCCGTTCAATGTCCGGACTGAGGCTCAGCAGTCTCCGGATGCAATCCTCGACCTTCGCCATTCTGCGAAGACGCTTGATTGTTCGTTCCATACGGGCATCCCGCATACGCTTGGCACGGTTTCGTCTCAACTCGCGTTCGTTATTCCCGGTCGGGTGGAGAAGACTCAACTCATCGAAAGCCTCCCTGTAGGCATAGATGTCGGCTTCGACATCGTAAACATCCTTGAGCGTCGGTATCAGGTCATCGAATGACACTTTGTGAAGCAATTCAAATAACGTCATGGCAGATTTGCTTTAAATCATCGGCAAAGATGGGACGCTTCACTGCAATTATTCGGCAGTATCATTATGTGTTTTGCAGAAAATGTTTGTGAGAGCCCAAAGACGCGGGCGAAAGAAAAAGCCCCAGAAGAGGTTCTGAATCAATTGGAGCTGCCTCCGGGGCAGTAAGGGAATTAAAACTTTAGATTTTAAGACCTGTCAAGACTATGTGAACCAAGTAATCCGGGGTGTTTTTCTGACGCAAAGGTAATCAAAAATCAAGAATCAGATTCATGTACATACAACAACTCGGTCTAATTATTCTTCAGGTGCAGGCTCCTGATGCTGCTTCCGGGCATCATCGAACTTTGCCTTCATCGTCGGGTTGCCCCGCGTCAGTTTCTTCACGGTCAAATCATCCACCTTGTTGCTGGCAAGCCTGAGGTGGTTTTCCGAGCCGAGCAGGGCGTCCTTGATTTTCTGGAGATGATCGATTGACTTGTCAATTTCTTCGATGGCCTTCTTGAACCTCTCGCTCGCAAGGCGGTAGTTGTTGCCGAACCTTTCCTTAAATTCAAGAAGCTGACTCTCAAAATTGGTCACATCCACGCTCTGGCTTTTCGCGACCTCAAGCTCACGCTGCAAATCGACGCTCTTCCTGGAAGTCTGGACAAGGAGGGTTATGAGCGGGATGAAAAACTGAGGCCTTATGACATACATCTTGGGATAGCGGTGCGACATATCGACTATTCCGTTGTTGTACAGCTCGTTGTCCGGCTCCAGCAGCGACACCAGCACTGCGAACTCGCATCCCTTGGCCGTCCTGTCCGCGTCGAGCTTCTTGAGGAAGTCCTCGTTCCTGTGCTTGGATGCGGTCTCGTCCATCTCGTTCTTCATCTCGAACATAATTGAGATGTACTCGAAGCCGTCGATGTAGTCACGGAATATGAAGTCGCCCTTGCTTCCGCCCGAGGCATCGTTGTCCTTCTCGAAGTATGCGGACGGGAGCACGGAACGGAGCATGGAGTTGAACTGGATGCTGCAATGCTGCTCCAGCGACTCCCCGACCATCTTCGTCGAGAGGCGGAGCTTCATGTCCTTGTAGTAGTCAATCCGCTCCTGCGCGGCCTTGAGTTGAGCCTCATAGCCCTCCCTTATGCCTTTTTCCTTAAGCATGGCCTTGCTCTGGTCAAGTTCAAGCTCCGCCTTAAGCTGCGTGATGACCTTATCCTTCGCGGAAAGCTCATCCTTAGCCTCCTGCCGAGCCTTCATCACCTCCATCCGCAGATTCGCATCATCCTGCGCCAACTTTGACTGAAGTTCAACTATCTTCCTGTCCTTTTCCGCCACCGCAGAATTGACCTCAAGCTTCCGTTTGTCTTCAAGAGCCTGAATCTGCTGCTTAAGACGTTCTATCTCTACGGCTTTCTCCGTATCCCGCACTTTCTGCAAGGCCTCCTGCTGCGCCTTGAGTTCAGCCGCCCTCTGCTGAAGTTCCTTGTTGAACTCGGCGGTCTTTACCTGATTGAGGATTGACACATAGTCCGCCTCATCCACCGTGAAAGTGCTGCCGCACTTGGGACATTTAAGTTCTCTCATTTCAGATATTTTCTGCGCAAATATAGTTTAAACCTACAGTATCTCGCGGCGCATCCGGGACTTAGGGATGCCGAGCTGGTCACGGTACTTGGCGATGGTACGGCGGGCGACATTGTAGCCCTTGGCGTTCATCATATCCACAATCTCGTCGTCGGTGAGCGGCTTCTGCTTGTCCTCTCCGTCGATGATTTCCTGAAGAATCTTCTTGAGCTCGCGGGTAGAGATGTCCTCTCCGGCCTGATTCTTTATGCTCTCGGAGAAAAAGTACTTGAGGGGGAATATGCCGAAATGCGTCTCTATGTACTTGCTGTTGGCCACGCGCGAAACCGTCGAGATGTCATATCCTGTCTTGTCGGCTATATCCTTGAGAATCATCGGCTTTATCTTCGTCTCGTCGCCGTCGAGGAAATATTCCCGCTGATAGTCGAGTATCGCCTGCATCGTCGTCATCAGGGTGGTGTGGCGCTGCTTCAGCGCATCGACGAACCATTTTGCCGCCTCCTGCTTCTTCTTCACGAACGACTCGGCCTCCTTCTTCGACCTCTCCGAAGAGCCCGAGGCTTCCGCCATGATGTTGTCGGCGTATTTCTTGTTAACCTTCAGCTCCGGGACGGTGAAGCGAGGCATCGTGAGCACGAACTCACCGTCAACGACATCCAGAATGAAATCCGGAACGACCTGCTGCGTGCGGTCGCTGTAGGCGTCCGAGACCTGACCGCCCGGAGTAGGGTTCAGCTTGAGTATGCGTCCCATCGCCGTCTTGAGTCTCTCCGGAGTCATCCCGGTCTGGGACATTATGCGGTTGAAATCCTTTTTCGTGAACTCCGAAAAATGATCCCTTATTATCTTCTTCGCGTCCTCGACCACCGGACTGTCCTTCAGGGCGTTGAGCTGAATCAGCAGGCACTCGCGCAAATCCCTCGCCCCCACGCCGGCGGGTTCGAATGACTGGATTATCTTCAGCAGATCCTCAACCTCCTTCTCGTCAGTCTCGATTCCGGCACGGAAAGCCATTTCATCCACCAGCTTGTCGATGTCACGGCGAAGGTAGCCGTCATCGTCAAGGCTGTATATTATGTAGTTCGCGATGTCCCTCTGATGCTGCGAAAGGTCGCGGAAATCCAGCTGGGCGGCAAGACTCTGCGGAAAGGACTCCTGAACGGAGAAAGTCTCCCTCTTAGGACGGTCGTCATATTTGCTGTAGTTGTCGGAACGGAGACGATAGGCCGGAATCGGGTCGTCCTCCTTGTAGTCCGTGAGCGAAACCTCGCGCGTGTTCTCCTTGTCCTCCTTGCTGTCATCCTCCTCAAGAAGAGGATTCTCCTCCATCTCCTGACGCACACGCTGCTCCAGACTCTGAATCGGAAGCTCTATCAGCTTCGCCGTCATGATCTGCTGCGGCGACAGCTTCTGTATCTGTTTCTGCTCTAATGCCTGCCTTAACATGAGTGAATACTTATGACTAAAATGCTTATGAATCAACGCTTAATACGCCTCAATCAATTTGCGGGAATACGGCATGCGACGACACGGGTCTGAGAACCTTCACAGTATCAACCACATAGGTGCAGTTCGCATCGGCTGAAGGCCAGTTGATTTTCTCTTTCACCAGAAGTGCCCTCGGAAACTCGTTGCGAAGCCTCACAAGCAGAGCCATGGCCTCTGAACGGGTACGGAAATCGCCCACCGTCACCTTGAAATAAGGGTTCGCGTAGGTGCGGTATGCCGGAATCCCGTGATACATCGACTCGAAACGCCGAAGGACAGCCTCCGACTCGTTTCTGGAGTTCTGTCCGTTGTCGAAGAATATGCGGACGCGGAAGCCTGAAATAGCCCTGGAATGGTTCGCCGCCACCTGTGCGTCAAGAGCCGACCGGATCCTTCCGGACTGATATACGTGGACATCAGCCGCATCACCCCTCGCCCTCGAAGGCATAACGCTCCACACGGATTTTCCCACAAGTGTCGTGTCCGCAGCCGCCGCAGGCCTATAGACCAGCGAATCCACAAGCTCATATCCGTCCGGAACCACGACATCCTGAGCCTTCGCAGCAAAGGTGCAGGCCACCGCAAGTAATATGACACAGACTATCCTTTTCATCATCTCACCATATTTAAGAGTTCCCTCAACGACATTGTCCTGCTCACGTCCCTCTTTATTCCAAGCCCCTTCCCGGTCGCCGAAACCAGCACCGTAAAGTCGTCCGCCGAACCGCCCAGCGCCCCCACGACCTGCAGCAACGCCGAAGCCGAAGCAAGTGACGCATGACCCGTCAGAAGATATATCTTGTCCTCGTGCCCCTCGATAGTGAACGGGTCAAGGACAAAACGTCCGAGCTCCGCATCACGGTAGAACAGCCGCGCCGTCACATCCGTAAGTTCCAGCTTTATCGTCGGATTATGCACCCCGACATAGAACGACGCGTCCAGCGCCTTGAGACCCTTAGGGCTTATCTTCTCTACCGCGAACGAAGTCACCTCAATCTCTTTCAGCTTATCGACAGCCGCCTTCTTCACGGCGGAACAGCCCGCCAGCGCCATCACGGCACAGGCCAGCACAGCCGCCCAGATATGTCGTCCGAATCCTTTCATAACCGCAAAGATAATCAAAATTTATAAATACCTTTCACGAATCCAGAGTTCAAAAAACAAGTCATACACGCGCCAGACACCACGGCTACAAGTAACAAGCCCTTTATCAAGAAGCCCGTTTGCAGCGGAACTGACAGAACTCGGCGACGCGAGGGAATACTTGGAGACAAAATCGCCCGAAGTGATGCCGGAAGCCTTGCCTTCCTGAGCAATGGCGAGGAGCGTCAACTTCTGCTTCTCAGGCAGCTGATACAGCAGGTCACCATACGTCTCGGAACTGAAGTCTATTATATAGTTAACAGCATCGTCAATCATCCCTTCCGTGCAGGCTTCCCCACTGCCTGTCCGCATAAAAAGTATATTCATCACTTTCTGGAGATAGAAAGTGGTTCCGTCAAACCTCGAATACAGTTCAGGCACTACATCATCGCCCAAAGTCTTCCCTGCCGCAGCGAAATGTCTCCGGCAAAACTCCGCATATTTAGTCTCCTTTATCGGAGGAAGGTTCATTATCGTAGCGCTCTGGTAGAAAGGTCGTGCCGAAGAGGTAAATATTGCCCCCATCATGTCCCTTTGAGAACCGGAAAAAACAAAATGCGCATTCGAACAATATTGTATATATGTCCGAAGTGTGGCCTCGACATTCCTGTCCTCATATTTGTCAATCTGCTGGAACTCGTCAATCGCGACAAGACATGGCTTTTCAGCATCCCGGAGATATGAGAATATCTCATCGAGAGTTGCTGCCGGATTCCGTATATCCCCGACCTGAAGCGTCCATGCCGGTACCCCCGCAGCGTCATAGCTTATCCCGCCCTTCAAGGAGCCGAGAACATTCACGAAACGCTCCCATACCTTTCTGCCCTTCGGCTTCAGGGCATCGAGTATGGCCTTTCCCATCCGCTCAGTCATCTCGGAAAGCGACTTCGTCGAATAGATATCTATTATAAAGGTATAATATTTCCCGGCTATTTCCTTCTGCGCGAAGCAATGACGTATCAAATCTGTCTTGCCATACCTCCGCGGAGACATCAGAGCCACATTATTGCCGTTGCACAGCAGTTCAGTCAATGCCCGTGTCTCCTCAACCCTGTCACAGAAATACTCCGGCCCGGCATATCCGGTCGTAACAAATGGATTCATATTCTCATTTTTCTGCAAATATAGTAATTATCATCTTATGATAATCATAAAATGATAATTACTTTATGGGAATATGTATGGCGCCGTAAAAAAAGAAATCGACAGATTCGTCAGAAATTCAGGGTCATGCCGATGCCGTGAGGGCAGGAACCGAAGTTCATGGTCATCTGCGAACCTTGGGAAACGGCGTTGCAGCGGCCTACGATGTCGTTCATACGGGACTTGCCGACAGGGACGCAGACGGCTCCGGCGATGAGGGTGGAGAGGCCGACGGCGGCCAACGTCGCTCCGCAGATGAAGAGAGTCGCACCGTTGTTTATCATTTTCTGCGTCTCCGGAGTCAGGCTCGGGTCACCTCCGAAGCCTGCGCTGAGCGCCGCTCCGAGCCCTCCGGCAAAACTTCCGCCGACTATTATGGCCGTTCCGACTACGCATCCGGCCATACCCACCGGAATTGTGACTGCCGAACTTATGAGAAGCCCCTTGCCGACGCTGTAAATCCTTGCGCTGTTGTTCCATCTTTGGGCATACGGCAGGCCGCAGCGCTCGGAGACATAATCGAAAGTCTCCTCGGACGAAAGGCGTTTGTCACCAACACAAAGAACTTTGCCGGCCCTTGAGACTACCACGACGGACTCGGAAGCGAAACCGTCTGTTGCAGTAATGGTCTGTGCGGCCGCCTCGGCAGACATGAAGCCGGCCGAAACCGCGATTGCCGCGACTGCGATGATAAGATGTCTTTTCATTATGGTCTTAATTAAAAAATTATACAATCAGATGCCTTTTTGCCTACATTTTGTTGCATCCCGATTCTTTTCTCTTATGAAAACTCATTTCATACGGTGACAAGAGCATTGGAACCGCCCAGAAATATCGAGACCGCCTCAGACTATCCGGCAGATAAGCGTCGCGGAGGTGCAGTCAATGACCTCGACGTTCACATAGTCGCCGGCCTTGAGAGGAGCGAGACCCTGAGCCGTGCGCTCGGCCGCCATTGAAGGAAAGACGCACATCTTGTTGTTACCGGCCCGTCCGCAGAGGTCGTCAGGATTGCGCTTGGACGGTCCCTCGATGAGCACCCGGAATGTCTTGCCGATGTCCTTCTGATTGCTCCTGAGGCTCATCTTAGTCTGAAGCGCGATGATTTCGTTCAGCCTTGCGGTCTTGACCTCCGGCGGGACATCGTCCGGATAATGCCTTGAGGCGAGCGTGCCCGGGCGTTCGGAGTACTGGAACATGAACGCGGAGTCGAAGCACACCTGCTCAAACAGCGAAAGCGTGTCCCGGTGGTCCTGCTCGGTCTCGCTGCAGAATCCGGCAATAACGTCGGTGGAGAGCCCGCAGTCCGGCATGACCTCGCGGATTTTCGCGACCCGCTCCAGGTACCATTCCCTGTCATATTTTCTCCTCATCTTCTCCAACAGACGGCTTGAACCGCTCTGAACCGGAAGATGGATGTGGCGGCAGATGTTTTCGTGAGCGGCAATCGTGCTGATGACCTTGTCGCTGATGTCCTTCGGATGCGAGGTGGAGAAACGAACCCTGAGTTCCGGACTTATGGCCGCGACCATTTCAAGAAGTTTCGCGAAGTTCACAACCTCACCCTTTGCATTACTGTCAGAACCTTTGGCAGCATCCCCGCCCGAAACGGCCTCGGCGCCATCGCGGCATTCTTTCCACAGATACGAATCCACGTTCTGCCCGAGCAGATTCACTTCCTTATAACCATTTTCAAAAAGTTCACGCGCCTCGCGCACAATCGAATGCGGGTCGCGGCTGCGCTCGGCTCCCCGCGTGTAGGGCACCACGCAGTAGGAGCACACATTGTTGCAGCCCCTCATGATGGAAATGTAGGCCGACACCCCGTTCCTGTCAAGGCGAACCGGGGATATGTCCGCGTATGTCTCCTCCCGCGAGAGCAGCACGTTAATCTGCGGCGAGTCCGGACGGATGTCCCGCAGCAGTGCCGGCAGGCTCCTGTAGGCATCCGGCCCGGCGACCAGATCCACCTTCTCCAGCAGCTTGTCCTTCAGCCTCTCGGCCATGCATCCGACAATCCCGATGACAACCTGCGGGTTCCGCTTTTTCTGCAGCCGGAACTGCTCGATGCGCCCCCATATCCTCTGCTCCGCGTTGTCCCTGATTGAACAGGTGTTCGCCAGAATCACGTCCGCCCGGTCCATATCCTCCGTCAGCGCATACCCGTTCTCCTGCAGAATCGAGAGTATCACCTCACTGTCATTCACATTCATCTGACACCCGTAGGTCTCGATATAGACCTTAGGCCTCTCCTCATCAACTATCGGTTTGAGATTATTCATTGTCTTTTTCTGTTCTATATTTATCGGTAAAGCCATGTCTTTGTCATTTGTCTGCAAATGTAACTAAAACAAACTAAAATACACTGCCAAATGTGCGGCAGTTCCTTTTGATACTATCTTTTTTGTCTTATACAAAATGTATAATACATATTGTATAGCGAGCGGCGGATTGGTGAAAACCCGTCCTGGACGCAAGCCCGACGATTAAACGGCTCGACGCGTGCCGGAAACGCGGGGAACTAACGCCTGCGGCTTTCGGCCTACAGCAGCAACAGGACCGCAAATACATATAACAAATAGCCCTGAAGAATGAGACTGCCCTTTGACGCGGTCTCGAGGGCGAGGGCGGCGGGGTCCTCCTTAAGAGCCGACTCAAGATTTTCGAGGGACGGGCGGAGAGTATAGGACCATTTGCGGACAATCTGACCGTCGGAAATCCACGTCACGCCGCCGTTGGAGCGGTTGAGCGTGGCGATGGTCTTGAAATCCGAGTAATAGGTCTTGCCATCAAGCCACTCGGGAAGAACGGCTCCGGAAGTCGCTGAATCTCCCTCAGACACATCTGCTCCCGCAGTTTCAGGCGCGATGAAGGCCGCCGCAAGAATGTCCCTTGACGGGACAACCACAACAGGCCTGAGTCCAAGCAGTTCAGCGTGGGAGACAGTCTGTTCCAGCCCGGAAAGACGCTTCGCGCTCAAATTCTTATAGGCAGAAATGACAAGCACGTTCCCCTGCGACGCGACGGTGTCGCAGTACTCCCCTGCAGCATCGGTCAGAGACAACACGGCCCCGGCGGCAAAATCCTCCTGACGGATGCGCGAATCGACGAAAGTCCAGCTGCTGTCGGGAAGGGCATCCAGAGCGAATGCCTGCGTCACGCCGTCCTTCTCATATATGAACTCGGGCTCGGTGAAGTCACGGTACTCCTCGTCGGCGGCCGCCTGAAGCATGGCTCCGGGACGGAACGCCGTGTAGTCCTTGAGAGGGAGCGCAATCAGGGAATAAACAAGAAGGGCGACAAGCGAGAGGGCGGACAGCGCGAAGGAGACATACTTGACCTTCACGGGCCGGTCAAGCTCACGCATGGGGATGAACGCGCCGCAGCAAAGGGCGCAGAGAATCAGGTTCTTGACAAATGTCTGGAAGTGAGTCAGATGCAGAGCCTCGCCGAAACATCCGCAGTCCATAGTCGGGTTGAAAATCAGAAGGACGAGTGTGAGCAGCGTGAAAAACGTCGTCAGCGCAACGACAGATATGCCCACCACCTTGCGCCAGACTCCGCTCATCAGCGCGGCTCCGAGAACGGCCTCCGTAAGGGCGAAGGCAACCCCGAGGAACTTCGCGGCGAAATCCATGAAGCCTATGTGCAGGAAACCGAAATACGATTTCATCACGAACTCCGCACCCACCGGGTCCATAAGTTTCAGTATTCCCGAAATCAGGAACACGGAGCCGAGCACGAACGCGCAGAAACGGCGGAACACATTATAACCTTTCTTCATTGCTGGAAATCTTTAAAGCACATCAACGAACCGCACGGGACTCACAATCCGAGGGCGGCATCCACCGCTTTCCGTATCTTCCCGAAAATCTCATCCGGCGGCAGCATCGCCCCGTCCTCATCCGAACAGTCAATCCGCGTGAAGTGCGAATCCAGTTCACACTGCCTCAGATAGATGCGCCGCACGGCCTTCTGAAACTCGATGTCGGCCTCATGGATGTCATGCCCGCCTTCAAGATAGTCCCTGTCCCCGCCTCGGCGCACCGAGGAGAGCTTCTTCTCGACAAAGCCGATGGGCACGTCAAGGAAGATGTTGAGGTCAGGGCGCGGAAGCTCAAAATTCCCGTACTCGGTGTTGCATATCCACTCCCGAAGGTCCTCGGCCTCGTCCGGGTCGCGGAGCTTCGCGCACTGGTAGGCGATGTTGGAATAGACATAGCGGTCGAGCAGGACATTGCCGCCCTCGCGCAGGATGCGCCTGATTTCCGGGGCCGCCCCGTGCCTGTCCTCGGCGAAGAGCAGCGCCACCAGCTGCGGATGCACCTGTTCGTTCGTCCCGAAGTCCCCGCGCAGGAAGCGTGAAATCAGTTCCCCATAGACCGGGGAGTCATAGCGCGGGAAATGGATGTATTCCAGACTCTGCGGCAGCGCCTCGAGATATTGCCGCAACTTTCTGACCTGCGTCGATTTGCCCGACCCGTCGAGACCTTCGATAACTATAAGCATATTACTTTATTTCACTTTCGAATGAAACTTTATTCCGCAAAATGACCGTTCACTATGAGAACTCATGCGAAAACTCACTAATTTTGCAGTCTGCAAACATACGAAAAATTTGGGGATATATGAACGGGAATATGAATGACAGGTCAGGTCGCGTGGTGAAAATCATGGGCATCGTGAACATCACGCCGGACTCGTTCTACTCGGGAAGCAGGAATATGACTCCTGACGGTAAGATTCTGATTGACAGGATTGTGGAGCGGGTCACGGACATGATTGAGAAGGGCGCGGGATATATCGACGTCGGCGCGTGCTCCACCCGCCCCGGCTCCGAAAGCGTCGATGCCGAAAACGAATGGAAAAGGCTGAAGGCCGTGCTGCGTCCCATACGCGAGGTCGTTCCGCCGGGAGTGAAAATCTCCATTGACACGTTCCGCCGGGACATCATCGCCAGGACGCTCGATGAAATCGGGGAAGTGACGGTCAATGACATATCCGCCGGCGAGGACGACCCCATGATGCTCGGGGAGGTCGCAGCCAACTCCTTGGAATACATCGCGATGCACAAGAAGGGCATTCCTTCGGACATGCAGTCGAAGTGCGACTACGGAAACGGGGTCACGGCCGCCGTCATGGACTATTTCCGCGAGTTCGCCCTCAAGGCCGACCGTCTAGGCATCCGCAACTGGATTCTCGACCCTGGCTTCGGTTTCGCCAAGACGGTGGAGCAGAACTACGAGCTGCTCGACCACCTCGCCGAATTTCAGGCGTTCGACCGTCCCATCCTCGTCGGAATCTCCCGCAAGAGCATGATTTACAAGCCTCTCGGTCTCACTCCGGAAGCCCCCGCAGTCCTTGAGCGCACGACAGAGCTTCACCGCCGTGCCATCGCCGCCGGAGCCTCGATTCTCCGCGTCCACGACGTCGCCGAAGCCGCCGCCCTGCTGTGACGGCCGGCTCAGAAGCCGACTTTCCTGCGGGCGGAGACGTCGCCGATCTTTTCGTCACGACACCAGGCCTCAAGCGTCCCGAAGTCGGGGACGGAGCCGCTGATTATTGAGTGCATCAGCCTCTTTCGGGTGACATTCTCAATCTGGCCGCCGGAGAAACTGAAGGACGAGGCGAGGCGGTCGGCCTGCTCCTGCGTGAGATCGGGAATCATCGAAAGCCAGATTTTCGACATGGTACGCTCCGACGGGCGGTTGAACTTCAGCTTGTAGAGGAAACGGCGCTCGAAGGCCTTGTCAAGGTTGTCGGTGAGGTTGGTCGTCGCGATGAGTATGCCTTCGAGGTTCTCCATCTCCTGCAGAATGATGTTCTGAACGCTGTTCTCCATCTTATCGACTCCGCTTCTCGCCCCTTCAGGGCGTATGCCGAAAATGGCGTCGGCCTCGTTGAAGAGGAGAATCGGAGCCACCTTGCTGTTCTTCACCGCCTGCCGGTAGTTGTCGAAGAGAGCCTTGACGTTCTTCTCGCTCTCGCCGACGTAGCAGTCGCGCAGCTTTGTGACATCGACGGAATAGATGTCCCGCCGGCAGGCCTTTGCCAGCTGATAGACGGTCTCGGTCTTTCCGGTTCCCGGTGCGCCGTAGAAAAGGCAGGTCAGCCCCGTCCTCATACCGTTCTTCTTCAGAGCCGTGCAGATGCGGCGGTAGCCCTTGTCCGTGAGCAGCGCCTTCAGCTCGGACACCCGCTTCCCGTCCTCGTCTTCATAGAACAGTTCCTTCTTCACGATGCCGTTGCAGGCAATCAAGCCCTGAAGCGGGCTTCGCTTCTGCTGTATCCCGCCCGAGTCGGCAAAAATCTCCTCCTTGATGCTGTCCTTAATCTTGAAATAGGTCTTGTCGATGACCCCGCTCTCCGATGCGTAGGTAATCAGTCCCTTAGTCTGCATACGCAGGGCTTCATGAACATACAGGGACCGCAGCGTGTCCATATCGGACTCGGAGACATAGTCCTCGATGTTGTGCCATCCGATCATGTCGTCCTGACAGTCGAAATAGCGGCTGCACATGACATAGAAGGTGATGCGTTCGGGACGGTGCAGTCTGCCGACCGAGTATTTGCGGAATGCGGCTGAGACGGAAGTGTCCGGATTGCTCTCGACAAGGCTGTCAAGCTGCCGGACCAGCCGCTCGTCGTCAAGGGCACCATCATCCCTGCGTTCGAGCAGCTTGCCGATGCGGCGAAGAATCGCAATCGTGCCCAGCCCGGCGGTCTCAGGACGGCGGTAGGCGCCGGTGCGGACAATCGAGTCGAGGGCATCCGCGTTTATGGAATAGAAGTCACCGCTGTGGCCGCGGCTGGAGACGTCCACCAGCCACCTGTCCAGAAGCTCCTGAATGTCCGGATGATACGACATGAACCTGATGAAGCTGACGTCGAAATAGGAAGCGAGCTGCTGCGACCCGACATCCGAGCCTCCGCCGAGTTCCATAATCGCCGCAAAAAGCAGAACCTGCCTCTCAGAGAGCTCCAGAGCACGGCAGACAAGATTCAGGTCGTCTCCGGCCTCCTTCAGTTTGGCGGCACTGAGATTCAGCACCTTGCTTTCCCGTCCCGGAAATCTGTCCTCCGAATTTACGGCCGTCACCTCCAATGTCCTGACAATCCCGTCAAGAGCCTCCATCACTGTCCTCGTCTTTCTTTCCATATCAATGCATCGTTTTACGATACAAAGATACCGCGAGCATACGAAAATATCATTCGCAAGTCAAGAAAGACTTTATCCGTTTCATAGCTCTCCTCCTACACCCTTAAATTTTTCGACGAATGCGGCAATCATCTGAAACACCTTATGCTTTTTCTTCAAATAAAGAGGGTTCAAAGGACTCATCTTCGGCAGGACATCATTGAAATCTGTCCCGTTTTCACTTGCAAATTCACGCCTCAAAGACGTCATGAGATACCGTTTGGCCTCCGCTTCATTCAAGTTCTCACTTGCAATCAGAGCGGCCGCTTCCTGTTTCTGCCGATGTTGTGCATACTTAAAAAACGCCTCGATAATGCTGACCTTATCCGTAATTGCATCAAGGTCTGTTTCATTGATGAAATCCACGATAAGACTTTCCTTTGCCCTATTGCCGACACTTGCACGGATTACTCCCCGTATTTCGTCTATTAAAGAAGACTTGTCCTTTGTCTTTTTATTGTGTTCAAAAACAAGTTCAAGAATATAGTCCAAGTTTATCTCCTGCGACTTGAGCAAATCAACCTCAAAAACCACATCGTTCCAGTCAATTTTTGACTTCTCCGCGACGGCGTTTTCCCGCTCCCTTCTACGCCAGTCCCGTATGTCGTTATAAGCCGATTTATAGTCCTGAACTTTACGGTCCGGGAGAATTTCCACTTGCCGCATATTCAGAATGTCATCATCTGTCACAAAATGAGTGTTTTTGAACGTCTCAACGGCATCGCCATCATTCAGGTCAATCTCCTGCAATGCCTTAAGATTGGCATATTCATCATAGTTCTGCAATATGTTCTCTATCCGCAGATACTCCCCGAAAAGCTTGGAAAACTCTTTTTTATCCTGTTCCGTCTCTATTTCATCAACATCCGGAAATCTTTCATTCAGTTCCTTTACCACCTCAAGATAACCCCGACGAGTCTCCCCCGACACGAAATCCTTAAAACCTTCTCGTCCCGAATAGCATCTGTGATGACATACGAATGCAATTCTCTCCCGAATACGCTTGCCGTCGTGTCCGCTCCAAGGGCATTCTCGGAAAAGATGGGCGTTCCGGTAAAGCCGAACTGGTAATATCTTTTGAACTTCTTTTTCAATTGCTTCTGGGCTTCTCCAAACTGTGAGCGATGCGCCTCATCAAAAATGAAGACAACCTGCTTCTGATAAATGGGCAGCTCGTTCTCGCTCTTCATCAGATTATTAAGCTTCTGTATCGTTGTGACAATAATCTTATTGTCATCCTTATCGATGTTACGCTTCAGTCCTGCGGTACTTTCTGAACCATTGACGCTGTCTGGAGAAAAGCGCTGATACTCTTTCATCGTCTGATAATCGAGGTCCTTACGGTCAACGACAAAAAAGACCTTGTCAATGAAATCGAGCTGAGTCGCCAGCCTTGCGGTCTTGAAACTCGTGAGGGTCTTTCCGGAACCCGTCGTGTGCCAGATATAGCCCCCGCCTTCCGGTGTTGACCATTTCTTCGCCTGATACGAGCTTCTGATTTTCCACAAAATCCTCTCAGTTGCCGCAATCTGATACGGGCGCATAATCAGCACTTTTACAATCCGATATTTCAGACGCATTGATTGCTTTGCCCGACTTCATCTCATACAGGATAAGTTCCAACCTCTTTCATGTCTGTTTTGTTGAATTGAACTCCTTTATGAATATCACATACATCACCGAGTTCTTTCCATTCCACCCCATCCGGGCAGTATTTCTCTATCAATTCATTCAGTTTGCTCATAATCAGCCCTCCAGTTCCGAAATGATTTTGTCTATCTCCGCCCTCAACTCATTCTCCCGTGCCACGATGCGGCGGATGCGTTCATTTAGTTCCTTGATGTCCGTCTCTTGCCGGATTTCCTTTGCCTCCACATAACTGCTCACAGAAAGATTGTAGTCATTCTCGGCAATCTGTTGAGTGTTGCCCAATGCAATGTTGAACTTGTCATAATTGACATTGTGCAATATCCCTTTGTCTTTATCGCGTCATCCTTTATTTCCGGAGTGATGACACTGTCCGGCAGACTTGCATAGGCTAGGGTCAGTTTTTATTCCGTACCGTCTTCTTGCGTATCGGCTTCCTTACATCCGTCACCAGATGACACGATAATGCAAAGTTATTCATTTTATTGGATATGCGGTCAATATCCGCCTATCAGAATTTTGCCAGTCTAGCCATGAACCGCCAAAACCGCATAAACAAAGAATCTATAGTCCTTTCA
>ERZ808240.2460-NODE-2460-length-20166-cov-28.731242_pt1 | contig 20166 bp, 14 predicted proteins | sample MGYA00521084_ERZ808240 | MGnify/ENA primary metagenome ERZ808240 (study PRJEB31516, sample SAMN03275571) | gut metagenome | biome: mammalia-associated habitat; material: feces | host: Papio cynocephalus | place: Kenya | collected 2012-08-06 ...
TATCATTGTCTCTGATTTAGTCAAGCAGCCTTGCGATTCCGATTACAAATATAATGAATTTTATCTACAAATCAAATAATTATATGCAATAACATAAACTAATACTTTATATCTTTTGCACAACAACTCTTGCCTCGTTTTACAAGACTGCCACATTACTTGAGATGATTTTCACCTATAAGATTAGTGCGCTATTTTTAATCGCAATGTCATTGTGGATTCTTAAACGCGATATATCTTTACGCTGAATTTGGGTTGCGCACACTTTTTGATGCGCCACAAACCTATAAAAACCATCTGTATGAAATATCATAGAATATTCGGAGCGGTCATCTGCTCCATCTTCGCAATGACAACATTGTCCTGCGATAAGACAGAGAAAATTGAGCGGTTTCCCGAAGGCACCTCGATGCTCAAGATGATGAACGAGGACAATGGAAGTACCACCATCGGGAACTCAAACGTCTATATCAATTCCTCCGGGAACTTCAAGAGCGGCTCGCTTCAGATTCTCGACTGCGGAAAGAAAGACGGAATCGGAGATATCGGACTGCCGGACTTTACGAATATGGCTCTGGAGGTCGCCGTGACGTTGGGGCACGGATATGTCATCTGCGGCTCCGAATGCGTGGTGGACTTTCCTTCCAGGAAGAAGGCAATCCGTGAGGATGCGCTGATGTACAGGGTTTACGCAGACTCGTGGATAACGGACGACAAGGGCAATACCATCGGAGCCAATGTGTATTTCCTTCTCGGCAATCCACTGGAGCACGGGCAGATGCCGGAAATGGGCAGCAATGTCGGAGGCCTATCTTGGAATCTTGTGAACAATGGCTCTAACACAATCGGCATAAAGCTGGCTTCTGAAGACATTGAGGTAGATTGCAGCGACAGTATTCTGGCATTTTCCACAAACGGAAAGACTCTGACTCTGAAACTATCAGAGAGCCCTATGTCATACGAGATTGGTGAGCGGAGATTCCGCATTCGCAGCGGAAGAGTCTATACAGAAGTCGTTGTCACTGTGAACAGCGACACTTATTAGAAGCTATTCTGATTTGTTTGCATAAAGATTTTTCGCTTCAAAGAACAATTCCAAACAAGTAGGAACAATCTATTAAACAGATACTTAGCACATGAATCATCTTTATAAGATATTCTGCCCACTGATAGTTTTGGCGGCGCTCTGCTCCTGCAACAGAAAGGCTTTCGAGCCTGTGGAGGAGATCGTGTTCATTCAGGATGCCGGCATCGAGGAAGAGGGACGGACTTGCGCCCCCGGTGATGCCATCCATTTGAAAGGTTCGGGATATAGGCAGACGGACAATGTGGTTCTGACATTCACTTGGGAGACTGGTGACAATTTGATCCCTGTCGGAAAAGCTTCCGGAATATATGCGAAGACGCAGACAGCAACATCCGACGGCATAACTGCGGTGCTGCCATACAGATACCCGGCTTCGGATGTGGAAGTCAGCATAATGCGTGAAGGTAGACTCCAGAAAATCGGTTCTCTGAAAATCACTGACGGCCAGTCGCCTAAGGAACTGAGGCTCTATGGAATAAGCAATGCGGACAAGAGGATTGACGGATTCACGCTTGACATAAACAACGTGGGACGGAAATCTCTTGACATCACCCTGCCGGAGAACATTCATTCAGTCATCAATGTCCCGAGATCGTTCGGTCTCTGCGGAATCACCGGGAAAGGCGACAACAGGGCTGCCGTATATGTCGATTTCTTCACTGGAGAGACGGAGACGCTTGCAGCTGACGTTATTGCACTGTTTATGACCACGACCAATTCAGCCACCGCCATTGTATGCCGCGACGGAATATGCACCTTGCGGACACTGCCGGTGGAAATCGGAGCAGACTATCTGACGAAGTCTGACAGACCGGCTCCAGTGCAGCCGACATTCTCTCTGCCGGAAGGTCTGAAACCCGAATTTTTCGGGGATTATCCAGGGATGCCAGTCGGAACATCCGGCTCATACCTGATGTCGGCAAACAGGGGCAACGGGAACTGGACAACGGTTGTGCTGGACAAGGACGGATTCCACAAGGCGGAAGACATCGAGGCTGCCGCCGTGATTCCGTTCAATGTCGGTGAGGATGCCGGCTATATCGTGACATACGACACCGGAGTAAACCTTTTCCGTCCGGTCAATCCCGAGACGGGAGTGATGGGACATTCTGCATATACCTGCAACAATATCGGAAGGATTCTCTCCGTGACATCGAACCCGGGAAGACCGGATCATCTTCTTCTCTGCTTTTCCGAGTCCTTCAACGGTACACGAATCTATGACCTTGATTGGAGGAATTTGAAATCATTGTCTCCAATCGTCTTGCCGAACCTGACAGACGGCTATGCGGAGGCGCTGATGGCGAACTGAACCACTCGTGTTTCATACGCCACTTTTCTGCGCCCGGCAATCACAAATGAATTTGGGACGCCCTTGCTTATCCATAGGGTTGTTTTTAGATTCCTATCGGCATAAGAAATGACATTTTTCTGTGGTTGTTTCTATAGCCAGAGACTGTGTCAATGAGCGAATATCTGCAATGGACTTGATATTCCGGCAATGACAATCCCCAGATAGCCTTGTAATCCTCGACCAATAGCGCGGCTTCGTAACCGGCATTTGATGAGACGTTCTCTTCTGCAATAAAAGTCCGCATAAGTCCTGGTCTCACTCCTGATCCCGGACTTGTGAGCTGCATCCTCAGATGAAGCCTATATCGGCCGGCATCGCATCCGTCCTCCATCAATACCTTGAAGTTGATTCGTAGTGTACCACCGTCATCAACTTCAACAGCTGATACGAACTCAATATGCACAACCGGGAACGGTCTCCATTCTTTCGGCTCCGGAATATGTTCGTTTCCAATTTGAGCGAAGCCGTGATATGCCGACACGAAAAGATTGTGTCCGGTGATATGCGAGGTGCCATCAAACGGCGGTCGATGGGATGGAACGGCATTGGCATATTCGTTCCACCGGAGCTGCACATCGTGGTCAAGTGTCCGCCAGGCAGCAAGCGCACGGTGATGGATTTCAGAAACGGCAATCTGACCTATAGTTCGTGTGAACTTGCAGACGGACTTATTCCGGAAATAGCATTGTCCGTTCCGGTGATAGAATGTTATGTCCCCTACCGATGCCCAGCAGTCGGAGAATCTTGAATTTGGAATATACTTCGGCATAGCCTCAACTATTGACGGATTAATGATGTTGTCAGGATTGGAGGACTGTGCCCGGAAAGGATGTATGGCTTGAAGTCTTCCCCACATAGGTAACTCATAGGGACTTCAGCAAGGGCAAAGTTACGGATAATCCGGGGCAATATTGAAGACCCAGCATCGCTTACCATCTTTGTGAAAGACGCAAAGCTGATTCTGTTATTCACTTTGCGTTAGATATATATCCTTTTTCGCTTACGGCGTGTGATGTGGCTTTATTATGCACAGACCTTGGAGCGTGCGAATATCCCACCGCTCGACTCGTAGGAAGTCTGAAAGGGCGATGCGAAGCATCGCTTTTCTGTCTTCCGGAGAGTGAGCAGGCAAGCCGACAGGCGCGGCAGGAGCCGGACGGTGTGATGGTTGGGGCGAGAGATGACGATCTTTCCGGCTCTGACACGAAAGGTTGAATCAGGGTGAACGGCAACGCACTTCGGACGTGAGAGCCGGGCCGGCGGAAGGGGCTTGAGTGACGGAGTGGAGGCGGAGGGATTGGAGCGGTTCAGGCTGACGAGACAGTATTGGCTCGGCAGACTCCGCGTAAATCCCGCAGCCGCAACGGAGGAACTGAAGCCCCTGGAGCGTATCGGACCGGCACGACATGGAGCGTAGCGATTCCGCTCTGCGAGTCTGGGAGAGACGGTGTGGAGAGCAACGGAACACCGTCTGTCGCAGTCTCGCGTCTCCGCTCGCCATCGGAGGATGTGTCGGTAACGAAGTGGACGACACTTCCGGAGAGGATGAAGCGGGCGTCAAAGGAATCAAGGCGAAGCCTTACCTCTTCCCAAGGCAAGTCTGGTGCGGACGCAATGGAGCGGAAGCGTAATGAAGTCCGTGCCAGTCCTGCCCATAGGGAGTGGCGAGCCGCGCTTCTCTGGCCGCAAGGCCTGTGAAGCGTGGATGAACGAGCCTCTCCCAAACAGACATTGCAGAAGTGGACGGTGACGAAGGAGCCGTCGTCTTCCGCAATACCGCTGACATCCAGTGAGCGGATGCGAACGATCAAAAAAGACATCGGCGAAGCCGATACCTTGCCGACGGAGTGATTTCTTGAAGTAGAGAGCTCCGCTCGAAGACTTGAAGAAATCACGGAGAAGGCCCGCAGCTGCGCTGCTAAGGCTGGCGACTCTCTTGGACTTCCGGCCGTATTTCAATGGATAAGGGTAGAGTTCGGACAATGCTGGATTTGAAGAGCCCCCCTCGCACCTCTCGCCGGAAGTCCTGAACTCCCTGACGGGCCTGGAGGCCGTTGGCCCCTGAAGGGAGTTCAATGTCGCCAGCCGCCCCGACGGAGCGGATTCGGAGGTGGGACGGTCGAACTCGCACTGGCGGAGCAACTTAACATAATCTAGATTGCGTGCGGAGCGAAAACAGACGGTGGGAAGGGACCCGCCGATCTGTTACGCAATCTCGATAGGATTATGTTATGTTGCGGGATTCGAGGGACAACGCTCGCATCGCACTTTGGGAGCGGAGTCGGTTATGGCCCCTTCGGGGCTGTGGGGGATGAAAGGGTCGAGTCTTCTGGCTTTCGGAGAGAAGCGGAGAAAGACGGAAGTCTCGACACCGCTACTGTATTATCGAGCGGAGCGAGTTTGAAAAGCCGGAGGCTTGGCGGTCGGAGTGGAACGGAGAGCGTCAATCTTCCGGTTCCGCACGGCCCATTAAGGCAAGTCTTTCAGCATCGCAGCGGATGCGGAGATGCCGAATGTCTTGCCGGGTGTAAAATCCTATATCAGATGTGGGAGTTATTATGAAATTTTACTATTTTTACCAAAAATATTACTCTATATGGCTATGGCTCAACTTGGTTCAAGTCTCGAAGGACGATTAAGAAATACTGATTTGCCAATATCGAAATGTTTGTTCCCAGTATTTGAAGCTGTTGTCAATTCTATTTATGCAATTGATGACAGGCTGAAATCCGACAACACTTTCGCCATGGCAGACGGTAAGATTCGAATAATACTGGATCGAGCCAACGAATCTGATTTGTTCGGTGGAAAAGCGGAATTGCTTAGTATAACTATTGAGGACAATGGAATTGGCTTCAATGAAAACAATTACAATTCATTTTGCGAGCTTGATTCATTATACAGGGAATCACTTGGGTGCAAGGGCATAGGACGCCTGCTTTGGCTTAAAGCGTTTGATTCTGCTGAGATTGAGAGTTCTTATGTTGATGGATCCGAAATGAAGTGCAGGCACTTTATTTTCACCTCCAAAGGAATTGATGAACTTGCAGCACTTGAGTTCAACGATAAAGAATTGAAGACAAAAATCAGAATGAGTGGTATCAAGCCAAGATTCAAAGAATCGTTAAGCAAGCTTTCTCAGGAAAGCATCGCAAAGGCGATATTTGAACACTGTCTTTGGTTCTTCATCCGAGAAGGTGGGTGCCCGGACATAAGAGTTATTGATGGTACAAATCCGGCAACTAATCTATCCGAAATTTATGATTCGTATATGGGTAGCGAGAATTCTGAGATTGCCACATTCTCGCTCGGAGAAGAAACTTTCAATGTTCTTCACATAAAACTGCAGCGGTCCGACAAAAACAATAATGTGATTTCATATTGTGCAGGTAATAGAATTGTAAACGATGAGAAGATAAAAGACATTGTAGGATTGTATGATTCTGCGATTCAGACTGAATCCGGATCTTTTTTCTATAAATGCTTTGTTACGGCACCTTATCTTGACAAACACGTGGCCCCAGATAGATTTTCATTCCTCATCCCTGATAAACGAGAGAATGATGGTGATGAACTGTATTCAGAAATTCACTTTTCAGATATTCGTTCAAAAGTGTTAGATGCCATCAGACAATATTTGGCTCCATTCTTAAGAGATGCAATAGAAGCGGGAAAGGAAAAAATTCAAGACTTTGTAGATAAACAAGCTCCTTACTACAAGCCAATCCTGGCATCATTATCTGAAGATGAAAAATCGATCAACCCTAATTCTTCAGATAAGGCGATGGATCTCCTTCTCCATCAAAAAATGATGGAAAAGGAACATAATCTGTTAGCTGAGGGGCACGATGTCTTAGAGGTAAAAAATGGGGAATCCGACGAGGAGTATCAAAGGAGAACACAAGCATATTTTGATAGTATTCAAAGCTTGAAACAAAGTGACCTTACAAGATATGTTATTCACAGGAAGATTATACTTGAACTGCTTAAAGATGCTCTTTCTAGAAATGACGATGGGCATTATTCGAAAGAGGATAAAATCCACCAAATTATTATGCCGATGCGGACTACGAGCGATGGTGATGAATTCAAAGACAACAATCTTTGGATCATAGACGAGCGGCTCGTTTTCCATCATTTCTTAGCATCCGACAAATCTTTCAACTCGATGCCAGTGACAGATTGCGGCTCGCCAAAGCGTCCTGACATACTCGTTGAAAACGTCTATGATAATCCTATGGTCGTTACGGAGAAAGACAACCCGCCTTTCGCATCTCTCCGCATTGTTGAATTCAAAAGGCCAATGAGAGATGATATGAGCGCAGATAATGACCCGATTAACCAATGTATTGACTATGTCAAAAACATCAGGCAAGGTAACGCTGTTACAAAATCAGGGCGACCACTTGACATATCGGAAGCAACTCCTGCCTACTGCTATATCATATGTGATTTAACGAAATCAATGCGGGACATTTGTCAAAACCATGATCTCAAAGACACCTATGACAGATTAGGGTATTTTGGTTATCATAGTGGCTTCAGAATATACTTTGAGGTTATCTCGTTCGATCAGCTTCTTAATTCAGCAAGCGAACGAAACGCTTCGTTCTTTGATAAATTGGGAATATCGCACAATTAGAAGATGACTCGTTTTGTAGTGTTTTATTAGCAGACAGAATACCATTTTCCTGATGTCAGGAAAATGATGCAGAAGTGCGTCAGAGGGCGATTTCTACAACTTCGGCAACTTCTCTGCCGACTTTTCAAGCTTCTTCTCTTCAGCGGCGACTCGGCGTTCAAGTTTCTTGATGTCTTCTGCCGCAGGAAGTTCCTCCGGCTTGATTCCTCTTTTTCCTAACATTTCCCTGACACTTTTATTGTTTTGTATGTGTTCACGGGTTATTGAGTTTTCTCCATATAAGTCAGCTTTTTCCACATTGTAGTTGGTCATTTCTGTGGCAAGATTCTTTGCTGCAATAGTAAGTGTCGGCAGAAAGTCTGCTAGCGGCCTCGTTCCTTTTATACCCAAACGCTGTTTCATATCCTCGGTCGTATGACCACCGAAAAGAGCCGTATCTCCTTTAGAGCGAATCCGTCCGAACCCTTTCTCATCGACACCACGTTCATAGATGTTCTGCGACAGCTGCTTTTCTGAAGCTCGAAGCCTTTCTCTTGTCTCCAGTCTTGAAATATGGTTCAGGCGTTCTTCTATCAGTTCGGCTTTTCGTGTCTGCACGGCAAAGTAGCTCTGAGCGAAGGCAATCTGCTCCTTTCGTGGGTCTCCATTCTGGGCTATAAGATAGCAGGCATATCTCGTAAGCATGTAATCTTGTACTTCCCTTGTCGCACCACTGCCCAAGGTAACCATTTTCGTGACCTCACGAAAATGGTCATCAATGCTGACTCCCTGTGTTTTACAAGATTCAACAGCCCTGTTGATTGCCACTTGAAAGTTTTCCCATCTTGCATATCCCAAGAGTGGCTGAAGATCCCTTGCGAACCAAATTTCCACTTTGTCTTTACCGCTATTGCCTTCAATATAAGAAGCTATCGCATCAAATGAGGTTTTGTATTGGATGATACTTTGTTTGTCCATATCGTAAGTGTTTTCAAAGCAAATCTACTTATAATATTGTCATCAACCAAGAAAACAGCAATATAATTTTGAATTAATTTCGGCTTTTATTGTCGAGAAAATCACTATCTTTGCGTCTATAGCAAATTCAAAATAGAAATGAGTGAAGATTTGAACAGAATCAAGGTTGTCTTGGTGGAGAAGAAACGGACAAGCAAGTGGCTAGCCGAAAAAATGGGGAAAGACCCGGCTACCGTGTCAAAATGGTGCACGAACAAGGCGCAACCAAACGTGGCTACTCTTGTGGAAATCGCGAGGTGTCTCGAAGTGGATACAAGAGATTTACTGAGACCGATAAATGAGATAAACGAGATTGAGGGGTAGAGAGATGATAACAAAGCCTATCCAAAATAGTATAGATAATATTGATCCCCACGGTGCAACTTGGGTAAACAAAATGTTCTCACATCCTGAACGGACAATAAGGGTGGGCACATCTTTTAGTGGCATCGGCGCTTTTGAATATGCACTTAAACGACTTGGTTTGCGCAGCGAGATAGTTTTTGCTGGGGATATAGATGCGAACTGCAAAAAAACATATTTTGCAAACTACGAGATCACTGATGACAAATGGCATACTGATATACATGATTTCAGTGCTAAGCCATACAAGGGAAAAGTGGATATCGTTGTTGGAGGAGCCCCATGCCAAGCTTTCTCCATCGTTGGAGAACAACGCGGTTTTGAAGATACCCGTGGAACGCTATTTAGAGAGTTTGCCCGCATTATAAAAGAGTGCCAACCCAAAGTGTTTATTTTTGAAAATGTCCAGGGGTTGTTTAAGCATGATGGAGGCAAGACTTGGGATGTAATTAAAACAACATTTGAGCAGTATTGTGGTTACGATGTGCATTATCAACTATTGAATGCTAGAGACTACGGCATTCCTCAAATAAGGGAGCGTCTTTATTGTGTAGGATTTAAAAAAACGACAAAATTTTTATATCCGGCTCCGATCGAATTGAAATATAAAATGTACGATTTTTTAGAGGACTATACATATTCTCAATTTTATGATAAATCGACTAATTCAAAAGTCCTAAAAGCGTATTCTAAAGATTGCAAGGATGATTCAATTTCTTCTGAAAAATACAATGAATTTATTTTCACTTGCAGTGATGTGGATGACAAGTATTATCTGTCGGAGAAAGTTGCTAAGTATGTCCTAGCAGGAGGCACAAAGACATTCAAGACTTCAACTAAAACAGATCTTGACATAGCAAGACCTCTGCTTCAATCAATGCATAAAATGCACCGCGCGGGAGTTGATAACTATGTTACATACAGGAAAGATAAGGGAGTGAACGGTATCCGAAAACTTACTCCTCGCGAATGCTTTAGACTAATGGGGTTCAAAGATGATTTCAAGATAGTGGTTTCTAATACTGCCGCCTATATGGAGGCTGGCAATAGCATTGTTGTCGATGTATTGATTGCTTTACTCAAGCAGATGGACATTACGAAATATGGGAAAGAGCAATGAAGAATAAATACGCTGAAATACAGAACTCTAAAGCAAATATCGACACAATCGATAATTGGACTGACGTGCAATTCGCTCATCCAGAACGAACTATCCGACTAGCGACATCTTTCAGTGGTATCGGCGCTATAGAACATGCTTTTCATAGACTAGGGTTGAATGTAGAACTTCAATTCGCTGGAGACATCGATGAAGATTGTAAGAAAGCATATTTTGCAAACTATGCAATCACAGAAGATAAATGGCATACAGATATATACACTTTCGATGCCAAGCCTTTCAAGGGGAAGGTTGACTTATTTGTAGGAGGGGCACCATGTCAGGCTTTTTCGATGCGAGGCAAGCGAGGAGGCTTTGAGGATACACGAGGAACACTTTTCAGGGAATTTGCTAGAGTGGTCATCGAGTGCAAACCTAAAGTGTTTATCTTTGAGAATGTCAAGGGAATGCTTAGTCATGACAAAGGAAATACTTGGAGTATTATCAAGCAGACTTTTGAAGAAGACTGTGGTTACGATGTATATTACCAAGTACTAAATGGTAAAGATTACGGAATGCCACAAAGTCGAGAGAGAATTTACTGCATTGGATTCAAGAAAGAAACAGAATTTAAGTACCCTAAACCGATTTCTCTAGAAAAGACTGTTTTTGATTTTCTAGAGCATACATTTGACAAAAAATATTTGCTCAGGCAAAAAGGAGTCAGGTTTATAACCGAGAGTATTAATCATCAAAAGAGCTATACTCAAATCAACGGAGATATTCAACTTTGTCAAAAAAGGAATCAACAGTTTAATTGGCATGGAGATTTCATATTTCACCCAGCTCTGAAATCAGATGCAAGTACTTCTGAAACTGATGAGAATTATTTTTGCACGAATGACTTTGAGGAACAGTATTTCATACAAAAAGGTTGTGGAAAGTACGCCATCATACAAAAAGGGAAAAGTTTGATGGAGATGATCACTAAAGATGATAATGACATAGACCCAACTCATGGTAGATACCGAAAATTGACTCCGCGTGAATGTCTGCGACTTATGGGCTTTGATGATAGCTTTAAAATTGTCGTCTCTGATACTGCTGCATATAAGCAAGCTGGTAACAGTATTATTGTAAATGTGCTGATGGCATTATTAAAACAAATGGATATAACAAAATACGGAATATAATTATGGCTGATATTTTATGTCGTTGGAGAAATTCTTCTGTAAAACAAGCGTTGGAATTTAGTTCTTTATTTCCCGGACACACCGTGTCCAAAGATGAAGGCCGAACTATTGTCGAAAACAGGTGGAATACTATTGGAGGAAGCAACTTCTTTACTACCCCATATCAACTTGCTGCTCAAATGGGTGTTTATGTTGAGAATAATGGCAAAATGTATTCACGTTTCACTGCCCCAATCACTATAGAGGAAGCAAAAGTGTACATGAATTATTGGGGAAGACATTACTATGCCCCCAATCCTTATTCAAAGAGCTTAGATTATGCTCAACAACCTGTAATACTCAACAATTATCTAGTTAATTGGGTATTTGATCATGAACATGCACTTCTTAGCGAAGCTCTTGCCGCTGCATTCTCTGATACTTTGGGTAATCTGGACATATTAGCAAATATGTTGAATACGTTTTCCGATATTAATGTTGAGAATGACGTAATGACCTTGAAATCAACCGCTCCGACAGTTAAATTTGACAATACAATTCTCAATGTTAAGCCGGATGACAAGTTGATGTTTTACAACTATGTTGGTTCATTTGGTATAATATCTGAAGATACTGACTCCACTATCGAATCCAACAAGCATGGTTATAACAAGATCTTCTACGGCGCACCGGGAACAGGAAAATCCCACACCGTAGATACGAAGCATGTAAAAGGCAACAAGTGCTTCAGAATCACTTTTCATCCTGATACCGACTATGCAAGTTTCGTTGGTTGTTACAAGCCGAATATGGGTGGCCCTACAGGTGAGGACATCACATATTCTTTTGTTCCTCAGGTATTCTTGAAGGCATACATATACGCGTGGAACCATCCAGATGAGCCTACATATCTCGTCATAGAGGAGCTTAACCGTGGCAATTGCGCACAGATATTCGGAGACATTTTCCAGTTGCTTGACAGGCAGAAAACGGAGCATCCGGGATATTCGAAATATACCATTAATGCAGACTCTGATATTGCGACATATCTCGAAGGCAAATTGGAGGACAAAGAGCGTTACGAGACGGTCATTCGTGAGATTTACGCCCCAAAAGAGTTTGATTTCAGCATATTGGCATTGCCGGATAACCTGAACATATTGGCAACGATGAACACATCTGACCAAAGCCTCTTCCCTATCGACAGCGCGTTCAAGAGAAGATGGGAAATGGAATATGTGGGTGTAAATTATACCGATGCCGGGCAGTTTACCGTGAAGATTGACGATGAACATAAGTATTCTTGGGCCGATATATTAAAAGGTCTGAACGGATATATCAAGCAGGAAAAACATTCCACGAACAAGGTTCTTGGCAATAGGTTCGTTCAAGCAGACGAGAATAATGTGATTTCCGAAGAGGCATTCAGAGATAAGGTGCTGTTTTTCCTTTTCAATGATGTGTTCAAGGATGAGGATGAGTTCAGAACCGGTTTCTTCGGCGGAAACGATACTCTGTATTTTGAAGATTTGTGCGAAGAAAAGGATTTGACGAATTATGTCATCAACTTCATTGAGAAAACTTGTGGTGCTTCAAATAAGGTGGGTAATACTCAGCCAGATGGAGTTACACCTCAACAAGCAGAAAACGAATCCACGACAGAGACCGAGTAATGATATTGTTTTTTGAAGGAAAGGACTATAAGCGTTCACTGCTTGATTCTGTCTTTGGAAATGAGCACGCAAGAGTAATTTCGCGCGGAAATTTCAAAGATGACAAGGCGGTGCTTGACTGTGTCGGATATTATTACGATCCGATGCATTCACACGTGTTTATCCTTCCGAAAGTATTCAACATCGGTGGTAAAGGGTTCGGCTGCATTGACTTGACTGCTGATGATCCTATCAAGGTTTCAGATTCCGAGGTGAAAACATTGAAAGATAATGGGTGGAGGCCGGAGCTGCTGACAGAACTTCCTATTTATCTTTATCAAGCAATTGAGAAGTACCGGAGGCGTGAGATTGACAACATCTCGACCGAAAAGGACTCTGTGCTAAGTGTAATGAGTTCTAAGAAGGGTAAGAATGAGAGTGCTCTTATGGATGTGATCTTGTCTCTGCGTGATTTCTACAATGAGAATCAAAGCTTGTTCGTGCTGATTTACAAGCAGGCTCATTCCGGATATAACAAGGTGAGCTGGAACAAGACTATCCGAACGCAGCGGCCGGTAATAAAGGACCGGAAAGTCATCTATCCGTTCATCGTGAATCGGAGAAAGGAAATCAACTACGATGAGGAGTTGCTTGTCCTGTTTTTTAACTCGTTGAGGTATATCAATAACGAATACCACTTCAATTTCAGCATTGACCAACCTTATAACCTACTTTCAGACAGTGAGTTCAAGAGAAAACTTGAGAGAGGGGCTGTCAGCAGGAATCTTAAGAGCATCAGAAACAATTATTTCAATGAGAAGCTGGTGCTCTTGTGGGAGCTTTTGTTCGCTTTTGCATCGAAGGTTGAGAATGCAAGGGATGCGAAAGAGAAGGAAGAGTATCTTCTTGTCCGGGACTTCAACAATGTATTTGAGGATATGATAGATGTCCTCCTCGGAGATTCGGATGCTCCACGTAGTCTTGTCAAACAGCAGGACGGGAAGATTGTCGATCATCTGTTCAAGGGAGTGTCTTTGACGACGACAACTAGACAGGTGTATTATGTGGGTGACAGCAAGTATTATAAGGAGAATGCTGCACCGAAGGGTGATTCGCTGTTTAAGCAATATACATACGCAAAGAATATAATTCAGACACAGCTTGACTGGTATCACAATGATAAGCCTCATCTTAAATATCGGGATAAATTGACTGAGGGGTACAATATTACTCCGAACTTTTTTATTAGCGGAAGTGTTGAAAAGAGCTACGGGTTCACTTCTGCCGAGTTACATCTGCAAGACATCGAGTTTGATAAGAATTATCAGTTCAAGAACAGGGTTTTCGATAGGGACACTCTGTTTCTAAGGATGTATGATGTTAATTTCTTGTTTGCTTTGTATGCTTATGTGAATAGGTCTCAGAGTATTCGGAATAAGTTCAAGACCGAGGCGAAGGATGTGTTCAGGAGAGATTTTATCAAGTATATTGATACTGAATATGATTTCTATTTGCTGCAGCAGCGTGCTGATGGAGATATTCGGGACTTGGTGAACAAGCATTTCAGGGAGCTGAATGGTAAGGTGTTCTGTCCTTATGACAAAGGTGAGGAACATTATGGGCTTCTTATGTTGGGATTGGAGAGAGAGGATTATTTGGAGAATGCGAAGTTGCTTTCTGGATTAAGTGATGGCTTTATAATCAAGGAGTATCATCTCGGGACTGAGCCTTATGTATATTTTAACGGGCTACTTTTCGGTGAAGAGGTCTCCAGGACGATGGTGCTTAGGGATACTCTGACAGATAGTTATGGAAATTATCGAAGGGAAACGGTTCTTGTGGGGTGCTATCGTTCGCAGGCACAACGTGATTGGATTCTGAAGAATAAGTTCTATAATGTCAGGTTCAATGAGGGACGCGCCGGAGCTGTATATAAGAATACTCAGCAGGTGTTCACGGCGAGTTTCCTGATGTTGTATGATTATAACGATCCACTTGGTGGGGTGGAATGCTATTCTTTGAGTGGGGAGACTTTTCTCGCTGATTCAGAGATGATGAAAGGACTAGCCTACCCTAAGCAGGATTGGAGGGGTGACGAGGTGTATCTTGTGTATGAGGTTGGTGATAGGATTGATGGAGATATTGATCTGAATGGTATTCTCGAAAGGCATCCGGAGGCTCGGGGCGGGAGGCCGGTGTTTGTGTATTTTGAGGAGGTGGATTCTATCCATAATTAATTCAAAGAATTAATCTATCTTTATTTACATGCGTAATAATGAGTGAAATATTGCCACATAAGACAATTTATCCATCAAATATCTTGGATAAGGAAACCGTTTCTTTGGTAAGAAACATCTTTCCCAAGAATATAGTTGACGCTTCCTCTTTACAAGAAGGAGGAAGTCAGACAGATATTGATGGGTATATTCGAATATGCGATGAAAAAGGATACGAGAGGGCGACAATCACGGTTCAAATAAAGCACTTAACAAATGCTTCATCTGAAGACATTGCGTTTTACGATATTCCGTCTACATTATATGGATATGCGGGGATACATAAAGGAGAAGTCGTAATATTTATTGCAGGCGAACCGGAAAAGGAACGTTTCTTTTGGAAATATATTAGTCTTAATGATGTTAAAGACATTGAGTTATCAGAGAATAACACTCAAAAATCTTTCAGACACCATTTTTATCCTGCGGAGATTTGTTCAAAAGCAAATGTGACTGATACAGTCAAATGTTGGAAAGAATTATATGCACAACGAATGAATGCGATTCAGGATGATGAACAGCAGGCAGAGCGATTTGTTAAACTTCAAAGAGCATCATTTAGTTCAATATCGACCGGACTTCATGGCGTTACAAATTCTCATATATGCAGGTCTCAGTTAGATGAATTAAAGCAATGGATGCTTCAAGTTCCAAACAACAATGAGAAACGAGTATGTCTTCTCGTAGGAAATGCCGGTGTTGGAAAGTCTGCGCTACTGAAAGAATTCATAGATGCTTTTGATGGTAAGAGTGCAAAATTTGTGTGCATAAAAGCAGATTCCATTGAAGCTTCGAGCAATCCTATCACACTGGAAAGATTGCGAAACGCAATAACGTATTATAGTTCCCAATCTGATAAAGTCATTTTGATCGTAGATCAGATTGATGCTCTATCCCAATGCCTGTCAAATGACAGAAACCATTTGAATGCAATACTATCTATACTCTCATCCCTTAAAGAGTGGCCCAATGTCAGAGCTGTGGTTTCATGCAGAAAGTATGACTTGGAATATGATGCCTCGCTTAATAATATAAAAGACTTATCTGAAACAATTGAACTTGGAGAATTAACAGACGAAGAAGTAGTTTTTGCATTGAACAAACTTGAGGGCAGTCTTGGAAAAAAGTTGAGCAAAGCTACACTTCAAATACTCAAAACAGTACAAACTCTTAATACATTCTGTATTTTATATCGAAGGAATCCGTCTAAACTTGATTTCAGTAATTCAATTGAGCTATACGATGCATTATGGAATGAGTATGTGTGCAAAGTTAAAGCACCGTTTAATGCCATTGAAATTGAGAAGTCATTGTTTTTTATAGCCACAACAATTCAAAAATCAGAGACGTTAAAACCGAGACTTTGTCCAACAACGGAACAACAACGAACATTTGATTATTTAGCAAGCTGTGGAATAATTTCCATAGATGGATGTACTGTTTCATTTTTTCATCAGACATTCTATGACTACACTCTCGCTCGACAATATGTAGCATCGGGAAAATCATTTGTAGAGGATATTGAAAACGACTTTCAGGGACTTGAATTAAGGACAATAGTGAAAGCTATTTTAGAGTATGAATATGGTCATAATGAGACCATATTCATAAACGATGCACGGCACATCCTTACTTCCCCAAGGACACGTCTCCATATTAAGTTGTTGACAATATCAAATCTAGCATTTTCAAATGCGCCTCACCATGAAGATAAGAAATTAATTAATGACGTTTGTGGAAAGGATGAGAAACTTATGGTTTATTTTCTCCGTGGCGTACATGACAATGGATGGTTTGCTACCATTAAGAAGTTGGTTAAGGGAATTCTGCCTAACATAGAAAAGGAGAATCAGACGTTCTTTCCAATCGTGGATTGCCTTTCAAGGTATGCATTCAATAATCCAGATGATGTTTTTAAATTAGTCAAAACAATCAATGATGAAAGAACTAGACTCTTTACCATTGCATATATACTCAGAAGTCCTAATGATTATAGAAATGACCGTGTATTGGAGGCATATAATGAGACAAAGCCTCAGAATGTCCATTTCGTTGTAGATTTAATTAAGGATGCCTTCAAAACAAATGAAAAATTTGCCTTTACTGAGGCTGAAAGAATATTATCAGAGTATCTTCTATCCGACAAAAAGGAAAATCGGCATGACGGCTATGAACTCGTAGAAGTACTATTTCCCAGTCTGCTAAGTCACAGGCCAAAAGAATTATTAATGACATTGCACAATAGCATCGTGGGAGTAATAGAAAAAACGTCCCATAGTGGCCACCACGGATTTTCCGTATCAGGGGTATTCAGTGACATATATACGGAGGATTATGTCAGTAAAATACTCAATATGTATGAAAATCTGCTTACACAATTTTCTTCCGATGTCCTTCTCATAAGACCCATAGTTAAGAAATTGATGTCTCTGAATAACGAGACATCCGTTTCTATGGCGTTTGCTACAATGACGGCGAATCCGCGCCTCTACGATGACATAATCAGACAATTGCAATTAAATACCATAACCATTGAACATCATTTACACAGCGATATAGAGTATTTCTACTTAAATATGCTCAAGGCTTGGTATTTAACCTTAGATAAGAAAGATGCAGTTGAATACCAAAATAAGGTCCTGTCATACCCATCAACATGCGACTTTATACCCAACAAAGATAGAAGATTTAGTCCATATCTTTATCCAAATCTTTGGCGAGACAAATGGGTCTTAATCTGCAACACTTTACCCGTAAACGGTGTTACACTGAATGTTAGAAGGTGCTCACAAGAGTTAAAGAGACGATTTGGCGAGCCATATATAGTAGAAAGGCCTGACCACACAATTCATGCAGCTGTATGTTGTGGAGGTGTTGTGTCTGATGAAGTTTATCCAAGGTGGCCGATTTCCAATTGGTTAAGTTCATTCCTGAAACTGAATGAGAAGGGATGGTGTCGTAAAGGTAGGTATCCGATTAGTCTGAATGCCCATGCTGATGCTTTCAAGAAGTGTGTTGCCAATAATCCCGCCAAGTTTAGAGACTTTGTGTTCAAACTTACAGCGAGGAATGATATAAAAGACATTTATAAGGAGGCCGGAGTAGCTGGATTGCTTATTGGAGGTAATGAGCCTAATTCATTATGGGAAATCACAAAACCTTATATCACCATAAATTATGCTACTGAAAATAGTTATTCATTCTGTCAGATTGCGGAATATTATATACAAAATGGGAATGAGCACTTGGATGATATTTTGAGACTGGCAGAAGCAATCACAAAAATATCATTCGACAAGAAGAGTTCTCTTATAGATTCTTCCCAGAATGATTCAAGCAATTTAGAAAGAAGAGCTACACATCTTTTAGAGAGCGCTATTAACTCGCCACAAGGACATGCCATGAAGCTGCTGATACGCGCCTGTGCTATCCCAGAAAGAAGAGTACAGATTTACAATTTTATCAGTAGCACTCTTCCGTATCTGTCAGATTGCTTAAGGACTCTCCCTTTGCATTATCTATATGTAACAGAATATTTTGACGAGACTTTGTATTTCCCATTGATGAAAGAGATCTTGAAAGGACTAGGTCCTGAGGCTTTAGCAATCAGAGGGGATGCGATACAATGGTGCTATTACCACAAAAATGATATTGTGAAAGAATATATTGATAAAGTTGAGTCCAATCCTTTAAGTCAATTAATTCTATCGCAAATATATTTCTATGGTCTTAGTAGTGAAAAGAATCTCAAAGATTGCAAAGATTGTTTGGAAAGAATACTATCCTTGGGGGACGAATGTATCATCTCTAAGATCGTTGAGATTTCTATGAAATCATATCGTTTACCTGAGCTATATGAGTATTCCAAAATCTTTCTTGAGCGTTATGCAACTGATGATAGAGAAAAGGTAGCTGATGCTTATTGTTGGTATTGTAGCGAGTTACCAACTGACGCATTTGATTTTTATTGTAGCATAGCAAAAACATGGGCAGGGAAAAGGCACCGCGAAATTCATGAGCAACTTGATTATATAATGAAGTGCGTTTCGGAATTCCCTAAGAAATGTTATGAATTCATTAAAAGTCAAAATTATTCGGTGATTGATAGCCAATGGTCTGTAGATAACGATGTAGTTAAGGTACTCCTTGAGATATATAAAAAGTTAAAAGAAGATGATGCTAGAGAATCAATGAATGAGATTATGGACTTATTTGATGAGTATATCTACAAAGGTAACAGAATGGTGTTGGATGCAGTAGAGAAGATGAATTGAGTAGAGTATATTACATACTCTAAGACATGATTGTTTTTGACAAAAAGAGATTAATAGAATATATATGAGCAAAATATCAATCCGTTTCTTCGACGACCGAGAGGTCCGGGCTATTTGGGATGAGGTGAATTCCAAATGGTGGTACAGTGTGCTTGATATTGTCGGGGTGCTTAACGCGCAGGACGACTATACGAAGAACAGGAACTACTGGAAGTATCTGAAGGGGAAGTTGAAGAAAGATGGCCTTGAAGTGGTTAGTGACACTAACCAGTTGAAGATGCGAGCACCTGATGGGAAAATGAGATTAACGGATGTTCTGGATGCTTCTGGAGTTATAGAATTGGCGAAGAATATGCCGAACAACAAGGCTTCGCGATTCATCGAGTGGTTCACTTATGGTGAAGACACCATTGACGGAAAGAGTAAGGCGAAAGCTTACACCCTGTTTGAGAGTTCTTTGCTTGACAGTATTGAGGTCGGAACTGTTAAAGGACTTCAGCAGATTCACGCTTATCTGTTTGGCGGATTGTATGACTTTGCCGGGCAGATACGTTCGGTGAATATTTCCAAGGGTGGATTCACTTTTGCTCCAGTAGCGTTTCTTTCACAGACGTTGAAGAATATTGAACAGATGCCGGAAGGGTCTTTTGATGAGATAGCTGACAAATATGTGGAGATGAATGTTGCGCATCCGTTCCGTGAGGGGAATGGACGAACTACGAGGATTTGGTTGGATTTGATTCTGAAGAAGAGGCTCGGGATGTGCGTGGATTGGAGTCGTATTGATAAATATGCCTATCTTGCAGCAATGGAAAGGAGTGTGGCGGATAGTACGGAAATCAAAAGACTACTGAAAGATGCTTTAACTGACAAGGTGAATGATAGGGAGATGTTTATGAAAGGGATTGATTATTCGTATTATTACGAGGAACAATAGAGGAAAAGGTACGCATTGCGTACCCAATTTGAATTGTGCGAACTTTCAATATTGACTATAACCAACACTATCCCGAAGAAAAAGTTATCAACAGCCTTTAGGTTGTGTCAGATGGCGCCAAACAAGTGCATTTTTGTCTGAACCGCATTTGAACCACTACCCTACTATAAGGCTATTAATCAAGACATTAGTCATTCTGCGTCGGAAAATAGCCGAACATCAAAATCCATCGAAACAAAGCAGAAAAGCACTAAATATCGTAAGCCACCGGTGACGCCCGTATCGCACCAATCGGACATTTAGCGCCGAGTCGG
>ERZ808240.2461-NODE-2461-length-20166-cov-7.162399_pt1 | contig 20166 bp, 17 predicted proteins | sample MGYA00521084_ERZ808240 | MGnify/ENA primary metagenome ERZ808240 (study PRJEB31516, sample SAMN03275571) | gut metagenome | biome: mammalia-associated habitat; material: feces | host: Papio cynocephalus | place: Kenya | collected 2012-08-06 ...
AACCACCGCCAATTCGCCATCCATGGCTCAGTGGCGGTTTGTTTGAACATCGTGTTCAAACATTGCTGATACTCACAGAACATCAAGTACTTCTAAGTTCCAAACATATGTATATATCATGCATTTACATTCAAATACATGATATACATTTTATCTGCATGATTTGTAATCGGTCAATTATATTTTTGTTTTTAACCCACTCTTAATTTAAACTTCTGGATGTCACGTTCGTCATCGACTACCTCGATCTGACCGCCAAGTCCGCGGATTTTTCCATCGAAATCCTCGTAACCACGCAAAATATACTTGATGTCGTCGATGGTGCTGAACCCATCGGCCGCCAATGCTGCAATGACAAGTGCGGCACCTGCCCGAAGATCCGGTGCTACCAGGTTTGCGCCTGTGTATCCATCCACGCCGGTAATCACTGCGGAATTCCCTTCTACTTTGATGCGTGCTCCCATACGGGAAAGCTCGCTTACATATTTAAACCGGTTTTCAAATATACTCTCTGTAATCACGCTCGTTCCCTGTGACAATGCAAGTGTTACCGCCATCTGCGGCTGCATGTCTGTTGGGAATCCCGGATATGGAAGTGTCTTGATCTGTGTTGCCTTGAATCTGCCGTCCGCCATGACACGGACTGCATCATCGTATTCGATTACGCGTGCACCAATCTCATTCAGCTTTGAAGAGATTGCCTCTAAGTGCTTTGGAATTACATTCTTAATCAGAACATTTCCTTTGGTGGCTGCTGCCATCGTCATAAATGTTCCAGCCTCGATCTGATCCGGAATGATTGAATATTCCGTTCCTCTCAGCTTCTGAACACCACGGATACGGATGACATCCGTTCCGGCGCCCTTGATATTTGCACCCATACTGTTCAGGAAGTTCGCCACATCTACGATGTGTGGCTCCTTCGCAGCATTCTCGATCGTGGTCTTGCCCTCTGCAAGAACGGCCGCCATCATGATATTGATAGTGGCTCCAACCGTTACCACATCAAGATAAATGTGATTGCCAATCAACTGTTCCGCTTTCGCAACGACCTTACCACCATTTACGATCTCTACCTTCGCACCAAGTGCCTCAAAGCCCTTGATATGCTGGTCGATTGGACGCAGTCCGATATCACAGCCGCCCGGTAAAGCTACCTGTGCATAGTTATACTTACCAAGCAAAGCTCCAAGCAGATAGTAGGATGCTCGTATCTTCCGAATATATTCATCATCCACACAGACATCCTCGCCGGTTCTGATTGTTCCGCCGTAGATAGAAACTGTATGGTTGTCAATGTATTTTACCTTAGCGCCAATTGTCTCGATTGCACGAAGTAATGTCTTTGTATCTTCTACATATGGTACATTCTCAATAATGCATTCTTCGTCTGTCATGACTGCTGCTGCAAGGATACCGAGTGCGGCGTTTTTCGCACCGGCAATCGAAACTTCACCTTCCAGAACATTGCCGCCTTTTATAACATATTTTTCCATTTCACACCTCTGTGCTGCCAGTTATTTTTTACGCTACTAGCCCATAATCTTAATAATTATAACACATTCCATTATTTTGTAAAGCATTTTACCTGTCTGCCTCACAATAAATGCATCGATAAATACGATTTTTTTCATCAGCTAATTTAAATATATGCACAATTCCTGGTTCTGTCGATGTGATACAGCGAGGATTTTTACATTTTTTCACATTGATCAGTTTTTTCGGCAATGCAAGCTTCTTTTTCTCGACCGTCTGTCCGTCCTTGATGATGCTGACCGTGATATCCGGATCGATATAACCGAGCACATCCAAGTTCACGTCGTACTCCTTGTCGATCTTCAGGATGTCCTTCTTTCCCATCTTGCTGCTCTTGACATTCTGCAGGATAGCTACGGAGCAGTCGAGCCTGTCAAGTTCGAGGTCGTGATATACCTGAAGTGCCTTACCGGCAGTAATATGATCCAACACAATACCATTTTGAATACTATCTATCTTCATTTGATTTCCTCCTTCATGCAAATCCATTTACCCTACCCAGAGTTGTATATAATTGCAATGGCCTGCCTAAGAATATGCAATTACATACAACCCAACTTACATTTTTCGAATTTGCATTTGTCGTCATTTACCTTGTTTATGTTCTCATATCCTTACTCTGGGATCTGAGTGGGCTTTTTCGCGAGTTTTCTCTCCCAAAAACACACAGCGTGGGTTTTTTCACCCATTTTTTCTTTCTCTACACACACTTTTCCCGCCGGAGCACATCCGGCAGCTTCCTGCATGGGTTTTTCCACAGGTTTTCTCTCTCAAAAACACACAGCGTGGGTTTTTTTGACCGTTTTTCCTCTTCCACACACACTTTTCCCGCCGGAACTTGTCCAGAAGCTTCCTGCGCGGTTTTCCCTCACGGGTTACTCCGGAATCTTCGCAAGCTTGTCTGCGGACAGATTCAGCTTCGCGCCGTTCGCCTTGAGCAGTGTCAGCATCAGTGCCATACGCACGAATTTTCCGTTCATGACCTGACGGAAATAGCAGGCACGTGGATCGTCATCGATTTCCACAGATATCTCGTTCACACGCGGAAGCGGATGCAGAATGGCAAGGTCAGACTTTGCATTTTTAAGCTTCTTTCCATCGAGAATATAGGTATCCTTCAATCTGACATAATCCGCCTCGTTGAAGAATCGTTCTTTCTGTACTCTTGTCATATAAAGTACATCAAGCTCACCCATCACTTCTTCCATCGACTCTACTTCTTCATATGGAATATTCTTTGCTTCGAGCACTTCGGAGATAATGTATTCCGGCACGCGGAGTTCCTTCGGAGCGATCAGGATAAATTTGATATTTTCATAACGGGATAACGCCTTGATCAGCGAATGTACGGTACGCCCAAACTTCAGGTCGCCGCACAGACCAATCGTAAAGTTGTCCAGTCTGCCTTTCTCCCGCAGAATCGTAAGCAGATCCGTGAGTGTCTGTGTTGGGTGGTTGTGACCGCCATCACCGGCATTGATAATTGGCACGCTGCTTACCATAGATGCACGCATCGGCGCACCTTCCTTCGGATGACGCATTGCAATGATATCTGCGTAGCAGCTTACGACTCTTGTCGTATCGCCCACGCTCTCACCCTTCGTCGCAGACGAAGAATCAGCCGAAGAAAAACCAAGTACATTTCCGCCAAGCTCCATCATTGCTGATTCAAAGCTAAGTCTTGTTCTTGTACTTGGTTCAAAAAATAACGTTGCAAGTTTTTTGCCCTTACACGCTTCGCTGTATGCTTCTTTGTCGTTGATAATGTCCTGCGCCAGCTTCAAAATGCCATCGATTTCTTCCACGGTCAGGTCTGTTGAATCAATTACATGTTTCATTTCTGGTTTCCTCCCATTGAACGCACGTTGTTTTTTCGGAATATCTCATCGATTGCAAACCGATCTTCCCGGTTACAGACGAGGATATATGTTTTTCGATTCGCACGAATCTTCAGTACGATTACATTGCTGTCCTCCCCCTGGTTTTCCAGGAGGAAAGACCGCATGAATTCCCATTCAATAAATGTGGTTCCGACCAGCACACCCTCTTCTGTGATGCCACTCTGTATCCGGGTGGACAGCACGATGAACAACACAAACATCAATACCGCAGGCACAAATATGTAGATCTTGAAATACACCAGCACAACAAGTCCCACAAGTCCAAGGTTCGCATAGACGACCTCAGAGATATTTAATTTGTGATGCAGCCGACTCTTTATGACGATCCCAGACTGTTTTTTCACAGCAGAGACGCAGACAAGCGCGCCCGTACCAAAGCCAAGGAAAAGCACAAATGCCAGTACCGAAAGCCACACATCCATATATTATACCACTTAGATTCCTTTTATCAATGTATACATGACAGCTTTTTCTGCATGTCTTCTGTTTTCTGCCTGATCGAGAATATGATCGAGATTCTTCATCTCCACTTCCTTCGAAATTTCGAAGCCCACATGCATTGGCATGTCGTGGAAGACAAGCGCATGGCTGCCCTCCAAGAACTCGTCGTTCAACTGATATGGCATCATCTTGTCCATGAGTTCTTTCTTCTTATCCTGATATGCGGGATCGTTGAAGAACTCCATGTCAAGCCACGTATCGGTGTAGCAGATATCCATATCCTTCACATATTTCTTCACTTCGTCCATCAGCATGTTCGGATCAAGCTCTACGTAGTAGCCTGTCTTCTTTGCTTCCTCATAGAAGTCCGGCCCGCAGGCAGTGTCATTTACAAGCGGGGTAAGTCCGTACAGGGTTCCCTGCTTCATCTTGGAGAAGAATTCTACCAATGAATTGAATACGTTGTTCTTTGCACCGATGTACAGGAACTTGACATTCAGACTTCCGAACTTCTCGATGATCGTCAGCGCATCTGCCAGGATCTGGCAAGGATGGTACGAGTTGTCGCAGCCATTGATAAATGGTACCGTTACATTGTCACCGAACAGCTCAACGGTCTCATTTTTCACGAGACGTGCCATGATGATGTCCACATTGCGGCATACATATTTGATCTCGGAAACCGGCTCGCCAAGGACAAAGTTACTGTCTTTCCAAAGCTGGTTGTAGTAGGTTCCGCCAAGCTCTGTCATTCCTGTCGTAAAAGAAAGGAATGTACGGGTACTTGTCTTCTCAAACAACGTATAGAGTTTCTTGCCCTCCAATGCGTGGCTGTACTTTTCCGGATTCTTCTTCATATCCAGCGCAAGTTCAAGAATCTTCTGCAGCTCCTCCGCAGAGAAATTCTTAAAATTCAACATATTCTTCATGATATCTTCCTCCCATTTTATAAATATTTCTTTAAGTCGTCTGCCTTGTCGGTCTTCTCCCACGGAAGGTCGATATCGGTTCTTCCAAAATGTCCATAAGCGGCTGTCTGCTTGTAAATTGGTCTGCGCAGATCAAGCATCTTGATGATACCTGCCGGGCGCAGATCGAAGTTCTCACGGATGATCTCTACGAGTTTATCATCTGCAAGCCTGCCTGTACCAAATGTATCGACCATGATTGAAGTTGGTCTTGCAACACCGATCGCATAAGAAAGCTGGATCTCGCACTTTTCAGCCAGTCCGGCTGCTACGATATTCTTTGCTACATAACGTGCGGCATACGCTGCGGAACGGTCTACCTTTGTGCAGTCCTTTCCAGAGAATGCTCCGCCGCCGTGGCGTGCATATCCACCGTAAGTGTCTACGATAATCTTACGTCCGGTTACACCGGAGTCACCGTTTGGTCCACCGATAACAAAACGTCCGGTTGGGTTGATGAAGAACTTCGTCTCATCGTCGATCATATCCTGTGGAAGGACTGGATCAAATACATATTTCTTGATATCCGCATGGATCTGCTCCTGCGATACATTCTCATCATGCTGGGTAGAAAGCACAACTGCCTCTAATCTGCAAGGCTTTCCGTTCTCATCATACTCTACAGATACCTGTGTCTTGCCGTCCGGTCTTAAATAAGAAAGTGTACCATTCTTACGAACCTCTGTCAGTTTTCTTGCAAGCTTGTGTGCCAGTGAGATTGGATATGGCATAAGCTCTGGTGTCTCGTTTGTTGCATAGCCGAACATCATACCCTGATCGCCGGCACCGATTGCCTCGATCTCTTCGTCTGACATATGATTTTCCTTTGCTTCGAGTGCCTTGTCAACGCCCATTGCGATATCGGTTGACTGCTTGTCAAGTGCTACGATCACGCCACAGGTATCACAGTCAAATCCGTACTTTGCACGGTCATAACCAATCTCGCGGATTGTCTCACGGACGATTGTCTGAATGTCGATCTGTGCCTTTGTTGTGATCTCACCCATAACAAGTACCAGTCCGGTTGTTACGGCTGTCTCACAGGCAACACGGCTCATAGGATCCTGTGCCAGAAGTGCGTCTAATACGGCATCACTGATCTGATCACAGATTTTGTCAGGATGGCCTTCGGTTACTGATTCTGAAGTAAATAATAACTTCTCCATTTGTTCCTCCTTTTGAACTCGCTCTCCTTGATAGTGGAATATACGCTATGGTTATATACGATGTCTATTTAATAATTCCACACAGACACGTTCGCACTCATAGAAACACGTAGCGGATACTAAATTCGTGCTGTGCACTCATTAAGTACCGACGTGTTTCTAATGGTCTGTTTAGGAATTATTATAATAGACATCTCACTTTACCCATGTTTTATTGTTCCACTACTGGTTCGCTTTACCTTGTGTATATTGTGGTTGTCTCTTAATCAGCGGCAATTCATAAAAAATAAATCCGGCTGCAAGCAACCGGATTTGAAAGTCGTTATCAAATCTTCTTATTGCTCGACAACTTAATCTAAGTATCGCTCAGGTCGGCACCTTCCGTCTCCGGGGTTGCCGTGGCTTCTTCGTCCCTTATGACTCCACCACTCTGAATAAGAGAGACATGTCTAACATATATCATATATTTCTAATTGTCAATGGTTTTATTTGCTATTCTCGTTGTATTTTCGCATGTTCTGGCATATTTTCATCCGGATGATGTCTGTTTGTCAGTTCCGTCATCATGCTTTCTACGGAAAACACGGAGCAACAGCATCACCAGCATCAAAAGCAGCACACCCCCGGCTGCTCCACAGCTATCGAGCAGTACATCTTTTGCCTGTCCGCTTCGCCCGGGAACAAACAACTGATGAAACTCGTCCGTCATCGCATACGCCGTTGCGGTTCCCCATGCGAAAAGTGCCGACAACTTCCGTTTCCTGCTGGTATCCAGCCATACACCGCAAAGCAACATTGCAAAGACGGCGTACTCTGTCGCATGTGCCAGCTTCCGGATTGGATGATCGACTTTCGCCGCAAACGCAAGCTGCGCCTCCTCCGGCCAGTTCTTAAAATCCGGGTGTACGATCCGTCCAAACTCCATCCCGACCGTATAACTGTCCTCCGTCGATTCCACACCATTTCTGGCAGAGAAACAGAAGATCATAACCGCAAACAGAACCGACAGTACAAGAAACACCATCTGCCGCTTTGACAGCCTCCCCAACTGCACCCGCGGACTCCTAGATATGCTTTCTGATTGCATCTGCCAACGCCTTTAAGGATTCTGATTCTGTCTCGCCCTGCTTCCATGTCACCTTTACGTCATCCCCTGCGTGACGTGGAATCACATGCATATGGAAATGATGCACCGTCTGTCCGGCAACCTCTCCATTGTTCTGCACGATATTCAAGCCCTCACAGCCGGTTTCTTCCTGTACTGCTTTCGCAACATGCGTTGCAAGTGAAAATACCTTGCCTGCAGTCTCCTCGTCTAGCTGGTAGATGTTATCGTAATGCTCCTTCGTCAGGATCAGTGCATGTCCCTGATTGGCTGGTGCCAGATCCAGAATCACGCGGCACTCTGGTGTCTCATATACGGTTGCAGATGGAATCTCTCCATTTGCGATCTTACAGAAAATACAATCATCTTTTTTCATCTTTATTTGCTCCTTTTCATTTTGTTTACCCTTTCTGATAACGCACGGCATCGCTCTGTTCTTACACCTGATACCCCCGCGTACCATAATCTACGCCCTGCACGCTCTCATTTAACATGCCCTTACCATAGGTAAGTCCAGCGTACACCTGATGTACATTCTGCATCACAGCGCCCTCGTTGTCAAGTTCATGCAAATGCACAAATCCGACGCGCAGATCATCGACCATCTGCACACACCGTTCCAGCTCATCCGGCTGTCTGCGCACTTCTGAGCGTACAAGCTTCCCATAGATAAATCTTAAAATGGCAATTACATTTCTTCCAAGCGGATCTTCTTTCGAAAAGCAGTCGATCAGCTCCTGCATTGCGCGCCGCGCCTGCCCGATATTCTGCAGATACGCCGTCCGGTCATCCGCCTCATATGCCGCTATCGCGTCATTTCCATATGTATGAAAGATATCACACAGTACCAGAATCAGACCACTGTGGTTTTCCTGACTGATGCGCCGTGTGAATTCCTGTTTTTGTTCCTGTGTCATGTTTTTCCTCTTACTTCCCACTCTATGAGTGAATTTTTCCGCGATGTTTCATTTTCTCCACAGAGCATTACTGAAGCAGCTGCAAGATAGATTCCGGACGATCATTGGCTTTCTGCATCATTGCGATCGCCGCCTGCGACAGCACCTCCTGCTGTGTATATTCGGTCATTTCCTCCGCCATATCCGTATCCATAATCCGTGAATATGCTTCTGTGATACTCTCGCTCTGCACCTCCAGATTCGAATGAACATCATCCAGACGATTCTCATAAGCACCCAGCTTCGAACGTGCAGCTGAAACCTTCTTCACTGCCTCATCAATAATATCCACTGCCTGGCTTGCATAATTATGTGTGTACATGATCAGTTCATCTACGCCAAGCGATTTTGCATTTAACTCTGGAATGTCAATCGCCAACTGCTCACCCTCATTGGAACCCGTCTGTATCACCATTGTTCCAGCCGACAGCACTTCGATCTCCGCCGTTATGGCTCCGCCATTTTCTGCAACGGCACCCGGATCTGCTTCAATCGTCATTGAGAAGCCGCTTCGGTCTGTCACCTCAATCTTATTTCCATCTGTCTTCAAAGTTGCAGTTGTAGAAAATCCATCCTCTGTGACGTTCAAAGCTGCCTGGCAATCCTTACCCTGCTTCATTGTACCATCTGTCACTCCCAGTACCGCTGCCAGCTCTGGATTTCCCACAGAAATGCTGATTTTCTCGCTACTACCGTATGCCTTTGTGCGGAACACAACCGGCGCTCCACTGTCAAAGCTCTCTTCTGTCGTTCCGTCATTCGACGCAAAGACATCTATATTGATCTTGGCAAGACTGGTCTGAATCTTTCCATACACATCCTCCATCGTCATGCCTTCCTCAATCTCGATTGCAAATCCATTTACCTTCAGCGTTCCTGCCTGCTCTTTCGTGATTACGGCCGTGGAATAAGTTAATCCGGTTGTCATGGATGCCTGTTCTGCATCCGCAGTTACATTGATCGAATAAACACCCGTACTTACCTCTGATGAAATGTATGTTGCCTTCACACCATTGACGCTGGACAGGGAACGCCTCGTCAGATCACCATTCAGCAGCGTCTGTCCGTTAAATGCGGTCGTATCGGAAATCTGTGTCAGCTCGGCTGCCAGAGAATCGATTTCCTCCTGAATCGCATCACGGTCGACTTCATCGTTGACATCATTTGCCGCCTGCACGGCAAGCTCACGCATACGTCCTAAAATGCTGTGCATCTCCTCCATGCCGCCCTCTGCGGACTGGATCACAGAGATACCATCATTGGAATTCAATGCTGCGCGGTCAAGTCCCCGGATCTGTGCACTCATCTTCTTTGAAATCGCAAGTCCTGCCGCATCATCTGCCGGGCTTGTAATCTTATACCCGGAAGAAAGTCTGGACATCGACTTTGCAACTTTATTATTTATTTTACCAAAATTCGTCGTGGCATTCATCGCCAACGCATTATAGTTAATTCTCATGTTCTGCCTCCTGTCATCTGTTTCTAACTTATTTATCGGAAATTTGCGCGAATGCCTTAACAAAGAACACGGAAGCTTCACAAAGTTTCTGTGTCGAAGGATGAGCCACCGCATCTGCCTGTGCGGAATTCGTAAAGTCCACCCTGTGGCTCTGCCCCAGTGAAATCTTCGCATCCGCATACGGACTCTCCGCAAGCAATGTCCCAAATGCTTCTGACTGTGCCTGCAATGCGTTGTTACCATCTGAAGTATCCGCAACGATTGAGCCAACCCATTGCCCCTCTGCATCCACATGCAAGGTCGCGGAAAGCTTTCCGAATCGCGCAGATGGCAATTGTATCTCGATCGTGCCACGCTGACCGGCGTCGGTCTGCAAAGTCAGATTGACAAGCCTGGTTCCTGTCTCCGTCGCAACCGGCAACTGGTACTGCTGCCGCTTTGCCATTGCACCAAGGATACGGAATCCAGCCTGCACCAGTTTCAAATTCTGAAAATCCATCGACGTTCCACCAAGCTGCGCCTGTGTATACATCTGCTCTACAAGCTGTTGCTGCAGATCCGCATAGGTCAGTGACAGATCTCCGCCTTGTCCAAGCTGTTCTAACAGGCTTTCCGCCTCAAACAGCAATTCGATTTCTGCCCCGGCAAGTGACTTTGCCATCGCATCGGTTTCTGTGTCGACAGCATCCTCTGTCATATGATCTTCAAAATGCAGGTTCTTCATTACCTGCGCCAGAAGGCTGTATATATCTGTGCTTTCCACCGCATCCGTTCCATGTAGAATCACATTTGCCGCCTGCACATTCACAGCACTTTCTTCCAATCTCTGTGCCTGCAGCAATTCTTCCGCCTCCGCAAGCGAGTTGTCTGTTTCAATCTCCCGCCATGGGTTCACTGCATCTTCCGCATTTTCTGCCATCTCTATATCCTGCACACGATTACCCTGCACGCTCCTTTTTTCTTCATTCGAAAATGCCGCTTCTATCTGCGCGTCCATCTTCGTACCGCGAGTCTGCATCTCAGTCAGCATACCAAACGCATCATCCACAGAGACATCTATGCCTGCTGCCTTGCGGCTTCGCATCGCCGTAATCAGGTTGCGCACGGTAAGACGACTGTTGTTCGCAAACAGATACCCGGCTTCCCGATCCCCGGACTTCTCCAGCTTCTTCAATACACGATACATGCCAATATAGCCGGAGCGTTCCTCTTCGCTGATTTCTCCTCGTCGTTCTACATCCCGCAGGAATGTCGCAAAATCCTCTGTCTCCTTGACACCTGACTGATAGTTTTTCTCCCGCAGTGTCTGATTCAGTTCTTCCACCGAAAGATCCAGCGGATTGATTCCATCCCGGATCATCGACAACACCGCGTTCGGCTGACATGCCGCAAGCAGATCATTAACCTCCCGGTCATATTGGATTACCTGCTGTAAATTCTCCTCTGTAACCGCAATCGAATTATATCCTAATATACGCACGGCACGTGTGTGTTCCGCATCTGCCGGAAGCTGCATCTCCTGTAAGATTGCGTCCACATTGACAAACGCCTTGCGGATGCTGTCTCCCATATCTGCCCGCGGTGCGGTGCCAAGTGCATCGTATTCCCGCTCCATCGCCACGAAGTCTGCCGAACGGCGGATGGTGGCAGATGTGCTTTCATCTACCTGTCCTGCGTTGCCTGCTGCCGCTGGATTCCCGGTCTGTACAACAGCCTCTCGATTGTCGATTTCCTCTCCGGCAACAAGCGCAGCCAATCCACGCATGGAAACTATCTGCAGTGCGCTGCCCCGCGCCTGCATCTGAACTGCCTGCGTGTTCATCGCAGCATTCGCAACCCGCTCTGCATCGAAGAGGTATCCCAGCCGGACTGCCGGAGCCGTTCCGATCGTCTGTAAATCCTGTTGCAACTCTGTATATAGCGCGACATTTTCTTCGGTCGCTTCCACGCCATTTCTGGCAAATAATTCTCTTGTCATCTGTGCTTCTACGTTTCGAAGCTTTGCTACGACCTGTGACAGGTCGCGCGTATCAATGTTGATATCCTGTTTTAACATACGGACTGCCGCCTGTTGTGTCATAGACAGACGCAGTTCCTCCAACTGCCGCAGTGCCGTCACCGCACGGAGCGACTGCGGCGGCGTCTCAGCTCCCGCCCGGGAATCTGACCGGGAACGATTCTGCTCTGCCGGATTCCACGTTTCCGCATTTGAACGTCCGACGTTTCCCGCTCCTGCTGCATCTTCCCGCGCTGCCAGCATCGCTGCAATCGTAAGAGGTTTTCCCTCCCACACACTTTCTGCCACATCGGTCTCCGTCAGGCTTTCGACCGCCTGCCGGAGTTTTTCCGCTTTGATCTCGATGTTCTGCTCTGCCTGGGTCTGTTCCATTTCTGCCGTTGGCAGTCTATCTATCGATGTTCCAACCTGTACCTGCATGTCCATATACGCGCGCATGCAATCCGTCGTAACCGGAATATCATTCGTGAGCATCATCGCCGCGCCACCCTTGCTCTGATCATTCACCGGGATGCCTGCCTGTTCTATAATGTGCTGCAGCTGTGTCTGTAATGTCTGTGGCAATTCATTCCATGCCTGCGACTGTGCCTGCTCTGCTGCCTCGCCGAATGTCTGCCTGCTCTGCTGTCCACTGTAATGCGCCTTGTAGAGATTCTCCTGGTTGAGTGGCATTTTATTTTTCAGCAAATATAAAATATCGTTGCTGCCAACCTGCAAATCCACGTCTGTACCTGCAATCTTCGCGCCCGTACTGGTAAATACGAGATTGGATACATCGTCCTGATCGACCTTCGCCTGTGCCAGAACATTTGCTAATGCATCCTTATGCGCCTGATCCCGCATCGAATTTACGATATCCATCAGATCTGACAAAGACGCAGAACCGACGTCAATTCCCATCTGGCGAAGCTTCTGGATCTCCTCTGTACTGAGGGAACGCGCAATTTCCTTTGCATCTTCCCGTGCCTGCTCCTCATCACTGATCTCCTGCTGCTGTTCTGTTTTCGCCTTTTCCTGCATGTCACGGCGGTATTCCTCAAAATTATCCATAACCGTCTGCGCATTTGTCTCAACCTTCGCCGTCCGGTCATACTGCACCTGTTCTACCGCCTCAAACGCATCCATCGTTCCAACCGCTGACGCATAATTCTGATTCGCTGCCGCTCGTTCATATGTGCTATACGCATTTGCTGCTTCCTGTGAATTTTTTATATTAATATTCTGCATATACGCTCCTTGCATCTTTGATTTCTATGTCGCTGTTTCCGTTTTGCGATTTCGATTGCCAGAACCGGCTCTCTACTTTTTATATCGGCACAGTCCGTTTAATCATTAAGAAGCGATGCGGTGTCCGCAACATAAAGATTGATATTTTCATGATGATTTCTTGCAAAAAAAGCACAGCTGGCTCATTATGAACCAACCATGCTTTTTATTTCATTACCACCTCAAGCACATCCGGTACTGCTTACCTGTACTGTATGATAATCTATCTTTTAGTTGAAAAAGGGTGTCCCTGGCGCTACTGTCCCATCATAGATCAGACCTGTTTCCGGCAGCTTCCCTGCATTGCTATCAACCCGCATATTAGCGACCTGCTCTTTTGACAATTTCATTTCTTCCGGAAGTTCATCGTATTCTTTTGAATTCCACCAGTTTCTTCCATAATATGACTGCACCGCATACCAGCCACCTCGTTGCGCATTATATTCATACAGGACATCCTGCGTGACAGTTTTTCCGGATGCGTTTGTAAATGTTTTATTCCGTACGAGAATATCCGAAGTAGGATGCTGTGCAAACGTAGCTTTCAGATCAATGCAGTTATTCTGATTGACATATCTTCCATCCACCCATACATCCTCCATATGGTAGACGCCGTTTCCAACACCTGTATATGCACTCACATACGTATATGCCATTCCATATCCCCAGCCTTCAGCTGCGACTTTTAGCCAATTACCTGTACCAATGTTTTTCTCAAATTCTTTTCCGGCCAACTGATCCCGATATGTCTGCAACTCATTCGTCGATTGTTTCTCATATTCATGAATTTTCTTTTCCAGTTTGTCGAGCGATGAAGAAAACGCATAATCATTTGCTCCGCCATCAAAAGAAAATAAACATTCAATATATTTAGACATAATCGGATCCGTATTTCCGTTTCCGGCACCACCATACGCTTTCGTTGTTCCGTTCCACGTTACATTAACCAGATAATGTGCTGATCCTGACGAAACTGTACAATCCGGCTGCAATGCTTTCGCTACATTCGCCATAACCCCGGGAACTCCTACGGATGACAACACCATCGGATGAAGATACTCCAGAAACAGTTTCTCATCCGCCGACTGCCACATAGAATAGTGTTCATTCAAAGACAATTCCGGGTATGGAGATGTTGCCAGCAACGGATACGGGCGATCCGGATCTGGCTTTGACGTGTCAACGATGCTTTTCGGATAGACCGAAAGCTGATCCAACGCACGATTCACACTTTGTAGATTATCGAACAAGCCTTTTGATTTATCCGTGTAATTATTGATCAGATAATCGGTCAGACTCTCCACCGATTTGCAGGAAACCTGAACCGGTGTATCCGTGTAATTCGGCTCTGTTGAATATGACACATTTCCCGAATAAGTGACTTTATAGGCGCGATCAGCCTGCTGCAATGTATATGTACCACCATCGGAACCCGATTCAGACATCTGGAATATATATCCACCTTTCACACGACCTGTTTCTTTATTTTCGTATTTCACATCGAAAAATCTCTGTGTCGTCGGGATAAGATAAGCTCCTTTTCCGGCTTTATACTTACTGTTTTTATCTTCGAAGCGGACATAGGAAACATCCGGATTATCCGTCTTTACATAAAAGTACTCATTGAAAGGCTCCAACAAAGGTATAATTTCATAAGAATATCTGGTCACATCATGATTATTTGTGTCAGTTGTTCCGGTCGAGCCCGTTGAGCCCGCATTTCCCGCATTTCCATTTGATGCCGGATTTTCCGGCATCGCAAGATCCGGACGATTCACAAAACCGGTTCCCTTTGCAGATACGATACCGGCAACATTTCCCGGTGCTGCACCATTCTTAGGAACAAGTACAATCTGAATTGCCTCTAACCGTTTTGCATATCCGGCCGTTCCGGCAGCTGCACCATTTCTCGTCCATCCAAGCCAGCCATACGTCTGTGCATGTACACGATAATAAACATCATAGTGGTTGGCGATTTCTCCCGTAAGGTAAATCTGGATTGCCTCCAGCCGTTTTGCCTGCCCGCTTGTTCCGGACATCGCGCCATTCGTTCTCCACCGTGTCTCCCAGCCATAGCTTTGTACATGTGTGCGGTACACAATGTTTCCCTTATATTGTTGATTGGTAAGCTTTATCTCAATGCCTTCCAGTCGTTTTGCACACCCACTTGTACCAGCCATCGCTCCGTTGTTCTTCCATCCTTGCCAGCCATAGCTTTGTACATGCGTACGATATGAAATATTTGTCGTTTCACGACCTCCGACATTCACATCAGATGCACCATTGAGCGATACATAATTTTTCCCATACCTGCTTACAATACCATTTACGTTATTCTGAACCGAAGTTCCTCTTGCGACAACGACAATCTGGATTGCTTCCAGACGCTTTGCCAGTCCTGCAGTTCCGGCTGCCTGTCCGTTTTTTGCCCAGGCAAGCCAGCCATACGTCTGCGCATGCACACGATAATAAATATCATAGTTGTGCGCATTTGCTCCGGTTAATTCAATTTTTATAGCTTCCAGACGCTTTGCCTCTCCCTGTGTCCCGCTCATCTCACCATTTGAAACCCACGGGAGCCAGCCATATGTCTGACAATGTGTTGTATAACGGATCCCCAGATTGTCACCGGAAACAGTAATCCGGATTCCTTCCAGTCGCTTTGCTTTTCCACTTGTTCCTGAGACTTCTCCATCATGCTTCCAATTGGATTCCCATCCAAATGTCTGCACATGGGATTGATATTGTACAGAAACGCCTGCGGCTTCTACATTTTGAACCGGGCTCTGAACAAATATAGACAATACCATCACAACTGTAAGTACAAGCGCCCATATTCTTCCCTTGTTCATAAATACCCCTCCTCTGTTTTTGAATGCTTATGCCGTATAAATCTTCTCCGTCACCGTATGCGATTCACCTGGCGCAAGCTCCTTGTAACCAGATTCCTCTGCCGGGATTGGCTGGTTTGGTGCATCGATGATCCATGTGCAAGGCTCCGGACAGAAGTATCCTTTGTCTCCATGATCATTCCATACAACCCAGAACTTGAAGTCCTTACATACTTCATAGCAGATACGCTTGCCTGTTGCAGCATCCGTTGCCACTGCGCCATAGAATGGTTTGCCATCCAGGCTTCCTTCCTCTGCAAAGAATACGTCATTATCAATATCATGCAGCACCGGAACCTGTGATCCTGTCAGATACTGTCTGTCGTGATTTGTCTGTACGAGCATGTCGCCTGTCGGGATGCAGGACTTGGAAAGCTCCCACTTCTCGCCAACCGGGATATACAAACGCATATCCAGGCCATTTCCATCTTTTGTGAATGGTCCGTTGATCGTTGTGTGGTTGCACATACCATATGGCATCTGCCTGTCAGATGTATTTGTCATCGTAAATGCATAGTCTAAGCCATCATCGGACAAAGTAAATGTGAACTCGGCCTTGAAGCTGACCGGGTATGTCTCGAAAAATTCATCATTCTTGTCATATATGTACTCTGTCTTTGCGATTGCCTTCTTACCATCCACGGCTGTGCTCACAAGTGTATGCTCACGCTTATGCAGGAAACCATGAATATGGTTGCCAAGCGGATCATTCAATGGGAAATGATAGGTTGCATCGCTTACCTTCAACACGCCATTTGCAAGGCGGTTTGGAAGATACAGGGTCGGAAGTCCATACACCTCCGGACTCTTCTTCAGATCCTCAACAGAAAGGGATTCGTCATAACGGAAAATCTCAATGCCATTTTCAACATCCTGCATACGGATGACATTACTGCCTAAAAAAGGAGCCACGATTGCTTTGTACTTTCCTGCTGTCAGTGCAACTGCCTCTTTCCCTTTATAATCAATAATCTCTGCGGAATAACTCATTGTTTTTTCCTCCTTTTCAAGACCGCACATTTCGTGCAGTTTCACTCAAAAATTTTCATTTCAAATCACATAAAATAATATCACATCGTCCATACTATGTCTAGGAAAAATGAACACAAGACATGCTTTTTGCGTATGATATGGATAGGCATGCATGCAACCGATTATTTACAAATCTTTTCGAGTTTTACCGTCAATTACTCCCCCTTGCTAAGATACCACCCGCGCGGTTGCATTTTTATAAAAAGGGACCGATTTGCTTCGGTCCCTGTAATTTATTATCTGTGCTATTATAGTTTAAATTTGATCTGCACCGGCTCCTTCAACGACTGTCCGCCTCTCGACTTCACATTTTTTGTGATCGTCAGGAAATAGTATTCATTCGTCGAATATGGCTCCAGCGGTTCCACCTCAATAATCTCATTTTCCGTATCATAGCGGATATATGACGGCAGCTTCTGGTTTTGAGAATTCGTCACATACATCGTATCCTTATTCACCGTATGTGGATCCAACGGAGTATTGAACCTCACACGCCATACAAAATTCCCGGTCTTAAAACGCAGATCCTGTTTGACCTTATTCGCAAGCTGTGGTGGAATATCTTCTATGTCAATCAAATTTTTTGCCATTTTGCAACTCCCTCTATCGTAATCCAATGCCACATTCCCGGCATCCATCTTCTGTACTCACTCATGTTTTAGTTTATCACAAAGCGGATGCACGAACAAGAATTTTGCCGCTGTCTGTCAGAATTTTGTACACGCATTTGCTTTACATCACAGATTTGTAACACTACAATAAAATTGTTACGAATTTGTTATCGTACTTTTCAATTTATCGTCACATTTTCCATATATTTGAATAGCACCTGAAATATATGGGAACACTGACTGCAAGTACATATTTCCGTAGGAGAGCAAATCATGAAACATAAATTCCAGTTTTCCTACAAAAGACAAAAATTACTGACATTTGCTTTAGTGGGAAGCTGTCTGCTCGTCTGCCTGATGAGTCAGGCGCGTGAATTCCCATCAATCAAATTACCGCAAAAAGAATACCGGCTGACCGGAACCTCCCTGCAAAGTGTGAAGGAAATTGTTCCTTATTATGATTCCTGCAATACCGTCTACGATGATTCCCTCTATCAGGGCGAGGTCGTCGTCACACAGGAAGGCTCCGCCGGCAAGCAGGAAATAACCGCTTTGATCACCTATTTAAACGGACATGCCGTATCCGAGGAGATCATCGATTCCCGCGTCATCACACCCGCGATTGCCCGCGAAGTGCATGTCGGAACAAAGGAGCGTCCGGATTTCCTGATCCCGGTTGACAATTACGTCATCACTTCCTATGTCGGTCCGCGCTGGGGCAGATCGCACAACGGAATCGACCTCGCGGTCAACGTTGGCACGCCCGTCAAAAGCAGCACCTCAGGAACCGTCATCCAGTCCGGCTGGAACGGCGGCTACGGTATCAGCGTCTATGTGGACTGCGGGGATGGCATGGTCATCCGTTACGGACATCTGTCTGAAACCGCTGTCGAAGTCGGACAGACTGTCGCGCAAGGCGACCTGCTCGGACTCTCCGGCAACACCGGTAACAGTACCGGACCACATCTGCATTATGAAATGCGGGTGAATGATGAGGTTGTTGATCCTTTGGAATATGTGCAGATGCAATAAAAATGGCTGGTACTGCCCTTATGTAATATATCACAAGATTGGGGAATCCACACGGTATTTTGCTTTGTTACGGATTTTTCTTTACACGCCTGATCACGCCATGCACTATACACACAAACAAAATCATTGTTCCATAGCCAAGTGCATCCAACACCAGATCGAATCGATCAAAATGTCTACCTACAATATAAATCCGCACATATTGATCCACAAACGAGATAAGCGCGCAACTCGCGCCGGATGCCAATATAACAATCCATGTCCGACGGATCAGACATCCATAAAATACTCCAACTGTCAAACCAACAAATAAATATTCAAACACATGCGCCCATTGTCGAACCGTCCAAGGCACATACTGCCCCGCCCATTTCAAAAACGACGTCACTGTCGGATATTGAGCAGCTTTATCTGACAATGCCACCGTATCTTCTGGCGATTGGAATGTGAGTTTGAAAATAACTCGTACAACAATTACCACAATCAGAAACGTGATTACAGCTACTATGAACTTGCATTTATGATTCTTTACCTTATCCATTTATCCTAATTCTTCTTAAAGTGTACTTTCATTCAATTCGGCATATTTCAGAGAAATTCTTTCAGATATTACAATCTTGATCTCTATATAAAAAAGAAACTCAAAAGAAAAATAATAATATAGAATTCCCCGTCCCCATCTAAGTCACACTTCAACACATGGCTTATAACCAACATTCTACACAAATCAACATTTTTTTCAAGTACCATATTATATTTTTATAGTTGTTTAAAAAAGAGCAACGGGTTTCCGTCGCTCTTTTTTTCAGGTTAATGACTGTAAATTTATTTGCCCTCTTAAGGGGGGCTTTACATTTAACGTTGCTGTTGAATATATTGTGTCATTTTTTGTTCTGTGTTAAACCAATTATATTTATAGGATATACACGTAAATATAATTCCTAAAATTATAATAATATTTATAGCAACAATCTTCCAATGTTTAATAAAAAATCCTTTTCTACTGTTATTTGATGGATTTTCTTTCTGTTCTGATAATTTCTTGGCATTTATTTTTACAATAAAATCCATTAGCAACCATATGATGTTAATCGCTACAAAACCAATCGTTAATATAATTAATAACAAACGATAAATCGAAGCCTGATGAATATTTTCAAGTACAGAACTTGAAAATGTAATCGTTCCAGTAAATGCAAGAACAATTGCAGCAAAAATACCTAAAATAGTAGTATACTCTGTCTGCATATTAGCAGCTCTTTCTTTCGCATCAGACAATGCATCTTGCGCATCACTTAGTGTTTTTTGCATGTCTTGATTCTTTTTCACTATATCTTTCATTTCTTCTTGGGACACAGCATAGTAATTATATCTGGCCACCTCCAAATTTAAGTGATCACTTAATTTTGATAACGGCATATACAACCCCTTAAATTCTTTCTCACCATTCACATAATCATTTTCAACTAGGAATCGAAGTTGCTCTATATTATTGGACAAATACTCAAGATTATATCCATTATTATCTTTTGCAATGTCCAAAATCAGGGGATAAAAGCCAGAATAATTATGCCGAAAATTACTTGTATATATACTTTTAAATTTAATAGCCTGTTTCCTTTGCAACCCTTTCTGCTGTTTCTTTCTCGACTCGTTCCGCCGTTTCTTTCTCGACTTCCTCACACATCTCTTCTAAAATCCTACACATACGCCCTCGACCTCCTTCCGTTTCTTTTAAATATTTTACCTCATCTGCCAACACTTTGCTATACATATCCTCTGATT
>ERZ808240.2463-NODE-2463-length-20142-cov-10.415094_pt1 | contig 20142 bp, 21 predicted proteins | sample MGYA00521084_ERZ808240 | MGnify/ENA primary metagenome ERZ808240 (study PRJEB31516, sample SAMN03275571) | gut metagenome | biome: mammalia-associated habitat; material: feces | host: Papio cynocephalus | place: Kenya | collected 2012-08-06 ...
ATTTCAATTCACGCCCCCGCGTGGGGGGCGACTGCAAATATGCACAATTTCCGTTGAAATAGTTGTGCATTTTCGCAGTATAAATCTCCTTATTGAACAAATTCATTTGAATCAACGCACTTTCATCAAACGATTCCAATCCAAAAAAGGAGAAAACGCTGCGCCGATCTGTCGGGAATTTTTGCATGGTGACAGTCGGCGCAGCCGCTGGGTTACAGGATGAGTGGCTCACCGGTTTCCATTCGGCAGGTACGTCCAATCACCTCAATTCGGCTGCGGTAACGATCCCCCAGACGGTAGATGCGGACGGAATCAGACTCTTTGCAGATTATCTTTTCCAGTCCAGCCTTCAGCGTGGACAGCTGCGCCGGGTCAAGCAAAACCTCAAATACGGAATTCTGCACCCGACTGCCGTAGCGTTCGCACAGCCGGGCAACCTTCCGCAGTCGCTGAGCACCGGCACTGTTGGTGGTGTCCACATCATAGGCAATGACAAGCATCATTTTTTACCTCCAGACGAACGGCGGATACTCATCCAGGTCACCACGCAAAACCCTGGCAAACAGCATTGCCTGCACATAAGGAATCATGCCGATCGGGATCTTTTCATCCAGAAACGGGTGGATAATCTCGTCCTGTTTTCGTTTTTGCCATGCGGTGATGAGCGTCCTTCTTCCACGGTCGTTGAGCAGCACTGCCTCCTCATTTTTCTCGAAGTCACCGGTGGAAAGCTGTCCCTTCTTGAACAGCGACAGCACAAATCGGTCACACAGCGGCGCACGCAATTCTTCTATCAAATCCAGGGCAAAGGAGGCGCGACCAGGACGAAGGGAATGCAGGTATCCCGCTGCCGGATCCAGGCCGACGGTTTCCATTGCCGACTGCGTCTGGCCGGTCAGCAGCATATAGGTAAAGGACAGTGCCGCATTGACCTCATTTCTGGGTGGGCGGCGGCTGCGAACTGCAAAGCAAAACCCTCCCGGATTTCCTGCCAATATGTCGTCAAGCCTCGCAAAATACACCGTTGCCGCCGCGCCCTCAATCCCCCGCATAGAATCCACGTCTTCGCACAGCAGCAGCCGCTCCACCGCTTGGCTCATCTGCTGCACCCCGGAGGCCAGGTGCTCCCTGGCCTCCTCAGAGTGCTGGGTACGGGCAGCGCGCATCAGAACAAGCTTGCTGTTGCGCATTTTCGCCAGAAGAATGGACTGCACGGTCTTCCGACAAAACGCTTCATTCGCCATGGATTCATACTGTCGCTTCCTCAGCAGCACATTGCCGCTGACCGGGCCGTAAAACCGTCCCATGAAATGGCCGTTTTCACTGACGAAGGTCACACTGATTCCATGGCCGCCGCAGTATTCCAGCAGCGGCGTTGAAACCGTCATTTTCCCAAAGCACACAATGGAATCGATGGTCAGTGCCGGGATGCACAGCCTTTCCGTCTCTCCCACGCGGATGCAGACATTCTCATTCCGGCAGAACAGATAGCTGTCCGGTGTGAGAACATAGAGCGTATTGAGCAGTTTCTTCATCATCCATCCTCCTCAATTTCTCCTGCAGCCTCCTTCCGCAGCCGCTGCAAATAGCCGGATGCAGATGCTTTGATCTTAGGCAAACACAAATCCTTCAGGGAGCAGCGGCAGCATTTGGAAGAATACTGCGCCGGCGGGACGCGGAGATGCCTGCGAATCTCATGCAGATACTCTGCCAGCTTTTCCGTCCGCGACCGCAATGCCGCATCCAGCGGAACCGTGACTCGGCGGTGAGATGAGATAAAAAACAGTGCGCCCTCCGGAATCGAAGTGTGGAACATTTCTTCCAGGCACATTGCCTGCGCACAAAGCTGAATCTGATATTCCTCCTCGTCCCGTGCGGTTCCATGCTTGTATTCCACAGGGTACAGACGCACCGGGAATTCCGATGCCGGGATATGGCATCCGGTCTCGTCTCGCTGCGCCTCAATGCAGTCACATTTTCCCAGAAGCATCAGCCGGTCTGAGAAAACCGTAAACTCATACAGCTTTATGAACTCCCCGCGTTTTTCAACCCGGTTGGTATGCACCCGCTCATGTTCCGCCCTTCCCTTTGCGGTATCCGCGCTTTCCGCCCATTGCCGCTCATTGAGCAGCAATCCCGCACGCCGGGGACAGTAATCCGCCTGGGAAAGCCACGACAGCGGCAGGTATTCCGGCTCATCCATTATCCGCCTCGAACCAGTCCTCCCCGGCCGGCAGGGCATTCCAGCTGATCGGGCCGAAGGCATCCCGCTTGAAGCCGATTTCCACGCCTGCTGGCACCCGACCCAGGGCGACGGCGGCGGTGTAGTCCCGATAGCTTCTGGGTGCTGTGACTTCCGGTTTTTTCTCCACCTTCACCAATTCAAACAATCGATGCGCCGGTGCGCATCCAAGGCGCGCCTGGCGGATGCGCTGCGCCTCATTGGTATCCGTTCCCACATGCTTAAACAGAATCAGTGGGGAAACGACGTCCATTTCACCCTTGCTGGCACTGCGGTCATGTTCGTACATGTTGAGGATTGTCTCAAACAGTACATCCAGATCTTTCTCGTCAAATCCCGTCTCGCAGGACAGATTGGCACTGATAAAGCCGCGCACCTCATACAGTCCGAAGGGAATCACCTGCTTGCGGCCCATGGTCCGCAGTTCATCCTCATTTGCCTTCTGCTCCGCTTTCTCATACTCCTCCAAGGACTTGTCCTTATCTCCCAATGCCGCCGCCATACGGGTAATGGAAATATCCAGCGGAAGCACCGGATCCAGACTTTTTCCGAAGGTAAACTGCACAGGCCCGCGAACCTGGCCGGCGTTTGGGCCGGTGGACATGACCGCGCCGAAGGTTCTGACATCATAGAACATTTCACAGGCTTTCTTTCGGCCTGCGTACACGGCATTTTTATCCTTGGCGCCCTCCACCCCGGCGGCCTTTCGCGCCTGTGCGATGTGCCGGTTGATGTTTGTGCTCTGCTGGATGATGATGTTCATGCCCGGCTCCCCTTCATAGGCGGACTGGACATAGTTGCGGATACGCCGCTTCGTCGCGACATCGGTGATATAGCCCTGCATTGTCTCCGGATCCAGGCGCGGTGCGTTGCCCATATCCGGGTCACCATTCGGATTCGCGTTGGTGCAGGCAACGTAGTAGAGAAACTCATAACGATTGTTGATAGCCATTGACTTTTCCTCCTATTTTTCCGCAATCATCCGTGTACACATCTGTCGATAGCCCAGTGCAAAATAGCTTTGCCCCTCCAAATTCAGCGTTGCAGGCAGCTGATGGGCGGGATCGCTGCCAAAGAAGGCGCACACTTCCCCCAGCCGCATTTCAAAGTTGCTTACCTCGCCGAATTTTCTGTCCTTGCGAAGCATTTCCAAGTACACCATTCCCATTTTGCTCAGCGTACCAAAGGCCAATGCCGGCGTCTGGCTGGCGGACGCATAAAACCGCTGAACCAGGCTTGCATTTACATTTCCCATCGCCGCCCGCTGCAAACAGGCATACACAGCCAGCCACGCGCCGCAATGATAAGCAGCATTGGGAAAATTCGGATCATACTCAGCCATGATGTTTACCTCCTCGTTTTTCATTCTCCGCTTCCGGATCAGCCAGACCTTCAGCCATTGACAGGCAATTCCATCTGGCAAAATCGGTTTTTTGTCATCTTCCCCTGCCGCAAGCAGCCGGGAGCGAATGTACCCCAGTGCCCGCGCCGCTACCGCATCGGGAAGTGGGGTGCCGCTGATAATCGCCATTACAATGGCAGGGGTAACGCCGGCCAATTCCCGTTTCATCTGGTCAGACAGCTTCTGCCCGGTATTTTTCTGATCCTTTATGAGCCGTGCCAGACGGGCAAAGAGTTTTCGGGATTGGATTTTGCCTGTTCCCTTGTTGTCTGCCAGTGACAGATCCTCCGTCCACAGTTCCAGATTCCTTTTCAGGGTCTGATAGCTCCCATGCGCATAGCGGCGAATCATGGCACGCCCGTTGTTGCCGGAAATGAGCATGATGTGATATTCCCCATTCAGTTCCGGCGGCTCCGTGCCGGAGGAAATCGACTTCACCAGAGCATCCGCTTTTCTTCGTGCCTGTCGCTCCCGATAGCCGCGTTTTTCCTCCTGCCGCTCTGACGTTGGCGGCTGCTCCTCTTCATTGCAGTCATCATCGTCATCATATACGGCATCCTCGCCCTGAAAACTCTGGTGAATGGGGTCCTCTTCCATGGAAAGGGAAAAATCATACCAGTGAAGAAATTTCATACCGGCATAGATCGGTGCCGCAGGATTCCAGTTTCGGGTTTTTTCCCGGTTGTACATGGCAGGAGAACCGGCCAGCAGGTCGTTCATTGCCTCCTTGACCACCGCAAAGGCTTCCTCTGACACCGGCGCATTGGCAGACTGCTTGAGACCGTAAGACTGAAATGCCGCCTTGTCAAAACAAAACAGCGCCTCGCCCCGGGAATGGCCGCCCACTACCTGCAATCCATTCACCACGGGAAGGGTCGCCAACGGTACTGTCGGCTGCCCCGTAATCAAGCAAGGAAACCGGGGGGCATTTCCTTCCGCCTGGAAGCATTTGCGATACGCCTCCCACCAGCTCCGCACAGATTTATCCGCCACAACCGGGCAGCCATCCACCTGAAAGCTGATCCGATCGGCGTCCTTGATTTTCCGCAGTCCAGCCTCCCGCTGAATATCCCCGAACGTCTCCGGGGTTTCCAGCGCATTCAGGCACGTCCGCAGCACAGCCGCAGCTGTCGCACCCTCTCGGAGGAGCTTCCGGAAGTAATCCGGCTTTTTCCCGGTGTCCGCCAGGATGATTGACGCCTTTTCCGCCAGCGGGTTACACTTATCCGGGCTGTTTGCCATGGAGCCAATATCCGGACAAACCTGGGTTTCCTCCTTGCCGCACACTTCAATTCCCAAAAAGCTCCCGCTTTGGGACAGGCAGATATAGGCGCGAATCGGCTTGCGGATAAAGCCGGGCGGCACAGTCAGGTGATTGCGGATGCCATAGTCATACAGTGCTTTCAGCATGAAGCACCACCCCCCTTCCGTACCTCGTCGCTGTCATAATCCGGCACACGAATCACGCCGTGCTCCATCACCGCATGATATAGCGACAGCTTGGGCTGTGTCTTGAGCCGCACCTGATAATCGTGCAGATCAAACACATCATACACCATCATTCCCAGATCCATGCTCACATCGATGGGAGGACGTGTGCCATCGCTTTCCTCAAAGTAGCACACAAACTGTCGCTGGCCAAGGAACGGCTGCAAAAAGGCCTTTCCCGTCCGGATGCGCCGCATTGCCTGCCTGTACAGCTGCTCCAGGCTGCCGGTGTATTCCGGGCGAGGGCAGATGCGGGCGGTAATGCGGTAACGGACATCCTTGAGCACCTGCGTCTGCCGCTGGGTGCGTTCCTCGTCCGTATACAAGATGGCGTTCGTCAGGTCTCCCTTGGTGTTGATCGTTGATTTGACCTCGTTGCACAGAAAGCTCATATAGCGTATGGGCTTCAGTACCTCAATTTTCTCCACCTGCCATATAAACTCGGCTGATTTCATGTAAACAGAGGACAATATTCCCCGAACCGCCGATGGCGTTGGCACCGGATAGGTCAACCGTTCAATTTTGGCCCAGGGAGGACAGAAACAGGCAAAATCCCCCCACACTTCCAAGCATACTTCATCGTTCATTGTTTTGTTTCACCTCCATTTTCTATTGCGCCCCTTCTGCACCGGAAGGGGCTGAATATTAAAATACATATATTTCAACTCTCACCAAAACGATAGGAAGCATTCTGTTTGCTTTCCTATTTCTTTGGTCATATGTATTTTAATATTATGAAAGTGATTTTTCAAGAGCTAACATTACACAAAAAATTCTCCGTGAACTGCGTTAGCTCTGCCTGTTTTTGTAAAAAATGTACATATTCTGAGGATACTCTGCTGAAACAGCGAGAGATTTTGTTCCCAGGCAAAATACGCAGAGCAGGAAAGGCAGCGCACCCGGAAGCCAGCCTGTGCTGGCAACGGCTGCGCTGCCTTTCCCGCTTTTCGTACCGCAGACTGTAGGCGGAAGATCCGCTGTCCAGCCGCCGGCGATTGATTCAGATACCCCCTAAGGCAGCACCGCGCAATCGTGCCTGTGAGCCTCAGCCGCCTTGCCAAATTGTGCGGTGCTGTCCTGCATTTTTCGCATGTTATCGTGAAAATTGTACTGCGCTCAGGTCATAAGCAGCTCCATCCGGGTCGTTCCCTCTGTCAGCGCAAAGCCGGTCACCGGGTCGTATTTTTCTTCGAATCCTTCGTTCAGAATGTAGGTTCCGGTTTCCACCACCTCTCTGCCTTTTCGAATGCGTACCGGCGTGGCGCAGCTGCGCACAGCCTCCTCGTGAAAGCACGAGATGGTAATTGGAGCCATTTCCCGGAGCAGCTCTCCATTGACCTTTCCAGACCTCACAGACTGAGCCGCTTTTTGGAACAGCTCTGCCTTTCCTCCCCAGGGTACTATCAGTGAAACCCCCGCATTTTGAACAAGGCAGTACTTTCTGGCCGCCTGCCGATAGTCCCTGAATTCGATTGCCTCCCGCAATTCTTTGTCTTCCGTCACGTTCCCAAAGAAACGGCTGTAATACGAATGAATCTGCTCCAGATCACTCAGCTCCGGCTCGCCGCATCCATCCCAAAGGCTGCTTACAATTCCGGCGGCTTTCCCATAGGTTGTACCTGGGTAGAGATTTCCCGCTTCCTCCGGGTAGAACACCACCACTTTTCCGCCGCCTGCTGCCTTTCCATTGCGGTTGCAGCGTCCTGCCGCCTGAATGATGGATTCCAGCGGTGCCAACGCCCGATACACCACATGAAAATCCAAATCCACACCCGCTTCCATGCACTGGGTCGCTACCAGCAGACAGGGCTCTCCTCTGCTCTGCCGTTCCTTGATTTCCGCTATCACCTGCAGCCGGTGGGCAGGGCAAAGATCAGAGGTCAGGAAAAACAATCCGTCCCCACTCCCCTGCTGCTTTTTCAGCGCTTCAAAAAGGATCCTTGCATGGCTGCGCAGATTGACGATGCAGCAGACATTTTTCTGCGCACCCATTTCCATTGCCACCGCCCCAAGGGACATTCGATTTCGCCAAACGGTATGTACCCGCCGCATTTTTTGAAACAGTACCGCATTGTCCGGTAAGATCTCCGTCGGCTTCCAGGCGGTGTCGGGGAGTGCCCCGAAATCCGGCTGGGTTGCCGTGGAGAAAACCATGGTGCACCGGTATTTCCGGCACAACGCCTGCACCGCTTCCACTGTCGGCTTTGCCAGGGAAGCCGGCAGACTTTGGGCTTCGTCAAAGAGCACCACGCTGCCCGCAATATGATGCAGCTTCCGGCAATCCCTGGGATTATCGGAAAACAGACTTTCAAAGAAGCGTACAGATGTTGTGATAATCACCGGGCTGTCCCACCTGGAGGCGAGGATTCGGGATGTCTCCGGTAAATTTGCCTGACTGTGATCAACTAAAACGTCCGGGAAAATTTCCCGGTACTCCTTCTCCGTCTGCTCCGCCAGGGTCAGAAACGGGAGTACCGTGATAATCCTTTTTAACGAATGCTCCATGCAATGGCGCAGCGCAAAATGGAGCATAGCCATGGTCTTTCCAACACCGGTGGGTGCCGTCAGAGTGAACACACCCATGGGCTTCGCGCCTGCCGCGCCGCACCGATGGTATACCTCCCTGCGCAGAGCGTTGATTTTGGGATCCGCCGTTGAATTGGCTCTCAGCTTTGCGCAATGGGCTTCCAGCTTTCCCAGCATTTCCTTTGCCTCCAGGGGTGGGCGGCTGTTCTTTTTCAGGTATTCAGGGTCATCGTCCGATGCCGATACGCTATAATCCGCATCCACCAGGCAGGAGAACAGCATCCGGGTATCCAGCATGGTTCCAACGCTTCCGCGCTCGTCGGCATGACGCGGTCTCAGGCGCGGAAATGTACGATCTGGGAAATCCTCGCGAAATGCCGCCTCCGCCTGGGAGAACGCTGCCTCTCCCCGCAAAGACGGGTGCTTCCTGCTGGGACACTCCTCCACCCGGGCGTTGTGATAAACTCTGTGCAATTCGTTATCCATTTCGCTGATTCCCACAAGCCCATCGTGGTGTCCTGCAACTGCTTCCAGAATGGGAACCCAGCTTCCATTATCCTTCCAATTCTCATCAATCCTGTGGTATAAATACGCCGCACTGGGAAATGCGTGGTCAATTCCCTGATGGGTTCCGTCAAGGACGCCCTGGAAGGATTCTCCATATTTTCCAAAGTCGTGATAGTCTCCCGCGATTCCCGCTGCGGCCGCTTTTCCGATTTCCGCGCCAAATTTTCTTGCCAGCTTTCCCACACGCTGCAGATGGTCGCTGTTTTTGATTCTGTCGTGAAATTCGTTGGCAGATTTTGCGTAATAGGTTTTCCGCTCTGTGCCCACTGGTTCATCCCTCTTTTCTCTTTGACAGCACTGCGCAATTGCGTCTGCGAGCCTCAGCCGTCTATTTGCCGAATTGTGCGGCGTTGCCCTTTATAAAAGAAGAGACATCCCAACATTTTACACTCTGGGATGTCTCTGGTTTGTACTTCTGAACCGGTAACGTGAAAAGCGGCAGTGCTTTGATGCCCACCGTCTTTACAATTTCTCCAACGCTGACGGAATCATAGGAAAACAGCTTCAGAACCTTACCCAAAACTTTCTGCTTCGGATCTTCCTGTTTCATAGCCAAACCCCGCCGACGAACGTCCGTTAGTTACATTATAGTCGCTTATGGGAGAAAGTCAAGCGGTGGTTGAACACAAAATCCTTCTTTCCGTGACTTCAACGAACCAACGGATCCGGCGAATGTGGTCATTCCTGTTTTTGTATCACCGGCGGCAGAATATGTTCCATAACGTCAAATTAACGTCAAGCCGGTTTTTAGGGTCTGCAATTTGCTTCAAAAAATTATAAAAACCACCGTTTTCGTGGTGAAAACGGCGGTTTTTCTGGAGCTAGTGACCTGACTCGAACAGGCGACCTTCTCATTACGAGTGAGATGCACTACCGACTGTGCTACACTAGCAGGGCGATTCAGCCTGATTATTATAACGGACGGCGGCGAAAATGTCAACTGTTATTTCCGTGCTTGCGGGGCAAAGCAGCCCCAATACCGGCACTGCCAACGCCCTCAGTCCGCCGTCTGGCCGCTAAGACCCAGCTCCTGGATTTTCTCTCGGATGGACAGAAGGTCGTCGAAGGTCTCCGGCCGCTTGTTCACATCCCGCAGGAGGGCTGACGGATGATAGATGGCCGTCATCCAGAAATCTCCCTTGCGCACCCACTGGCCGTGCTGCCGGGTGATCCGGTACTCCGGATCAATGAGCCGCTTGGCGGCGATCCGACCCAGGCAGACGATGATCCTGGGTCGGATCAGAGCCACCTGATTGCGAAGATACCCGATACAGGCGTCCTGCTCCGTTTCCAGAGGATCCCGGTTGTGGGGCGGGCGGCACTTGACAATGTTGCAGATATAGCAGTTTTCCTGCCGGTACAGGTCGATAATGGAGAGCATATCGTCCAGAAGCTTTCCGGCGGGGCCTACAAACGGCTCCCCTCGCAGATCCTCCTGCTCTCCGGGGCCTTCTCCCACGAAGAGGATGTCCGCCTGCCGGTTCCCTACCCCGAATACCACATGATGCCGGGTCTCGCACAGGCCGCATTGCGTGCAGGCGGCGCACTGCGCCTCCAGCTGATCCCAGTTCAGCATCAGCCGTTCCTCCTGCGCTGAGCCCGGCGTTTGCGCCGCCTTGCTCGGATCCGATTGCGCATATAGGCGTTGAAGGCCAGATACACGATGGCCGCGCCCAGGACGATGACGCAGATGGTTCCCACCGCCGACAGGAAGCCGGAGCTGCCGCCGGAAGTGGTCTTCACCACCGAATGAATGACCACACCGGTCTGGTCGGCGGGCTTCACATCACTCATGGCGTAGACCTCCACCTCGGTGAGCACCGAGTTCCGGTACACCACTTCCAGGGTAGCGATAAGCTGATCCTTCTTGATGGGCGCGGACAGGCCGCCGCCTACGGCGGTGTAGTTCATCTGGATGTTCTTCATCTGCGCACCCGCAGGCACCACGCTGTCCACGTTCACCTTGGCCTCGCCTACCACATTGCACTCGCCGCCGTTTACCTTAAAGGAGCTGAGAGCCATGCCGTCGTAGATGATCCGGTTGACCTTGAAGGAGGTGAAGGCGTAATCCAGAAGATCGGACATTTCTTCAAAGTTACCGTAAATATCGGGCTGCCAGCCGTTTTCCGCGAAGGTACGGGTAGCTCCCAGAATGACGGCAACATAGTTCATATTTTTATCTTCCGCGGTACAGACGATGGAAGCGCCGTAGGACTCATAGTAGGAGGCAAAGCCGCCGGTGACCCGGTCGTCGTAAAAGGTTTGCAGGGTGCTGTCGTCGATCATATAGTTCTGGGTCTTGAATTCCTCACGACCCTGAACCAGGTTGGTATCCGGAATGGTATATCTCTTGGCGCCGAAAATTTCCTTGAACTTGTCGTTCTGGGTGGCGGTCTTGACGATAATGGCCATATCCCGGGCAGTGCTGACGGATTCAGCGGTGTACAGACCGGAAACGTTGCCGAACTTGGTGCTGGTGCAGCCCATCTGTTTGACCCGGGCGTTCATCAGCTCCAGGAAAGCGTCGGTACTGCCGGAAACATGAAAGGCCAGAGCCACAGCGGCATCGTTGGCGTTGATCAGAAGCAGGGCGTACAGCAAATCCTTGACCTTCAGCTGCTCGTTACTTTTCAGGCTTTCCGACTGAACCTTGTTAACGCCCATGGGCACATAGGACTGGATGCCCTCAACAACCGTGACCACATCGTCCAGGTTGCAGTTTTCAATGACGATCAAGGCCATGACGATCTTGGCCAGGGTGCCCGGGTGTACCTGCATGTCCGGATTGTAGGCATAGACCACCGTGTCGGTGTTGGTCTCATAAAGGAAAGCGGACAGAGCGGTGTCCAGCCTTCGCTCGGTACCGGCCAGCGGCGACATGCTGTTGATGGTGCGGCAGCCCTTCTGAATGCACACCTGGCCGAAGGGAACGTCCTCACTCTGGGCAGAAAGATCCGTCTGGACGGACTCCGTCGGCAATGTCTCTATAGCCTCAGTCGTCTCCAGCTGAGCCCAGGCGGGAAGGAACAAGCACTGCGCCGTCAGAAGGAAGGACAGCACCAGGGCAAGATATCGGATTTTTTTCATAATTATCCCTCGAGAAGCCCTCGCCGGACTTGTCCGGCGGGAAAAAATCGTGTATAATGTAGGCTATATTATAACAGCTTTTTGGAATCTAGTCAATGCGGGAGGGTCGTTCCCAATGAAAATTAAGATTTCCGCCATACTTGCGGTGGTCACAGCCCTGTTCGCGGGCTTTACCCTGGGGCTGTTTGTGGGACGCAATTCCGGCTCCGGCTCGGTAACACTGGCGGTTCCGGCGCAAATGCAGACTGTTCCCACCACCGTCGCCGCCACCATCCCGGCGGAAACGGTGCCGGAGGAAACGGTTTCTTTTCCCGTAAACATCAACACAGCGGACGTGGATACCCTCACTGCCCTGCCCGGCATCGGTCAGGTACTGGCCGAGCGGATTCTCGCATACCGGACGCAAAACGGCTCCTTCCGCGCCATTGAGGAGATTACCAATGTGGAAGGCATCGGCGAAAAGAAGGCCGAGGCCATTTTCGAGCTGATCACTGTAGGAGGATAGGATGAAAATTCTGGTCGTAGACGACGAGGTGCTGCTCGTCAAAGGCATTCGCTTCAATCTGCAAAACGAGGGCTACGAGGTCATCACCGGCAGCGACGGGCTGGAAGCCGTCCAGGCAGTCCGGGAGCAAAACCCCGATCTTGTGGTGCTGGATGTCATGATGCCCAACATGGACGGGCTGACCGCCTGCACGAAAATTCGGGAATTCTCGGACATTCCCATTATCATGCTCACGGCGAAAACCGACGACATGGACAAGCTCATGGGCTTCGAGCACGGAGCCGACGATTACCTGACCAAGCCCTTCAACATTCTGGAGCTGAAGGCTCGGATCCGGGCACTGCTCCGCCGGGCGGGCTCCGGGGAGAAGCAGTCCCCGGGAAATACCCTGACCATCGGCACCATCACCCTGGACTTAGATGCCCGGAACGCCTACCGGAACGGGGAGCTGGCAGACCTGACCGCCAAGGAATTCGATGTCATTGAATTCCTCATGCGCAATCCTAACCGGGTCTACTCCCGGGAAGCACTGCTGGACACCATCTGGGCCTACGAATACCGCAGTGACATCCGCACGGTGGACGTACACATCCGCCGTCTTCGGGAAAAGCTGGAGGAAAATCCGGCGGAGCCAAAATATATTCTGACGAAATGGGGCGTTGGTTATTACTTCCGAAAATAAAGATACCGCCATTCGCGGCTTCCGGAAATCTCAGTATCGGTACGCCATGACCTACGCGGTCATCACCTTTGCGGTGCTGCTGATTCTGAATATTTACTGCTCCATTGCCTGCCAGAATCTGTTCTACGAGAGCAAAAAGTCCAGCATGATCGAAAAATGTCTGCTGGCCTCCGATGAGATTTCCACCCTGGAGGTCATGAACAGCTCCACGGTTTCCACCATCATCGGGCAGATTGAAAGCCTGAAAGCTTCCCGGCTGCTGGTCACGGACCAGGCCGGCTGCACCCTCTATGACAGCAGCGGAGTTCAGGTTGGCTCCTATGCCCTGTTTCCGGAAATTCTCACCGCACTGGAGGGCAACGACGTATGCTCCTGGAACTACCGCGGCGGAACCATCGACTGTCGGGCTGCCGCCCCGGTGTTCTACTACGGCACCATTGTTGGCTGTGTCTATATGACAGACTTCGACACCACCCAGGGAAAGCTCATTCAGTCTCTCCAGCGGACGATTTTCTTCATCACCTTCCTGCTGGAGGCGGTGGTGCTGCTGTTCTCCGTGGCCTTCGCCAATACCTACTCCCGGCGGCTGAACCGGATCATGGCCTCCATGCGGATCATCCGGGAGGGCGACTACTCCCATAAGGTCGATCTGGGGGGACACGACGAGCTGACCGTCCTGGGAAACGAGTTTAACGAGCTGACGGAAAAGCTGCAAACTTCCGAGCAAAAGCGCAGCCGGTTCGTCTCCGACGCTTCTCATGAGCTGAAAACCCCTCTGGCCTCCATCAAGCTGCTGACAGATTCCATCTTACAGTACGACATGGATCTGGAAACCACCCGGGAATTCGTAGGCGACATCGGCAGCGAGGCCGAGCGGCTGAACCGGATGACGGAGAAGCTGCTGACCCTGACCCGCTCCGAGGGTGCTACCAACCAGGAGCTGGAGATCATCTATCTGGCTCCCACCGTCCGGCGGGTGGCACGAATGCTGAAAAGCAACGCCAGAAAGGCAGGGGTTGCCATCCATCTGGAGCTGGAGCAGGACAGCAGCATTCTGATCCTGGAGGACGACCTGTACCAGATCGTTTTCAACCTGATGGAAAACGGCATTAAGTACAACCAGCCCGGCGGCAGTCTCACCGTCCGCCTCCGCCGCCAGGAGGACAACGTGGTGCTGGAGGTGGCGGACACAGGCATGGGCATTCCCGCCGATGCCGTGGGTCATGTGTTTGAGCGGTTCTACCGGGTGGACAAGGCTCGCTCCCGTCAGACCGGCGGCAGCGGACTGGGACTGGCCATTGTCCGGGGCATCGTCCACCGGAACCGGGGCGAGATCACCCTGACAAGCGAGCTGGGAAAGGGAACCACCTTCCGGGTGACCTTCCCTGCCTTTGACGCGGAGGTGGACGCGGAATGAAACGATTGCTTTGCCTGATTCTCATCGTTGCCATGCTCCTGTGCCTGGTGCCCGGCTGCGCCGAGGGGGTCAAGGAGCCTGTGACCTTCTACTATCTCCGGGAGAATCCCAGCCGGGGTCTGGGGCCGGAAATTGCCGGGGAGGTTCGGGAAGGCTCCGGCCACCGGGACAATCTGCGCTATCTTCTGACCTTCTATCTGATGGGGCCGGCGGACAAGGAGCTGTCCTCTCCCCTGCCCCGGGGCACAGCGCTTCATCAGCTGGAGCAGACCCCGGACAGCGTTACCATCGGCATTTCCGACACCTCGGAAGCCTTAAGCGACAGCCGGTTTTCTCTGGCCTGCGCCTGCCTGTCCATGACCTGCCTGGAGCTGCTGAGCGTCAAGGAGGTCACCGTCGTCAGCGGCAGCCGGAACATCACCATCCGCCGGGACAATCTGATTCTGACGGACACCACCCAGCCCCAGAAGGAGGATACATGAAATTCATTTCCTGGAATGTAAACGGCCTGCGCGCCTGCGTGGGCAAGGGCTTTCTGGACGCCGTGAATGCCCTGAACCCGGACTTTCTGTGTCTGCAGGAAACCAAGCTCCAGGCGGGACAGATTGACCTGTCTTTGCCGAACTATACCGGCTACTGGAACTACGCTGAGAAAAAGGGCTATTCCGGTACTGCCATTTTTGCCAAAACGCCTCCCCTATCTGTTCGCTGCGGGATTGGCGTGCCAGAGCTGGACACCGAGGGGCGGCTCATCACCCTGGAATACCCGGACTTTTTTCTCGTTACCTGCTATACCCCCAACGCCCAGCAGGGGCTTGCCCGGATCGACCATCGACTGAAGTGGGACGAAGCCTTCCGGAACTACCTGGGGCAGCTGGATGAAAGCAAACCCGTCGTAGCCTGCGGCGACCTGAATGTGGCGCATCAGGAGATCGACCTGAAAAATCCCGCCGCCAATCGGGGCAGCGCCGGTTTCTCCGACCAGGAGCGGGACAGCTTCACAAAGCTTCTGGACGCGGGCTTTACGGACACCTTCCGGTATCTGAATCCGGATACCACCGGCATTTACAGCTGGTGGAGCTACCGCTTCCAGGCAAGGAAGCACAACGCGGGCTGGCGGATCGACTATTTCCTGGTGTCCGACCGGATCGCGGACAAAATCCAGGCCGCACCCATTTACACGGACATTTTCGGCTCCGATCACTGCCCGGTAGGATTGGAGCTGTCGCTCTGAGCGTTGGGAAATAAAACGCCGGCCTCCCCATATTTTCGTACCAGAAATCCGGTTTTCAGCCGCTCTATGTAGGAAAATGGCTCTTCCGGGATGATGGGCGCATAGGTTCCGCCCGCAAATTCCTGCCGGGGTTCCAGAGAAAATTCCGGCTCGCCACCCTGAAAATGCTTGACAGGCACCCGGGTGTCCAGCCCGAAGCCCCCGTCCATGGGCACCACTATCCCCAGGTTCTCCCGTCTGCCGCCGCAGCGGACGTAAAGCCGGCACACCACATCCCCGGTCAGGCGGCACCGGCACTGAAACCGGTAGTAAAGCCCCTGCCGCTGAACCTGCACCCGGCCGGAATGCCGGTGGCAAAAGTACACATCGTAATCTCCAACCAAAGAAAACGCCCCCTTGCCGCAACTCTATGCCGCAAGGGGGTGCTTATATGCCCTCATATCAAAGGTTGGCCGTTGATGGTCAATTGAAATTGCAGATCCAGCCGCTCTGCCGCCTTCCGGCACAGCATCATCCGCTTCATAAAAATCTCGAAATATTCCATCACCGAGCTGACGGTGGTGTCCACCACCAACTCCAGGGTTACGGTGCGCTTTTCCAGATCCACGCTCAGCTCGGATTTGGTAACGGAATAATTCACCCGGTCGTGGATGTCCTGGGAAATGTCCGCGGTACCCCGGACACGGGAACGGCGGACATCGGATTTATCCGCCAGGAACAGAGCCGCCGCCACGGCGTTCACCGGGGTTCCGTTGCCCTCGTCGTGGTTGCCGATGGCGGTGACGATGGTGGCAATCTCCACCGGCGGAAAATTCATTCTGTCCAGAATCCGGAAAGCCATCACCGCCCCGCTCTGGCTGTGATCCACCCGATTGACAATGTTGCCGATATCATGCAGATATCCGGCAATTCTCGCCAGCTCCACCGTCCGCTCCGGATATCCCAGGGTTTTCAGAATGTCACCTGCCACCTGCGCCACTCTGGAAACGTGGGCAAAGCTGTGCTCCGTAAAGCCCAGAGCCTGCATGGAGGCATCGGCCTGGGCGATATATACCTGAACCGCCGGATCCCGGCGGACTTCTTCAAAGGTCATTCTTCTCTCTCCATCTCCTTTTCTCATACTGTTTTATTATGCCGCTTCCGTGCAAAAAACAATAGCGTCGTTTTGTAAAATTCAGAAAAAACATCATACAAAGGATCCTCATCAATCTGCGGGATTCCGTACAGACCCGGCCATAGCAATCAGAAATATTTTGAGGCAGTTTGTCAGCGCGGCCGGGGAATTCTTAAGGAAGCTCCGATGAAATCGGCAAGCGTTACCAGCGAGCGGGTTTGGCACCGTAAAAAAGCAAATCCTGTGTGTGTTTACGCTTTCAGTTTTTCCGCCAATCTGCGGGTAACCTCCGCGCATCGATGGGCAGCCTGCCGCTCAAAGGTGGGATAGTCCATCTGGGCACTGTCGTCTGCCTTGTCGGAAATGGCCCGGAGGATCACGAAGGGTACCCCGTTCCGGTAGGCGGCCTGAGCAACGGCTGCTCCCTCCATCTCTGTGCACAGCCCACCGGTGGCGGCGATGATCTGTTCTTTTACGCCTCTTTCCGCCACGAACCGGTCGCCACTGGCGATCCTGCCCCGGCGGGTGTGACCCGGATTCCCCTGCTCCGCCGCGGCAAAGGCAAAATCCGAAAGGGTTCCGTCCGCCGGGAAGGCGGTCACGTCCATGCCCGGCACCCGGCCATAGGGGTAGCCAAAGCGGGTGCAGTCAAAATCGTGGTACATGGCATCGGTGCTCACCACCAGGTCGCCGATGTCCAGCTCCGCGTTCAGGGAACCGGCAATGCCCGTATTCACCAGGTGGGTGACCCCGAAGCAATCGCAGAGAATCTGGGCGCACAGAGCCGCATTGACCTTGCCAACGCCGCACTGGACAACCACCACGTCCAGCCCTTCCAGCTTGCCCGCGTGGAAGGCGCTGCCCGCGATGACCCGCTCCCGGCGATTCTCCATTTTGCCCAGCAGAATTTCCACTTCTACCTGCATAGCACCGATAATTCCAAGCTTTTTCATAAAAATCTCCTTATTCCGGGTAAACCAACCGGGTGTCGTCGGCATTTTCCAGAATGCTGACATATTTCGCGCCCCAGTAGTTGGCCATGGACAGATTCATGTCCAGATAATTGCCGCAGTCCCTGGGGCTGGCTCCGGGAACCGCGTCCCGGTAGTCCCGGATGAACCGGAAGCACTGCGTCACGAAAGGCAGCACCTGCCGGGAGCTATAGTCCCCCGCCAGCAGCAGATAGAAGCCCGTCCGGCAGCCCATGGGTCCGAAATAGAGAACCCTATCCTTCCAATTCGGCTCATTTCGCAGGTAGGTAGCACCCAGATGCTCGATGGTGTGTACCTCCGCCGTGTTCATCACCGGCTCGTCGTTGGGCTTGGTCAGCCGCAGATCAAAGGTGGTGACGGTTTCGGTGCCCACCTTGTCCTTCCGGGAAACGTACAGCCCCGGCAAAAGTCTGATATGGTCGATGGTGAAGCTCGTAATTTTTTCCACTTGCGTTTCCTCCTGTTTCCGGCAATAACGCTATATATCCTGAATCATAGCATATTTTTTCCTTCTTTGCAACCCGAACCCGGCTGGCCTTGTGGATGGGTTCTTAATTTTTTTGCAATTGTCCCAATTGTTCTTGCTTTTTTCGGTGGGCAATGGTACAATATCGATGACTATACCACAAAGGTAGGGATGACCAATGTCCAACAAGGATTTCGATATTGATTTTGACTTTGACGAGGCTTACGGCTTTGACGACGATACCGACGGCAAGCAGGAGGCCTATGACGATAACACCAATCCGGAAATTCTCTCCCGCCGCACCTCCGGCGGCAGCTTTGACGCGGATGGAGATCTGGATGACTTTCTGAATATGGGCTCTGCCCCTCAGGTCTCTTCGGAGCAGGAGTCCCATGCCGAGCCGGAGGAGGATACCTGGACGCAGGACGACGACTTCTCCGACCAGCCCCCGGAGGACGGAGGCTATGCCCCTGAGGATATGGGTCACGACGAGTCCGGCGAGTATGACGAGGGTGTCGCCGAGGATACGGTCTACGACGAGGAAGACCAGGGAGAGTATCCGGAGGAGGGCGAGGACGCTCCCCAAAAGCCCAAGCGGCAGCTGAAGCTGCCAAAGCTTCCCAGGCTGAAGATGCCCAATTTCTTCGGGAAGTTCTACGATCTGTACTTTGCTCCGATGCTTCACAAGGAGCTTGTGGAGGAGCCTGTGGATCCGGACAATCCCCGGCGCAGAAGAAGAAAGACCAAGGGTCAGATCTTCAAGGAGGTTTATCTGCCTCCCATTCTGGTCTGCGTATCCCTGATTCTGGTGCTGACCTTCGTCATTGGATCACTATCCAATGTGATCGACCGTCGGCGGATCGAGAAGCAGAACCAGCAGAGCCAGCTGGATGCTTCCCTGTCCCAGGCGGAGCAGCTGGAGGCTCAGAGCCAGGAGATTGTGGCCGAGGCCGAAGAGCTGGCGGCAGGCTATGACTATGACAAGGCCATCGAGAAGCTGGAATCCATCGGCGATCTGACCCAGCATCCGGACATTGCCAACAAGCGGGCGGAATACGAAACCGCCAAGAGTGCATTGGTTGAATACAAGGATCCCACCCTGATTCCCAACCTGAGCTTCCATGTGCTCATTGAGGATATGGCTCGGGCCAAGCAGGATACGGAATTGGGCGGCAGCTACAACAAGAACTTCGTCACCACCGGTGAGTTCTCTAAAATTCTGAACCAGCTTTACGACAACGGTTATGTCCTGGTGGATTTTGGCAGCTTCGTTTCCGCCCAGACCGATCTGGAGGGCAACGAAAAGTTCATGGTCAAGTCCATCCTGCTGCCTGAGGGCAAGAAGCCAGTCATGCTGACGGAAACCATGGTCAACTACTTTGCCTACATGGTGGACGGCGACGGCGACGGCAAAGCGGACGCCAAGGGCGACGGATTCGCCAACAAGCTGGTGGTGGACACCAACGGCGATATCAAGGCCGAGTACATCGACGCTGCAGGCCAGACCCTTACCGGCAATTATGATTTCGTCCCCATTCTGGAGGATTTCATCAGTCAGCATCCGGACTTCTGCTACCAGGGTGCCCGGGCGATTCTGGCCGTCACCGGCCATGAGGGTGTCTTCGGCTACCGGTGCAACACCTCCTACATCAGCTCCGTCAGCCAGCAGTACTATGACGAGCAGGTGGCCGGTGCCAAGGAGATTACCAATGCCCTGCGGGATAAGGGCTACACCATTGCCTGCTACACCTACAAAAACGATGCCTACGGCAAGCTCAGTGCCGCCCAGATTCAGGCAGACCTGCAAAGCTGGTCCTCTCAGGTAGTAAATGTCATCGGCCAGGTGGATACCTTCGTCTTCGCCAAGCAGAGCCGCCTGACGGACTACGGCGACGGCAACGCCGCCTTCCGGGCCATGTACACCAGCGGCTTCCGGTACTTCATCTCCAACGATCAGTCTCCCCTGACGGAGGTCAACGATACCTACGTCCGTCAGAACCGGCTGATGGTCACCGGCGAGAACATGCAGCACAAGTCCAGCCAGTTCTCCGGTCTGTTTGACACCAACGCCGTTCTGGAGCTGTCCACCCGGGGCAGCGTGCCCACCGGCTGATCCTGCCCAATGCGAAACGCTCCGAAGGTATATTCCCTTCGGAGCGTTCTTTTCAGGAGGAATCTATGGAAATCCAGCCAGGAAAATACCGGCATTTCAAGGGAAATCTCTATGAGGTCATCGGGGTCGCCCGGCATTCGGAGACCCGGGAGGAAATGGTTGTTTACCGGGCACTTTACGGGCAGTACGGTCTGTGGGTACGCCCGGCGGCCATGTGGACGGAGACCGTTGACCGGGACGGCTACCATGGGCCGAGGTTTCAGTATATCGGCAAATGAGCGTATATCAAGGGAACCTCTGATGAAGT
>ERZ808240.2466-NODE-2466-length-20120-cov-4.244804_pt1 | contig 20120 bp, 6 predicted proteins | sample MGYA00521084_ERZ808240 | MGnify/ENA primary metagenome ERZ808240 (study PRJEB31516, sample SAMN03275571) | gut metagenome | biome: mammalia-associated habitat; material: feces | host: Papio cynocephalus | place: Kenya | collected 2012-08-06 ...
AAATGGAAAGGGTTGTCGTACTGCTGGACCAAGTGATCGGGCGTAAGGCCGGAACAAGAAAACACGAGGAGCAAGAAGCAGAAGTTAACAGCTAAGCCAGCAAAAAGCGAAGCGGATACCCCCATAGACGATAGACGAGAATGTGAATCCACCAACCGTCCACGTTCGAATAAGGCAAAAGCCACCGTAAATGCAAAAAGAACTACAAGAATGCCAATACCTATCGTTTCGAGTCCAAACCCTACAAATGGAGATAGCAAGGTGGCAACAATAAAGCAGAAAAGGCCAAGCAAGAGCAGCCGGGACAAAATGACAGACGAGAAGGAACGGCAAGATCTGTCAGCAAGCAAAACAACAAACCCACCAAGCGCAAATACAAGAACCAACGCAACTGAAGCGGACAGACAGCCAATCCAAGGCATAAGAAACCCCAATCAGAATTGTAAAAGTCAAATAATCGATACATAACTAAAAAAACAACAGTATAAGAAGAAATAATCTAACCATAGAAAGGGTAATGTGAGTAACCGGCCGTCGGCTTAAAAAATCAGGCGTAGCGTCATACAGAAGCCGCCAATAAGCAAATAGACTCGTCGAAAGCTTTCTTTTTAAAATTCAATTTGAACCATTAAGTGAACCAAACTCAACGTCTACCTAATCGCAAGCAAATACTCCCCAACCGTTTTGTATAACTAAACTCAACCTTAAACAAAGGAGGAACGATGCGAAAATCAGTACCAATCGCCATGAGCGCCATTATGGCGACGTCGATATTAGGAGTACCGGCGTTGGCTAACGCGCAACAAACCCATACGAACACCCATTCGGCTCAAACAAGTAGTCAACAAATAAACTTGAATAATTGCCGTATCAGGATAAAAGACACATCAAATTATCGATCTCTTTATATTGAGGGAAAGAGTCCAAAATCCTCAAACTTCGAAGTAGTAAACAATTCTGGCCAGTCTATCGACTCTTCCCTTTATTCACTCATATACTTCTCGTTCTCTGACGATTACGAAAAGCAGGAGACGGATGAGCCGCCCACAAAAGTCGGAGAGTACTACGTATATGCAAAAGCGAAAGAAGGTGCTAACGCTACCGGTTCAACCGATTCTTACTACTTTAGAATCGTCAGCAAAAATGATCTCGCCGGAATGTCACTTCAGTTCAAAACTCAAACGGTCATGTACACCGGAAAGCCTATCGCTCCAAATGTATCGCTCATCGACTCTGACGGCAAAGAAGTAGATAAGGCCAACTACTCTCTTCGATATAGTGATAAAAACTGGAAAGATTTAAGCTATACGCCAACAGATTGCGGCGAATACCATGTAAATGCACAAGCAGTTTTGGGGTCAGGCTACACAGGCAGCACAAATACGTATTACACGATAAACGTTATCGATCCGACGGATATTTCATCATTTGATTTTTATTCAACTCAAGGTGCCATAATTACCGGAACGGAACCGACTTTCTCCTCATACCTCAGCTATACCGACGAAAACGGCAGCTATGTTTCGCTAACTTTAAGACAGGGGACAGATTACGTCATTACCGGCTATTGCACGTCCTCTGAGTCGACAGACTATTCAGATGAGCCCCCAACAACTGTCGGCGATTATTATGCCGTGTTGCAGGGCATAGGCTCTTATAAGGGAACCAAAAAGGTAAAGTTTTCGGCGAAAGACGCAAACGACATGGCTTTATGCCGACTCAGCCTTAACGGAGACTTTGTGCTCGGCGAATCGCTTAACGTTGGTAACTTTAACGTTTATGACCTAAATAACAAAAAACTCGATTCGAGCAAATATAGGCTTGTGTTCTCCCAAAACGGCAAAGAATTTGATGGTTTTCCGACAGAAGCCGGCTGGTACATCGTAAAAGCTGTCGCAAAAGAAGGTTCCGGTAAAATCGGCGAAACTACGACATGTACGTTCCAAATCGTCGACCCATTAGACCTCTCAAATCTGTACCCAACAACCTCGGGATATCTACCTACCGGTTATGAGCCCTCGTACATCCTCAGCTTTAGAGGAAAAACTTATTATGAGCAGGATAAAGATTTCAAAGTCGACCATTTCGAAACCTTAGGCGGTGCAGACCTTGGGTCAAAGTGCCCCAAAGATGCAGGGGATTATTTGGCCGTGCTCGTACCGACAAGCAATAGCAAACTGCATGGTAAGCAGAAGATTTCATTAACCCTCAGGAACCCGCTTTCGCTTGATGGGATATCTCCCGATTATTCGAACGGTTATTCAGACAACATCCTCATTGGAACGGAACCACCGCTCCAAATTACTAGTGTAGCTGGTGAGGTTCTCAGCAACGACGAAGACTTCAGCGTAGCCTATTACAAGAACGGTAAAAAGGCCGACTCGATATCCGAACCCGGCACATATCAATGGACAGCCACCGCAAAAGAAAATTCGGGGCTCAGAGGAGCATCTCAAAGCCAGACATTCAATGTCGTCGATCCAGCAGATATATCCAACTACAACTTCTTTAGCACTCCCATCATTGGAAGCGACGACAGCCTCGATTTACGTTTAACCTACCTTTCATCTGATGGAACAACCCACCAAATGCCGATTGGTTCAAAAGCAGAATACGAGATAACCAAGGTAGTTGATAAAAACGGCAATGACGTTGGAACCTCTATTCCCTCAAAAGCTGGTGAATACACATTCACGATCAAGGGCAAGGGGCGTCATTATGGGATGCTCACCCAGCAGGTAGCCGTTTTTAACTCAAATGACCTACAGCTTTGCAACATGGAATTTATCTCTCCAAAGGTGCTCCAAGGGCAAGGAACCATATTTCTACCACTCGGGGAAAAACCGACGATCAAAGTAACCAACAAACAAGGAATAGAGTTAGCCGAAGGAAAAGACTATATCTTCGAATATGCCAAGGAAGATGACTCAATTGGGTGGGATGAAGTTCTAAATAACGACAAATATTGGTCGAAAGAACAACCAAAGACTAGAGGACTTTATTACGTTCGTCTGGCTACAGCCAACAACTCAACGTATCAGGGAACACTTCAACACTTTTTCTGCATCAATTATGTTGGGCAGAATGACCTGCATCAAATGGAAGTTACCTTCGGAAGCAACGTAAGCTCGACCGAAGATGAATGGGGACAAACGGTATATACCGTTCCATTCACCGGATCCGAAGTCGACACCGGACTCACCATTAAAAACGGTTCTACAGTCCTTAAAGAAGGCAGTGACTACGCCGTAAAAATGGCGAACAAGAAAAGTCCAGGTTCAACTCAGACAGAAATCGAGGGCAAAGGTAAATATACGGGAACCTTATATGTAAATATGTACATAGTTGCCGACTTGTCCGATCCCAATCTTTCAATCGAGGAAGTCCCTGCACAAGCCTATGATGGCGTCAAGAAACGCCCCGTACCCAAACTAACGATGAACGGATACACGTTCATCCCTAGGGATGCGTATAACGTCGCTTACGCCAACAATATCGAACCGGGGCAGGCAACGATCACCTTTACCGGTAATGGGATCTACCAAGGCTGTACCGGGACCATTACCCGCGAGTTCACGATATCCCCGCTCTCGATCAAAGACGCCAAGGTGACCGTCGATGAGGGTGCCACATATAACGGATCCGAGCAAAAGCCTAAGGTCAACGTGACACTTGATGGCAAGACGCTTAAAGAGAGCGAAGACTACAACATAACCTACAAGGACAACGTTAGCGCTGGCACCGCCACAGCCGTCATCGAAGGCACAGGTCGGTACGGCGATTCCGTCGAGCAGACATTCCAGATTGCACCGGCAGACATTTCCAAGGCTAAGATTTCCGTCTCCAGCCAAAGCTACACCGGTAGCGAAATCGAGCCCGATCTCAATGTGACCCTCAACGGCAACTCCCTGGCAAAGGACAAGGATTACACCGTCAAGTTCACAAACAACGTCCAGGTCGGAGAAGCTCAGTTCACCCTTACGGGAAAGGGGAACTACAAGGGAACCGCAAAAGGCACGTTTAAGATTTCAAAGAGCTTGATCGATATTTCAACAGCACAAGTTGAAACGGTGTCCAGCTGCACCTATACCGGCAAGACAGTCGAGCCCGAGCTTAAGGTTACGTGCAACGGCAAAGGACTCAAACCCAACAGCGACTACACCGTACAGTTCTCCAGCAACACCAATGCGGGAACGGCTGAATACACCCTCTATGGCAAGGGAGATTACAAAGGAACCCTTAAGGGAAACTTCACGATCCAACCCGCCGACATATCCGGTGCATCGGTGACTCTCGACCAAAGCGCCTATACGTACGATGGGTCAGAGCATAAGCCCAACGCGACGGCAACGTTCAATGAAGTCGAGCTTTCGCTGGGCAATGACTTTACCCTGCAGTACACAGATAATGTTAATGCCGGAACCGCAGACGTGATCATCAGTGGTACTGGCAACTATGCCGGAACAGTCAAAAAGGAATTCACCATCTCGCCGGCAAACCTCTCAAGCGCAACGGTCAGCGCCGACAAACAGAGGGCAAACGGCTCGGAGCTCAAGCCAAAACCAACGGTACGCTTAACCGATAAGTCGCTTGTCGAGGGTCAAGACTACCGAGTCACCGGCTATGAAAACAATATCGATCCAGGGACCGCCACGGTAACGGTTACGGGTATCGGCAACTACACGGGAACGGCATCTGGAACTTTTGAGATTGCAAAACCGGTCGACGACGGCCTCAACCGCGTGAGCGGCAATCTCCGTTACGACACGATGGCCGCCCTCACCAAACAAGGTGGCTGGGAGGCCGGCGGAACGGTTATTCTCGCCTTTGGTGGAAACTACCCAGATGCACTGACGGCGGCCTCGCTGGCAGGCGATTCAAACTCCCCCATCCTTCTCACAGAAGGCAGCAGTCTCTCCCCGCAAGCGACCGAAGAGATTAAACGGCTGAATCCCTCCAAGGTCATCATCGTCGGTGGTTCAGCCGTTATAAACGATTCCGTCAAGAATTCTGTGGCGACAGCCGCTCCGGGCGCCTCTGTCCAACGTGTCTGGGGACAAACGCGCTATGAAACCGCGACGAATATCCTGGGTGAACTCAGTAACAATTCGAGTACGGCGATTGTAACCACGGGCACCAACTTCGCGGACGCCCTCTCCGTTAGCCCATATGCCTTTGCAACGCACGCACCGATCGTTCTGAGCGACCCCAATAACGGCCTTACGGATCAAGCGATTAATGAACTCAAGGCAAAGAACGTCTCGAACGTGATTATCGTTGGCGGACAGAACGCCGTGCCTCGAAAGGTGGAAGCGCAGCTGACATCTGCAGGCTTGCAGGTTTCGAAGCGAATCGCAGGCACGACACGTTTCGAAACCAGTCAAATGATTGCCGATTTCGAGCTCGCCGACGGTTCGCTCGGATTCAAGGCAGACGGAATCATCCTGGCAACTGGAAATAACTTCCCCGACGCCTTGGCGGCTGGTCCGCTCGGTGGCAGGAACAGGACTCCCCTCCTCCTGGTGGATACCGGGGCGCAGTCGGCAGCATCCTGGCTCGCCAAGCACAACGGAGAGATCTCCGGATCGCTGCTCGTTGGTGGAGAAAACGCCATCTCGTCTAGCGACGCTGCAACGCTCAGGAGGGCGATGGGTATCTAGTTTCATCTACAGTGTCAGGAACAAGCGCCTCGGTCGCTAAAGCCGAGGCGCTTTTCATGTAGGTATAGCAAAAGGCTGTCCTTCGAAGCGGCTAATCGAAGGACAGCCAAAAGCCCTAAGTATCAATCGGCTAGATATTCAGAGCCCTTTCAAGCTGACGTTTATCCGATTCCGGAATAGCGTTAACGCCGCCAACAACCGTTGCCGATTTCACCTCGCCCTTATGAGTAGAAAGATACCCGGAAACAATACCGGCTCCAGAATCAACAAGTAATAGTGGTGAACGCATGCGACCCGCCAGCGGACCGGCCGCCAAGGCATCGGGGAAATTAGATCCGGTGGCAAATAGAGCACCATCCATGCTAAACCCCAATCCAGAAGCAAGCTCGAAATCGGAGATCTTAATGCTCGTTTCATAGCGAGTCGTGCCACTCAAGCGTGTAACGCTATCAACACCGGCAAGTGTTAATTGGCGTTCGACACCCTTGGGAACCGCGGAATAACCGCCAACAATAACCGCCTTTGAATACCCTCCACCACGGATAGAATTTACCGCCTCGTCAATAAGACCATTAGAACTGTCGCAAAGAATCACCGGGCTACCCGACGCAAACGCATAGGGACTAATGGAGAGAGCGTCGGCATAATTCAAGCCGGTAGCAACAACAACGGTATCCGAATGGGCAGGATTCGCCTTCGCTACAGCCAAGCTGGTCTCATATCGAGTTTCACCTGCAATGCGATGTATGGCACAGCCAGAACCAAGCAAAGAGCGAACTTGAGATTCAACAACATCTGAAACCGCCAAACTGCCACCGACAATATAAAGCGCGGATGGCCTCAGCCAATCAAGTTCCTGTTTACAGGCATCCGAAAGAACTGTGGGATCCGTTAGTAAAATCGGAGCATCGAACCCTCCGGCAAGAGACGAAGCAGCTAAAGCATCGGGATAGTTGGCTCCACTAGAAAGAATGGCAGTACCGCCCCAGCCCCAATTTCCACGCTTAGAGAGCGACCCCATGGTTTCATATCGAGTATTTCCAGAAACGCGGTCGACGCCACCTTGACTCATAGCAGGCTGTCCAGATTCTCTCACGCAGCCAAAATAGGGCTTACCAACTGCAGTCTGATCCTTAGAAAGAACCAAAACGTAATAGGTGCCAGGTTTTAGAGAACCAAAATCGAGACCCGCACTCTGCCCATTGAGAGTTTGACCGACAAGGGACTCTCCCGTGTCTGAATTAAGCAGCACTTTACCTGAGCTATCTTCCAGGGCAAATATCAAGTTTGCAGACGTCATAAGGAGCATGGAGTAAAGAGACTCGTCCGTGACCGTGAATTTGAAATAGTCAAGGTCACCGTAACCGGTTATCGTGTTGTAATTCGAACCTGCGAAAAGTGTGCCGATTTGAATCGGGGTCGCATCGCTTTCAATTGTGTGGCCGTCACGCGAACCACTGTTATCTTCAACCTCGTAAACCGTATCTGAAGATGTCCAAAAACTATCGCACGCATAACTCGCAGATACCGTGCCAAAGTAGGACGAAACCGACCCAAAATACTCAAAATAATAGGTTCCAGCCGGTAACGCGAAGTAGCCGTACACCTGCCCGTGGCGAGGAGCCCAGCTGTACACAATGTCGCCCTGAGCGTTCCGAATAGAACAGAGAACACTCTCAAGACCAGAAAAGCGAGTGCTGATGCTCACCATACCGCCCTCGTCCATAAGAATACGGAACCTCGTTGTATTGATACCAGAGGACCAACTTGCAAAGGAGGTCTTTCCCTCCGTCATGGTTTCGGCAAAACTCATTTGAGGGCTCTTGATATCAAAGGTAAACGAACGTTGACCCGTGAAATTCCCCTTGCCAACTATAAGCCCATGAGCAACGCCGACTTTGACGTTGTCGGAGTATGAAACGTCGTAATCAACTCCCTTAGTCAAAGCCTTGCCTTTGTACGTTAAATTCAGGGTCGGCTCAATAGTGTTGCCGCTATAAACCTGAGAGCTTATAGGAGAAAAATCAGCAGAACCGATATCAGCCGCCACGATATTAAATGAGGAATACAAGGAACCGAGATAAGAAGAAGAAAACCCCGCTTTCTCGCCAACAATTACGTTCGCCTTTCCCACATTTACATTGTTCGAATAAGATATCGAGCATTCCCTTGAAGTATCAACGGCAATTCCGCTGGGGTCATGAATGGAGACACGGGGATAAATCGCAGAGCCGGTATACGTTTGATCGGGAATTACATCGATAGAGCAACTGGAAAGCAACGGTCTATCAAGTGAAGAGACAATCGGAACAGAAATGTCAATCGAGCCGGTAAAGCGTCCAATACCGGTAACGGTTACGACCCCATTGCCGACCTTGTCGCAATCCTTATATGTAAGTTTATAGTCAGCACCCTCAATAAAATCGGGATACGACTTCAGTTTCGGCGCGACTGAAAAACCGGGCACTAAGACATATTCAGACTGAGCGAGATCAGACACAGAGAGAACTAAATCAGAGATTGGTATTTTACGAACGATATTAAAACGCGCCCTCTTAGAGCCGCAAACGCCGTTGATGCCGCTAACGTCAATTGCAGCCGAACCGGGACTGACATTGGAACTGTAGGACAAACGATAATCGACATCCTGTTTCAAGGTCACAATCACGCCGGAATCAAAATAACTAACCTTTACCCTCGGCTTGATTTCCGAACCGGTATAAGCAAATTCCAATTGATTTCCGTATCCATATGAGAAACGACTGAAATCCCCGGAAGGTTCGATATCGACGGTACACTCAGCTAGGTCGACAGAGCTCTTTCTCAAGATGTTGAAGTTAACCCTCAAAACGCCAGAATAACGACCATAACCAGAAATAATAGCCGTTCCCATTCCAGGAGCCTCATTATTCTCATACGAGACGGTGAAATCCCGTCCTTCCACGGGCGCGTCCAAACAACGCGACGCGCCAGCATTACCGAAGGCCTCGTCATAACCTTCAGTCTTAAGAGAGACGTAGACGGAGGGAGAAACGGCCGACCCGTCATAAAGGGCGTTATCGCAACGAGCGTTGCAATATTTGTTGAGATCGATTGAATCGACGATGTCGAAATCTATTGAATTCGTACTAAAGTAATCGCCAATACCTTGAACGATAATATGGCCAGTTCCAAGATGATCGTTGTCGGAATACGAGACTGTAAAGTCGACGCCTTGACGCAGAGACTTCGATGCGCCATCTCCCGTTACCCAAACACGAGGCTCGATCGGCGCATCCTTATAAAGGAACGCCTCCTGACGAAGCGAAAGATGATAGTCTTTCAAATCACCTTTCGCGATACGGAACTTTAACGTCTTAGAACCTTTGAAATTACCCCTGCCGTCAACAACCGCCGACCCAACTCCAACGACAGTATTGTCCTTATAAGAAACTGAGAAATCTGAGCCATCATTTAAGGAAATGCCATTGAATGAACCGGAGACCGCAGGTTCAGCCTTACCGTCCTTCAATAAGCAGGGCGCAATCTCTTCAAAATGCGAAGTCGAAATATCCGCAGGGACGATTTGATAGGAAATAGTCTTATCAACAGTGCTCCCATCATTCCACGTATCGACAGAGGGATCATCGAGAGCGATTTGAACGGTATAGGACCCGACATTACATCCACCGTCATTTTTAACGACATGGACACCATCAATATGAATATCGGGAGCTTGTTGAGAACCGTTGAACGTAATGTCTTCCACTTTTGGAACAGCGATGATATTCCGGCCGGTAAAAACGTTTATATCGATATCGGTGACACGCTCATAGTTGCGTGAGTCAGAAGATGAAAAGACAGCCTTGACCGTGCGGAATCCATACCAATCGACTATAGTATCCGGATCTTGCCAGGAAAATCCATCAGGCAACTTAACGTCAGATAGCTTCTGGCCGTAGGTAGCCTTGATTCCAGTCGGAACCTCATAAGAAGGCTTGGCCTTGGCAATCTGGAAAGGCACCTCGCACGAACCCGTGTAGAAGCCCTTGCCCTTGATAACGGCAGTGGCCTTACCAGCGTTGACGTTATCGCGGTAGGAGACCTCATAAGAATCACTGGGGACAACAGAGGAGGAAACGGCCGGCTCGAGCGCCTTTCCAGAGTAGACGAGTCCATCGGAGGCAACCTCGAACATGGAGGCATCGACGGGCCGCGTCACGCGGACCTTAACCTCGATATCCTGCACTCCGGTGTGGTTCTCGTCCGGAGCGGCATAATCGCACTTGAACGTGTTCTCGCCAGGATTGCCGACGGAAGCGTCAGGATCCTGCCAAATGAAGCCATCAGGCAGCTTTACTTCGGTGAGCTTCTGGCCGTAGGTAGCCTTGATTCCAGTCGGAACCTCATAAGAAGGCTTGGCCTTGGCAATCTGGAAAGGCACCTCGCACGAACCCGTGTAGAAGCCCTTGCCCTTGATAACGGCAGTGGCCTTACCAGCGTTGACGTTATCGCGGTAGGAGACCTCATAAGAATCACTGGGGACAACAGAGGAGGAAACGGCCGGCTCGAGCGCCTTTCCAGAGTAGACGAGTCCATCGGAGGCAACCTCGAACATGGAGGCATCGACGGGCCGCGTCACGCGGACCTTAACCTCGATATCCTGCACTCCGGTGTGGTTCTCGTTCGGAGCGGCATAATCGCACTGAAAAGCATTCTCTCCAGGGTCACCGACCTGCACATCAGGGTCCCGCCAAGAGAAGCCGTCGGGCAATTGGACGTCAGAGAGCTTTTTGCCATAGGTGGCCTTGATGTCAGTCGGGACCTCAAAAGACGGCTTCGCCTTGGAAATATTGAAAGGAATCTCGCAGGAGCCTGTATAGAAACCCTTCCCCTTAATGACAACGGCAGCCGTGCCAGCATCGACGTTGTCGCGGTAGGAGACTTCATAGGAATCCCGGGGAATGATGCTTGATGAAATGGCCGGTTCAATTGCCTTGCCAGTGTAGACAATCCCGTCGGAGGCGACCTCGAACATAGAAGGATCAGCAGGGCGCGTCACGCAAACCTTGACCTCGATGCCATTGGCGCCCTCGTGGTTGTCGTCTCCCAACCACCTGCATTTAAATACATTATTACCAGGGTCCCCTACGTTCTGATCCGTGTTCTCCCAGACAAACCCCTCGGGGAGAATCACTTCGTGTAGTGTTTGACCGTACACCGCCTTTATGCCGGTAGGCGGTATGCAGCCCCCATTAGACTTAATAATATTGAAAGTGAAGCTTACATCGCCAGAAAGTAAGCACTTACCACGAATAGTTATAAGAGCCTGACCGACATTGAGATTATTCGAATAAACGACATCATAATTTTCGGAATCGAGTCCGAGAACGCACTTAATTGTTTTGACTATTTGCTTTCCCGTATACATCTCGCTACTTGTATCGACGTTAAAATAACTCAAATCAATTTCGCTTTTAGCGATAATCCGTTCACAAATGCCGGATGGCACTTCATCGTTGGCAATCATTTGCCCCTTAGAGTCATACCAATTAACTCTAATCCATTTACCTGATGGAGTTAAATAGTACGTAGGAAGCTCCATACCCAGACGAGAAGAAAAAGAACTGGAAAATTCAATTGAAGAAAGTTTTGACCAATCAGGGAAAAAACCTGCACACGAGGAAATGTGCGATGAATCAAATGATTCAAATACTATCGATTCAAGCGAGGGACATTCGTAAAACATATAACTAGCGTCTGTGACTTTTTCCCCAGTGATTTTTTTAAAATCAAAGCTACTTAGGCTAGAACAATTCCGAAACATATTGGACATATTTGTGACAGAACTTAACGTATTACCGCCAAAGTTAACTTTTTTTAAGTCCGTACAGCCAAAAAACAGCCCTTCCAAACTGGAACACGAGGAGAAATCAACATTAGAAAGATCGATGCTTCCCACGTTACATAGATTACTAAACGCACGATCTCCTCGTTTTGGCATTATTACGCGACCCTCAATATCGACGGCAGATATTTCTGAACCATAATTAATCCAGGGGAATGAGTCGGAAAGAGCACCAGATGTACCTGAAATCGGCTTTATGAACAACGTTCCTTGACTGTCGATTTTCCAAAGACAGTCACCGTTCTGAACCCAATCAGAATGCTGAGATAGTTTTACGGCCGTATATGTAGCCGCAACACCAAAAGGAATTGAATCGTAGTAATACGAGATAGAATCAAGCGATGATTTCCAAAAACCCGAGCATTTCCCTTGGCTGGGAAAATAAAGAGTCTTATTCGCAGGGAGCTTCTCGTCTACAACAAATCTTTTTCCTATTTTGATTTTATTCAGCGAGGGACAGCCGTAAAAAAGGCCATTAAAATTTGCGACTCCACTGGTATCAAGTTCGCCAAAATCAACAGATTCGAGAGAATTACATTCTTGACCACCAGGTTGGCAAAATACATAAGAAAAATCTCCCGAGACAGAAACGTCTCCAATGAAACGTACGTTGCTTAATTTAGACGAGTATCTCCTCCATAATTGCTGATCAAAATAACTTTTTAAAATTAAAGACCCTTTTTTATCATCCAAAGGTTTAATAACAAGAGAAAAATCGTTGGAGTCGACTTTCCATTTGCATGTATCCAATTGATTCCAACAATCAGAAATTTGGTCGTCATTTTGTAGGGTATATATGGCGTCAACAGAGCTTGGAATCCCATTGGCCTCATAAGCAACAGCATCAACCGAAGAAATCCATCTTCCAGTGTCACCATTACACGGGAAGATCGGCCTTTCGTTTTCTTTCGAAATTTGCTTAAAAGAAAATTTCGATGAAAGCCTGATTGAATTTAAAGAGCAGCAGCCAAGAAACATACAGGTCATATCTGTAGTATTTAAAGTTTCGAAGGACGTTAAGTCCAATTCTCTCAATTTCGAGCAACTATAAAACATATATATTTCATCGTGCGAACACTGTGAGTATCGAGTGATTTCAAATCAAGTGTTAAAAGAGAAGAACACCCTACAAACATATTCTCAGTTGAAAACACACCAGAAGTATCAAGAGACCCAAGATTTACATTTTGTAAATTAGAACAGCCATCAAATAAGTGAATTAAGCCCAATCTATCAATTGGGCCAATTTTCAAATCAGATAAATTAACTGAGATGAGATTGGAACACTTGTAAAACATCCAACCGAGACTATCCCCAGAGACGCAAAGTCCTTTTAAATTAACTTCTTTCAGCTTTGAACAATTCGCAAACATCAAATGCTCAACGTTAACGCTACCTTCAACTTGGAATGACGTTATATCAGAGCCAAAAACTTTTTCCGCCCTCAACTCGGAAGAAACAACTCCGGGTTCATATCCCGGAGAATAAGCGCCCCTCGTTCTTAAAACCACATTCCCAGCGTCATCTTTTAACCATTCACAACCTTCAATCTGATTCCATGAAGCAGACGTTTCTGAAGTCGATGGAGAACTAGAAGGTGAGGTATCCCCCAAATTCAAAATTTCTTGATTTTGTTTCTCAGAATCATTTTGTGATGGTTCACCAGAAGAGACATTGGACTCTTGCGACCCAGAGGAATCTTCACTTTGCCGATCTTCGCCAGCAGCTCCGTCGTCTGAATCTCCCGAATCATCAGAAGGGGCTTGAGTGATTGATTCTGGATAGTCCAACGATGTATCAAGATCTAGTGTTTCAGCAATAGCCTGGGCAGGAATAGTCTGCACAATCATCGAGATGGCCAAGATGGCCGACATAATCCTGTACAGAAACGAGCGGAATCTCTTCATGAGCCATTCCTCCCAAATCGACACAATAAGTATCTCTATTGTGACAAATAGCCGCTGGTATTTGTTGAGCAACAAATACCAGCGGCTTTTCTTGGCTCCTGAACGGTGATACCTTAACGAATCAAGTCATCCAGCTTTGGATCTTTGACCATATCTTCAAATGGCTTATTCAGCAAATGACGGGCATTAAGAGCTTTCAAGAGATTTGCAATGACAACATCGTTACCACCAGATTCGGTATTCACATGGCACAAGGCAATCTCTTGGCTGCCGGGAATGTAATTAAGAAGCTGGTCACTCGATGTAGGGACAACGGGAATACCCGCTATCACCTCAATCATTTTCAACCAAACATCATCAGCAACAAGGCAATTCTCCGCAATCAAATCCCTATCGAAGGCCAGATCAGGAAACAACTTAGGGTCAAAAAGCGTTCCCGCTCCCGTAGTGGCGAAAAAACGCATGGAAGGAATGCCGACAAGATCAGGATGATAGTGTGGAGCCTCATAGATCCATTGATCATAAGGCTTAAGGGAACCATCGTCGTTAAACATAATCAAATGGGTTCGGGAGGTAACCACCGTGCCCGGATGCTGTTTGTAGGAAGAAACAAGTTCCTCAATAAGATTCTTTCGATAGATCAGGTCATCGTCGAGCGTCACAATCAACGCGTCGGGAAATTCCCTAAACGCCCAGTAATATTTCTTATGGGGTTTAAGGTCCTCATCAACCCAACGAATCTCAAAATCATGCCACAGTAGATCGGTCAAAGAACTCGGAAGATCTTTTTCAAGATTCGGAAAATCGCTCTTAGCGAGATAGAGAACTATCTTATCAGGGAGCCTCGTCTGGCTGAAAATCGAGCGGAAGGTCATCCAAATGGTGTCAATTCTTGGAGGGTAGCTTGTAAGGGACACGACGACCTGACGCTCGCCATTCGCCTTATTTTTACAGTGAGAGGCAACACGCCGCAGCTTATTTTTCTTGTCTGCAAACCAAGAAACATCAGACATGGAAACAACCCCCAAACTAAGAGCAAAACGAATGCCCTTAATGCCGATTAGACGAAGCAGAAGCACCACAGGTAGAATAACAAACAGAAACTCATCAAGGGAGCCATTATGAAAATTGCCGTAGCGGGATTAGGATATGTTGGTCTTTCGTTGGCCTGTCTCTTTTCACAACATCATGACGTGAGTGCCGTAGATATCGATGAGAGCCGAGTGGCAAAAGTAAACAACGGCCTCTCCCCTATTAAGGACAGCGAAATCGAAAAGTACCTCGGTCAGCATCCAGAAAAACTGCATGCAACGACAAACGCGGCAGAAGCGTATTCTGATGCCGATTTTGTCGTGATCGCCACCCCCACAAACTACAACGAAGAGACTCATTATTTCGATACCAGCAGCATTGAGGACGTTCTCAATATCGTTGCTAACACCGACCTCGCAGCAGCAGTTGTCATTAAATCCACCATCCCCGTTGGATATACAGAAAAAGTTTCACAGCGCTACCCCAATCTCACCATACTATTTTCTCCTGAATTCCTCAGAGAAGGACATGCGCTCGAAGACAATCTGCATCCAACTCGAATCGTTGTAGGGACTGTCGACGATTCCGATAAGTCCAAAGCCTCTCAATTCGCCGCACTCCTTGAAGAAGGATCCCAATGTGATGACACGCCGGTGCTCATCACCGGATCGACCGAGGCGGAAGCAATCAAGCTATTCGCAAACACCTACCTTGCCCTCAGAGTTTCGTACTTCAACGAGCTCGATACCTATGCGGCAAGCAAAGGGCTCAACACCCAAGAAATCATCGAAGGTGTGTGTCTCGATCCCCGTATCGGAACGCATTACAACAACCCGAGCTTTGGCTACGGTGGCTACTGCTTGCCAAAGGACTCAAAACAGCTGTTAGCCAACTTCCAAGACATTCCCCAAAACCTTATTAGGGCAATTGTCGATTCAAACGCAACGCGTAAGGAGTTTATCGTCCAAGAAGTTCTCAAGCGCCATCCAAAGACCGTCGGCGCCTATCGATTGACGATGAAAAGCAGATCGGATAACTTTAGACAGAGCTCGACACTTGATATCATTACCGGTCTTAAAGTCGCCGGAGTCGACGTAATCGTCTACGAACCGACCAGCACCAAGGAAATCCTTTGTGACAGCCGTGTGGTAAACGACCTGGACGAGTTTAAGAAAAGCTCCGATATCATTATCGCCAACCGCTCCAACGCCGAGTTGGACGATGTGAAGGATAAGGTCTATACACGCGACCTGTGGCAGAGAGACTGACAGAAGACTAACACGGTTAAAACTCGGATTTAACCAATCACAGCTAGGGCTGCTAACGACATCGAAAGATACGTAAGCAGCCCTGAATATGTGGTTATTTATTTATAGCTTCGACCCACCGGTCCCGCCATTACCAAGTCCGTTACCGGCATAAACCATAGAAACGTAGTAGGTATCGTTGCTGCTGTTATAGGCGACCTTAACCCCGCAAACACGCATGGCGGGATCATTTAAAGCTTTACGATGTCCAAGGTTAGAAACACCGGAATCATCCCACCACCTGTTCACGATGCTCTTTCCGCTCGCCCCGGCATGGGCTGTAGCGAGATTCTCACCGACGCCGTTCCATCCGTTCCATGAATGAGAGCTTCGGTATGAACGTAAATAGTCATGAGTCAGACTTCTGGACGCAGCACATTGACTAGCGTCATAAGCAGCGCAGCCGTCACAGAATGAATCATTGCCAGAAGGCACATACAGACCGTTCTTTTGGCGATATGCGCATACAGCTGCCCAGGTCTCGTTTGCAATACGCTGACACTCTTCATTGGAATCGATTTTCTTGCTCGTAGGCTTCAAAATCCACGCCTGGGCATCACTCATGTCTCGATCGAGAACATTGACGTTAACGCCATTGCTCGCCTTTCCGCCAGAAACGTTTAAAGCGCGCCAGCTAGCGCAATTCAGAAACATAAGCTTGCTATCTTTGGTAAGCCAAAGTTTCCACAGTTTGTTGCTCCAGCCGTCAGCGTAATCCCATTGTTGAACGTTACCGCCATTGACACCCGAATCCTGGCCAGCAACTTCCAGACATTTATCTGAGGCAACGCTGTAAATCTTATAGATGCCGTTACCGGCCCTCACAAATTTCCATTTTTGGCCGTTACCGCCGTTATCCTGCCAAGTCTCGACATTGGTGCCGTTATCCTTATTGCCCCAATAGAGATCAAGGACCTGATTACTGCCAGCGCAGCTTTGAATGATATACGTGCCCTCGGGAATTTCGTAATAACGATTGCCGTTTTCTTCAGCCGTCTGAGTGACGCGAACATTGTTGACATAAATGCTCTTAGTTCCCTTTGTGATGATCTTTTCAGTTCTCAGCTCAAAAAGCTGGGCATTTGAATTATTTTTTTTCCAGAGTTGAATATTGGTTCCGCACTCTATGGAACCGCCCTTACAGTCCAGAGCCAGACCAGACTTAAGGTTAATGAGCATCAACTTATCGTTATAAAGAGCTGCCTGCCATTTTTGACCGTCTCTGTCATTCCAACTTTGCTGGACGATGTTAGCACCTTCGGTGTAAACATCATCATCGGCAACACCAAGAACCTTACCGGAATAGGCATTTTGAACTCGATAGACGCCAACGGAAACGCAGATGAACTTCCAAATCTGAGATGTCAATCCGTTGTTGTCCCAAATATCAACATTCGCGTTCTCGTCCTTTGAGGAATCCTTAGTCTCGATGGAACGAGTAAGGTTGACACAGGAATTAATAGAGACGTCGTCCGAAGGGATGTCGACGTAGCTGTAGCCATCGTCGTACGTGTAGACCGTGACGGTGACCTCACCGATCTTGACACGTCTCGAGGTAGCGTCACCGCGCCCGATCTTGAACGAGCCAGAGGCGATACCCGTGTAGTCGCCTTTACCGGAGACAGAGATTGAAGCAGTACCGATCGAGGTGTTATGAGAGTAGGTGACGGTGTAGTCGGCGTTAGCAGACAGGACCCTCCCATTCAGCGTCACCCTAGGCTCCGGCGTCAGCGGGGAGCCCGTGTAGCGCTGCTCCCCCACCTCGACGTCGGCGCCCGAGAGATCGGCGGGATTGATACGGAACCTTGCCGAGGCGTTACCGGTGTAGTTACCACGCCCGGAGACGGTCACCTTTGCACTGCCGGCATGGACGTTGTTGGAATAGGAGACAGAATAGTCAATTCCAACCGACAACGTTCTGTCGTTAACATTGACCTTCGCATCGGGAGCCAATGCCGACCCCGTAAAGGTCTGGGAGGCAATCGAGACAGAGGCGTCAGAGATTTCGGCGGGCGAAATCGACCACTGTATGCGAATGTCATCCGAAGATCCAGTGGAAGCCCAAACGCAACCAGACTTGTCCCTGAGGGACAGGACGGCGGTGTAGGTACCGGCGTCGGTCGCGCTGCCGGAGCGGACCGTGTAGTCAGAGGTGTCTGATAACGCTGTCTGACGCGAGCCGTTATAGACGAGGGAGGTGGGGCCAGGAACATCGACAGTCCTCTTAGCGGGATCCGACGGACCGGTCCCCGGGTTAGACGAGCCCGGGGTCAGTGCTGCCTCGATGGCGTCAAAGTCATGCTGCGAAACCGCATTGGGGCCGCCTGCAACGAAGGCGGCGCCCACGCTGCCCTTGAAGCGCTGCGCATAGCCGCAAACAACGGACGCGCCATCGTCTACAAGAAGGATGGGCGAACTTTTGTGCCCCAAACATGGCCCCATAGCCAGGGCGTCTACAAAGTTAGAACCTGTCGCGAAGCCCAGTCCGTCAGCGTCGAGAAGTTTTGTCTGATTAATCTCCCACTCGGCAATTTTAATACTTGTATCGTAACGAGTTTCACCGCTCAAGCGGGTTATCGACTCGACCGAAATTCCAGCAGACCTGAGCTGCCAGATCACCACATCAGGGACCGCATTAGACCCACCGACCAATATAGCGTTTGAAAAGCCATGATCCCGAACCGCATCAATAGCCCGCTGAGTGAGGCCAGAGGAAGAATCGCATAATACAACAGGACTCGACGTCGCGAAAGCAAAGGGGCTGATGGAGAGTGAGTCGGCGTAGTTGCCGCCGGTGGCAACGATAACAGTGCCAGAGTAGCTCTCACAAAGTTTCATTATCTCGATGCTAGTTTCATAGCGGGTCTCTCCAGAGAGGCGCGATGCTTCACACCCGGCTACAGATGAAGCCTCATTCATCACGTTATCGCTAACGGCACCGGGTCCACCAACAACCACGATCTGGTTAGGCGATAATACTCTTAGAAGATTTGCCGCCTGAGGCGAAAGAGAAAATGGGTCGGTGAGAATTATAGGGGCATCGAAGCATCCAGCATAAGACGAAGCCGAGAGCGCGTCGGGGTAGTTAGCCCCACTCGCAAGGACAACGAGACCGGACCTCTTCCATCCTCCAACATCCGTGACAAGCGACGACATCGTGTCGTACCGCGTATCGCCAGAGACACGCCGGCAAATGCCATCGGCGTAGGCCCGAGACGGGACAATAGCAGCTAACGCAAGCGTCAAAGCCGCGACCGCCCCCAACGCAAAAGTACAGAGCGCGCGAATGCTGCCAGATGAACGATCTCGATGGGTCATGTAAACCACACTCCTCTTTTGAGGTAGACCATTTTAATTCAACCATAGCAGTGGATGTGGGAAACTAGTTGCGCAACATTGCGGCTTTTTAGCTAAAAGATTCTTGAAGGAAAAGGCCGGACACGCGGTCCGGCCTGCAGTTTCGCTGGTGCTCCATGTCGGATTCGAACCAACGACCTTGGGATTAGAAGGATAACCATCTATCAAGCCCGACGTGGAACTTTCCAAGAATTTAGCTGGATAGCGTTGGATTGTCAACGAAATTAACGGCCCCTATCGAATAATGGGACATGACGCCCGTTCGATTCCAGTTGGAACGGGCACGCCGAATCATGAAGGCTCCGAATGACAGGTGAACACTTGTTCAGGCCGTCGACCGAAGGCCGGCATATCGTCAAACTGGCTGAAAGCCCACGAAAGAACGGAGTGTTTCATGGCCAGGACAGTCGTCGTAAAGGGAGCGGTGATCGAGGGGGCGGAGGCGGTGCCGGTTGACGTCGCGGTCGACGTCTCACAGGGAGTACCCGGGATCTCGCTCAAAGGGGTCCGGGACATAAACGCCCTGGAGATACGGCAGGCCGTGAGAACGGCGATGAGGGCCCAGGGATATACGGTTCCCGGAGAGTCCATCCAGGTCGAGCTCGCATGCGCCGACGGGTTCGAGAGGAAGTTCCAGGGACCGTTCTCCTCCCCATGGGGTCTCGCCCTCCCGATCGCCCTAGGGGTCATGGCGGCATCCGGGGAAATCGATGGCAGATTGCTTGAAGGCCGTCTGTTCTACGGATCGTTGGACATCGGCGGCAACGTCGTCCACCAGAAGGGCGCGATTGCCGTCTCGGAGCTGTGCCGCGGGCTCGGTCTAGAGGCCGTGGTGTCGTCGGCAACGCCGATAAGGTACCGGCCCTCGTCGATGCCGTTAATCGGCATGGACTCAATCTCGAGACAGGCCATCATGGGGCACAACCTGGAGCCGAGGAGGGTCCCGGAAAGGCCCGAGCAGATCGGCTCT
>ERZ808240.2467-NODE-2467-length-20119-cov-29.781300_pt1 | contig 20119 bp, 14 predicted proteins | sample MGYA00521084_ERZ808240 | MGnify/ENA primary metagenome ERZ808240 (study PRJEB31516, sample SAMN03275571) | gut metagenome | biome: mammalia-associated habitat; material: feces | host: Papio cynocephalus | place: Kenya | collected 2012-08-06 ...
GCAAAGGCACGAAGTGTTGTGGCAGCAAGATATGTGCCCCAATCCTCTGATGCCTCAGACTTCTCCAATACAGTTTTCAAATTGACCAAAGCCTGCTGATAGAACTGGGTATAAGCTGTACCACTACGGGTAGCAGACTGCTGGAACTCAGAGTAATCGACATAGTTGGATGTTCCATTGAGCTGAGCATAAATCTCAGAATGATAGCCACCAGTAATACGCAAGTAGTTGCCATAAGCACTGGCAATTGACATTTCCACACCAGGCATTATCATAGAAGATGTGACATTGCTCTCTGAAGGAGAGGTTGGATCCTGGTTGATGTCAAGATAGCTGTCGCAAGAGGTAAAGCAAAGACCCAAGGCGAGAGCTGACATGAATATATATTTCTTCATATTGATATCCTTATTAATAATTCTTTATCACTAAACTAGAATGTCACACTCAAGTTGGCACCGAAGGTACGGCAAGCAGGGTTTGAGTACAACTCACCAAACTGAGTAGCGAGGTCACCATAAGCCCCTTGACTGATAGTTGTGGTCTCTGGGTCGATGAAGGTATTGCTGCTAGCTGTCCATGTGAACACATTGTTGCAGAATACGGTCAAAGCTACATTGCTCAAAGAACAAGCCTTCACCCAAGTGCGTGGCAAGTTCCAAGTCAAACTGATGTTACGCAACTTAACGTATGAACGATCGAGCAAGTAAGCCTCGCCAGCATAACCATAGCCATAGTCATTGTAATACTTCTGGTAGCTACCATCGGTCTGATAGATTGGAGTTGTATTCTCCACATAGGTATCACCGCTCTTCACTACAGAGTTAGGGATGATGAATGGACGACGCTCATTATAAGTTGTGATAGTTCCGTTACCAGTGAACTGCATCAAGTTCTTGGTACGAGAGAACATATAACCACCCTTGCGGATATCCAAGGCTGCGCTCAAAGTGAAGCCCTTGTAAGTCAACGAGGTTGTTACACCACCTGTCCAGTCGCTGTTCATGTTCTTACCAGTATCCTCAACAGTAGTACCAATTACTGGCTGACCATTCTGATCAACTATCAGTTTACCATCCTCAGTATATTGTGGCAAGTAAGTATAGAACTCGCCCATTGGCTTGCCCTCTTCAGCATACATATAGACAGCATCGTTACCTGCGGAGAAGTTGTAGATGGCAACTCGACCACCCTCGAGGCTAGATGGCATCTCAAGCACCTTATTCCAGTTCTTTGAGAAGTTGAATGCCAATTCCCACTTGAAGTTCTTGGTCTGAACAGGAACGGTGGTGAGGAGCAATTCAATACCACGGTTGCGAACAGAACCGAAGTTGGTTACCTGATAGTAATAACCCGTTGATGGATCTACTGGCAAGGTGAAAATCTGATCGTTGGTGGTTCTGTTATAGAAAGAAGCATCCAAACCAATGCGTCCCATAAAGAACTGCAAGTTAAGACCAGCCTCTATCTCAGTAGTCATCTCTGGCTTCAAAGAGTTACTGCCCTTAGTGTTACCCAAGAGGAAAGAGTTTTTACCATTCATTGGGAACTTAGCGATACCTGTGCCATAATAACCACGAACGCTAGCCTGATCGTAAGTAGCACCTGTAAGATAAGGATTGGCGTCGTTACCAGTCTTACCATAAGCAACACGAGCCTTACCAAAAGTCAACACCTTGTTTTCTGGAATCAACTTAGTAAAGATCCAGCTCAAAGTTGCACCAGGATAGAAGAAGCTGTTCTTTTCTATTGGCAGTGTAGAAGACCAGTCGTTACGAGCAGTCAAGTCGAGATAGAGCATATCGTCCCATCCCAAAGTAACATCACCAAAGAGACCGACCAAACGACGCTTGGTCTGACTTTCCGACAAAGTTTTCTTGGTAGCACCATTGCTCAACTGCCAGAAACCAGTCTCAAAAGTCAAGTCATCAGCTTCACCAGTCATGTTGGTCCAATAACGCTCATTCATGTTGACACCGGCAATCACAGCCAAATCAAGTTTGTCATCCAAGAATTTCTTCTTATAGTTAGCCATGAAATCATGGTTGAACTCATACATACGACCATAGCGAGTATATACATAACCACTCTGATTCATGTGGCTAGGTGCATACCCCTTGTCATCGGTAATCATCTTATCATCAAGGGAAATCTGAGGATAACCAATTTTTGAATCATAATCGGTATAATCGAAACCGAAACGATAAGTCAAAGTCAAATCCTTGAAAGGAGTAATATCAGCCTGCACCTTACCATTAATCTGCTTGGCATCAGTGTGGTTATAGTTATTCTCCAAAGCCCAATATGGGTTGGTGATTCCATAAGGGGTGAAATATGCCTCTGGGGTATTGAAAGGACTACTCAAATCCTTTTTGTCGAGCAAAGAAACATCACGTGGCAATTCATAGAGACCATCAATTACTGAAGTACCCTGAAAGGAACCCACTGCATCGGTATTGCTGCGAGCAAAGTTGATGGAAGAAGAAAGCTTCAACCAGTCGTTTGCCTGATAGCTATTGCGGAAAGCCAAGGTATTACGAGTGTACTTATCCTTGTCACCTGGCATGATACCATTATCGCCAGCATAAGAATAAGACAAGTAATAAGTCATCTTGCTGTCGTTAGAGACACCACTCAAAGACACATTGTGGTTCTGTGACCAACCTGTATCAAAGAAATCTCTCACATTATTTTTCAAAGCCTTATATGGGTGGAGCAACTGCTGATGATTCCACTCTGGTCCATATACCTGCATAGAGCCATCCAAAGCTGGACCCCAAGAACCATTCTCAATAAAAGTCTGACGACCGTTCCAGCCCTGTCCAAACTCATCCTGCATGTCTGGCAACGTAGAAACTCTACGAGCCTGTACACTTCCACTATAATTGATGGTATAATTGCGAGATTGTCCCTTGGCACCATTCTTGGTAGTTATCAAGATGACACCATTTGCTGCACGGCTACCATAAAGAGCGGTAGCAGCGGCACCTTTCAACACCGTCATACTCGCAATATCTTCCGGGGAGATATTAGAGATACCACCCGTAGAGACATTCTTACCTTGTCCTGAGAATACGTTATTCTGCAATGGAATACCATCCACTACATAAAGAGGTTGGTTGCTACCATTGATTGATCCGTAACCACGAATAACGACATTGGTTACAGAACCTGGGTCGGAGCTAGTTGCGCTAACCTGTACACCAGCCACCTTACCCGAGAGTGCATCGGCTACGTTCGTAGTACGAGCACCAACAATTTCATCACTCTTGACGGTAGTAGCTGCATAACCCAAGGTTTTCTCATTACGAGTAATACCCATAGCGGTTACTACCACCTCGTCAAGGTTCTTGGAATCAGAAACCAAAACGATTTTCATTTTAGGAGTAGCTTTTACTGTCTTGGTCTCCATGCCGAGATAAGTAATCTCAAGCACTGCATCCTTGCTAGCATTAGGAAGGATGAAGTTACCATCGACATCAGTCACAGTACCGGTCTTTGTTCCTGCAATTTTAACAGAAGCACCAATCACTGGCTCACCGTCATCCTGAGAAACAACCTTACCTGTAACAGTAGTTTGTGCGAGAGCCATTCCTGTAGATAGAACAAGCCCCCCCATTAACATGGTTAGTCTTTTTGCCATAATTTCTCTCTCTTAAATTAAACAACTTACAAATATCGGGTGCAAAGTTACATCTTTTTGGCAATATAAACAAATTTTTAGCAAACAAATTGTAAGTTAGAACTGTTTTTCTACCACTTTTTGCATATTTTCTGCATATTTTATTACTTTTCGTCAGAAATAACAACACAAATAGGTTCAAAAAGTAAATTTAAGACAAAAACCAGACAATGACAGAAAGTTTTAAAAAGAGCAAAAATAGCAGCAAAAAGACAGAAAAGTTCTGCTACCAAAAAACAATTAAACAAAGAAAGCATTGCCAATAATAAAAAAAATAGAGGAATGCCTATATCAGCAATCCTCTACTTTCCCTATCAGATAACCCCATACTTCTGCAAAGCATTCTTCACTCCATCCTCATCCACCGAAGTGGTGATGTAGTCGGCTATCGCCTTCAGATTATCGCCGGCATTGCCCATCGCCACGCCGACTCCAGCCTCACGAACGATGGAAATGTCGTTTCCTCCGTCTCCAAATGCCATGGTCTCGTCGATGTTCAAGCCAAGGTAAGCAGCCATTGCATGGAGTCCCTTGCCCTTGTCGGCTCCTCCAGCAGTAATGTCGGTAAAGGCAGGATGCCATCTGCCCGACGTGCAGTGCTCCAAGGTAGGCATCAGCGCCGCCTCTTGTGCTTCGGTGCAGAAAGGGGTAACCTGAAGCACAGGCTCATCGCCTAGCTCCTCCACACTCTTCAGAAAAATATCGAAATCCACTCCCAAGCCCTTGGCGAAAACATCAAACACCTCTTGGGTGAAATGATGGATGGCTATGCGATGCTCTCCCACTACCACCGCAGGATAACCATCCCGATTGGCAGCAGCGATAATCTTTTGTACATCCGATGGAAGGAGGGCTTCCTCGCTCACCACCTTGTCTCCCACGAAACAGCGGGCACCATTGGTGGTGATGTAACCATCTATCAAATGTTCTATCTGACCGAGATTCGTGATAATCATCTGCGGACGACCCGTAGAAATATACACCTCCACCCCATTCTTCTTGGCCAGCTCCAAGGCATCCACCGTGCTCTGAGGAATCTTGTGGGTCTTGAAACTTACCAATGTGCCGTCGATGTCGAAAAACAGTGCTTTTATCTTCTTATCCATAATTTTTATCTTTATACCTTATTATATATGTCTCTTTCGGAATTATCATGCAATTTTCGGGTGCAAAATTACGAAAAAACAGATAATTCACAAAAAATATGCAGATTTATTTAGTTTTTCATTGCCGTTTCGTAGAAAAAGCGTATATTTGCGCCATCTTTCCGGTGCGAGAAAACTTCTTGCAACACACTGAGAAAGAGAACATAAAACTTTAGGTTATGAAGAAGGCTACCTACGCTTGGCTAGCATCCCTCTTGCTGATGCTGGTGGCAACGCTTACTTCATGCGAGCAGTTTGCTCTCGACGAGTCGGGAACCAGCACGCATGATGCAAACACCAATGTAACCCTCCATCTATCTGTAGCTAACAAAAAGCAAAGCAACGCATCATCCAAACTGACGAATAGCGCCGCTATCCCAACCCGAGCCACGGATGAAAACAACGAGGAAGTTTCCAAACCCCTGGAGAATTATTGTTCTCGGCTCTCCATCGCCATTTTCGACGGAGAGGAGAAAGTGAAGCTCCTCAATCTGAAAGCTGACAAGGAGGGCTTCGGCGACATTACGCTCTCGCTCGACGAAGGCGACTACCGAATGGTGGCCATCGGGCACAATGGAGCGGGCAACTGCACCATCAGCTCACCAGATAAAGTAAAGTTCTACAAGAACAAGCTTACTGACACCTTCTATTACTATGGCAAACTCAGCGTGGAAGAGGGCAACGACACGGAAGAGGAAATCGAGCTGACCCGTGCCGTGGCACAAGTAAACGTCCACATCACCGACACAGTGATTCCCAAAGAAGCGCATAGCATCAAGTTTTACTACACCGGTGGAAGCAGCACTCTGGATGCGACCACTGGCTATGGATGCGTGAAAAGCAGGCAAACCGAGAGCTTCAAGCTAGAAGAAGGACAAAGAGACTACGCCGTCTATACCTTTCCACACGAAGACAACAACGGACTGGACATGACCGTCAGCATCCTCGACACCGAAGCCAAGATTATCAAGGAATACAACAAGGAAGAAATGCCCGTGAAATGTAACAACATCACCAAGGCGGACATCAGCATCAAGGACGAGACCATCAGCGACCCGAAGCAGGAAGAGCGAAAAGACGATGAACAGGAAGGCGGATTCGGCTTCACCATCAACCCGGAATGGGATGGAGAGATTATCGTAGAGTTTGATTGAAAAGAACTAGAAATTTCATTGAAAGGAACAAAGAGTTCGATTGAAAGAAACAAGAAATTGATAGACATGTTCCTTTTTTCCACAAAATAAGGTATTTTTCGATTCTTAAAGATTTGATAATCAAAATTTCTTTGCCATTTAGGAATTATTTCATAATTTTGCACCCAATATTATATAATATTATTGTAAAAGGATGAAAAAAATATTAACTCTTATCGTGCTGATGGGAGCAATGACTGCTGCCGAGGCGCAGACGCAAGTGCTGAGCCTTGACAGTTGCCGTGCCATGGCATTGCGCAACAACAAGCAGATCAATGCCTCTAGGCTCAAGAAAGACGTGGCGATGAATCTCAGGAAATCGGCACGCACCAAATATTTGCCCAAAGTGGATGTGATGGGCGGATATGAATGGTTCAGCAGAGAGATTTCATTGCTGAACGATGGACAGAAGACGGCTTTCAGCAACGTGGGTTCTACCCTCGTGGGCGGAATATCCAGTTCTGCCAGCGACATGATGACCGAACTCGTGGGCAAGGGATTCCTTACCCCTGAACAAGCACAAAAGATTGGGGCTATCATCAACGAGAAGGGAAGCACCATCCAGCAGCAGGGCAATGCCCTGGGACAAAGCGTGGTGGATGCCTTCCGCACAGATACCCGAAACATCTGGGCAGGTAGCGTGATGCTCAGACAACCTATCTATATGGGTGGTGCCATCCTAGCTGCCAACAAGATAGCCGACATCGGCGAGCAAATCGCTGACAACGACCTCGACATGAAGACCCAAGCCACCCTCTATAGCATCGACCAAGCCTATTGGCTTGCCGTATCACTGAAACAGAAGCACAAACTGGCCACCAGCTACCGCGACTTGGTGAAGAAGCTGGACACTGATGTGCATAAGATGATTAAGCAGGGTGTTGCCACCAAGGCGGATGGACTGAAGGTCGATGTGAAGGTAAACGAGGCAGAAATGCAAATGACACAAGCCGAAGACGGATTGGCTCTCTCGAAGATGCTGCTCTGTCAGCTCTGTGGTATTCCGATGAACCAAGAGATAACCCTTGCCGACGAAGACAAGGAGACGCTTACCCTATCGGGGGCTAGCGTGGATACAGAACAGCAGAGAGTAGCAGCCAGCGACTCGGCGATGAACACTCGCCCTGAGTTGCGCATGTTGGAAAACGCCGTAGAAATTTCCAAGCAAGCCACCAACCTGGTGCGTGCGGTCTATCTTCCTCATGTAGCCCTCACCGGTGGTTACACCATCTCCAATCCGAATGTATTCAATGGCTTCCAAAAGAAGTTTACTGGCGTTTGGAACGTAGGAATCCTCGTGCAGATGCCTGTTTGGACTTGGTTCGATAATGCCTATAAGGTAAGAGCCTCGAAAGCAGCCACACATATCGCACAGATGAACCTCGACGATACACGAGAAAAGATTCATTTGCAGGTGGCGCAAAACCAATTCAAGGTGAAAGAGGCACAGAAGAAACTCAATATGGCGATGAAAAACATTGCCAGTGCCGAAGAAAACCTAAGGTGCGCCAACCTTGGATTCAAGGAAGGCGTGATGGAAGTAACCGACGTGATGGCAGCTCAGACGGCTTGGCAACAAGCTCAGAGCCAAAAGATAGATGCAGAAATCGACGTGAAGTTGACTCAGGTGGGCTTGAACAAGGCACTCGGTATCCTGCAATAATATACATTATTAATATATAAGAAGAAAAGAATTATGTCTAGCAAGAAGTCACAACATAACAATATATTGCTCGCCGTCATCGGTTTTACGGCAGTAGTCGTACTGGTGGGTGTCATCGGTTTCTTTACCCTTGAGCCTAAGGACGACACTATCCAGGGAGAGGTGGAAGTTTCTGAATATCGCGTATCCAGCAAATTACCTGGACGCATAGTGGAACTCAGAGTGAAAGAGGGAGACTACGTTCACGTGGGCGACACCCTCGCCATCCTCGAAGTACCAGAAATGAAATCACAGGAGCAGATGCTCCAGGCTACCAACGCAGCCACCGAGGCAATGAAAGACTTGACCGACGCAGGTGCCCGCAAAGAACAAATACAGGGAGCCTACCAGTTGGTACAACAGGCCGAGGCTGCGGCTACCATCGCCAAGAAGACCTACGACCGTATGCAGAACCTCTACAACGAGGGAGTGATCAGCGGACAGAAGCGCGACGAGGCTTTCGCAGCCTACAAGGCAACCGAGGCGCAAGTGGCAGCAGCCAAGAGCCAGTATGAGATGGCGAAGAATGGAGCAAGAGAGCAGGAGAAGCGTGTGGCACAGAGCAACACCCAGGCTTCCAAGAGTGCAGTGGATGTCGTGAAAAACCTCTTGAAGGAGACCGTTCAAATCGCCCAGTGCGAGGGCGAAGTAAGCAACGTCTATCCTAAGGTAGGCGAATTGGTGGGCCTCGGTTCCCCAATTATGAGCATCTCCATCATGAGCGACATGTGGGGCACCTTCAATGTTCGTGAAGACCATCTGCAAGGATTGAACAAGGGCGATGAGTTCACAGCCTTCGTACCTGCCTTCAACAAGGAAATCAAGATGAAGGTGTATTACCTGAAAGACCAAGGCTCTTACGCTACCTGGAAGGCCACCAAGGACAATGGTGACTACGACCGTAAGACCTTCGAGGTGAAGGCTCGTCCTATCACAAAACTGGAAGGTCTTCGACCAGGAATGTCTCTCGTTATAAAGAAGTGAAGAACAAAGAGTGAAGAACAAAGAGCGAAAAGTGAAGAACAAAGAGTGAAGAACTCATTTGTTTTACTTATCATAGAGTTTAAAGTTCAATGTTAAAGAGATTATATCATATAGCCCTCAGAGAATGCGGCATCATGTGGAAGAACCCGATTTACATCTTCTGCATGGTCATCTTCCCCATCGTGGTGGTGATTTTCTTCACCACCCTGATGAGCCAAGGTGTACCTACCGATATGCCTGTGGGCATCGTTGACCAAGACAACACAGCCACATCCCGACAGTTGGTGCATAAGCTCGATGCTTTCCAGACCACCCATGTGGTGGGACACTACGAGAACATCGCCGAGGCTCGACACGCCATCCAGAAGAACGAAATCTATGCCTTCCTGCTCATACCCGAAGGTACGGAGGCAGGGCTCATGGCTTCTAAGCAACCAAAGATTTCATTCTATTACAGCAGTGTGTCGTTGGCGGCAGGCTCCCTCCTGTTCCGCGACCTGAAGACCATCTCCACCTTGGGAGGTGCGGCGGCAGGAATGACCAAGTTGGCAGCATTGGGAAAAACAAACGATGAGATTAAAACCTTCTTGCAGCCCATCGCCGTGGATCTGCACATGATAGGCAATCCATACGCCAACTACAACTACTACCTGTCGAGCGTAATGGTGCCAGGGTTGCTCCTGGTGTTCGTCTTCCTCATCACCCCTTACTCCATCGGAACGGAACTGAAATTCAATCGTGCGAAAGACTGGATGAGAATGGCGGACAACAACCCTTATCTTGCCATCGCTGGTAAGATGCTTCCGCAAACCCTCATCTTCGTGACCATCTTCCTGCTCTTCGAGTTTTACATCTATTATGTATTGCAGTTTCCCCATCCGGGCGGTGCTGTGCCCATCATCCTGCTGGGCGTGATGAGCGTGCTGTCTTGCCAATGCTTCGGCATATTCGCCTTCGGACTGATGCCGTCGCTCCGTATGTCGATGAGCATCTGCTCGCTTTGGAGCGTGGTGAGCTTCTCCATCTGCGGTGCCACCTATCCCCTCTTCTCGATGGACGCACCTATCGAAGCCATCGGCCAGCTCTTCCCGATGCGCCACTACTATATGATTTACCAGATGAACATCTTCAATGGCTATCCGATGGGCGACGCAATACTCCACTGGGGAGCGCTCGTCCTCTTCTGCGCCCTGCCGATGCTCACCACCTGGAACATCAAGAAGGCAATGCTGGTTTACAAGTACTTGCCGTAGAGGGAAGAGAAGAGTGAAGAGTGAAGAACGAAGAGTGAAGAATTCATTAGCTGTCTTCAGCTAATCATAAAATTCAATTTTCAATGTTAAGAAGTAGTTTATTATATAAGATTATCCGAGGATTCCAGGACATGTGCTACATCTGGGCGAAGGAAATGCGCAATGTGTTTCGCGACGAAGGTGTGCTGATGTTCTGCATCTTGGTGCCGATAGGTTATCCGTTGCTCTACTCGTGGATTTACAACAACGAGGTGGTGAGAGAGGTGGATACAGCTATCGTCGATATGAGCCATAGCCACAGCACCCGGGAGTTTATCCGTGACTACGACGCAGCCCCAGACACCAAGGCGACATACTATTGCAACAGTCTGGACGAAGCCAAGGAACTGGTGCAGCGACAAGCCGTGCATGGCATCCTGTATTTCCCTGCCGACTTCGACACCAAGCTGAACCGTGGCGAACAAGCCCATGTGAGCGTCTATACCGACATGAGCCTCATGCTTACCTACAAGGCAATTTACCAGACTGCACAAGCCGTGGCGAGCCACATCAACTCGGGCATTCAAGTTAAGCAAGGAGGAGGTTTTACGAACAGAGACGACGAGATTACCACCGAGCCACTAGCCTTCGACGAAGTGCCGATATTTAATACGACTGGTGGATACGGCAATGCCATCCTGCCAGGTGTACTGATGCTCATCTTGCAGCAAACCCTCTTGCTCGGCATCGGAATGGCGGCAGGTACATCGAGAGAACTCAACCGCAACAGAGAGCTTATCCCCGTGAGCGAACATTATGGCGGCATCTTCCGCATCGTCTTTGGAAAGGCGCTCTGTTACTTCATGATCTACGCCGTGATGGGTATGTACTTGGCATTGGTGGTTCCGAAGCTCTTTAGCTTTGTAAGCATGGTATCGTGGACCACAATTCTAGGTTTCCTCTTGCCATTCATCCTATCATGCATCTTCTTCGGACTGATGCTCTCCTGCTTGGTAAGATATCGTGAGAATGTGATGCTCTTGGTAGTGTTTACCTCCGTGCCATTGCTCTTTATGACGGGTATCTCTTGGCCACAAAGCAATATTCCCGCCTTTTGGCAAGGATTTGCCTGGGTATTCCCTTCGACATTTGGCGTAAGAGGATTCCTCAGAATCAGCAGCATGGGGGCTTCGCTAGAAGATATTCTGCCAGAGTTCAGGGCATTGTGGATACAGACAGGTGTCTATTTCTTAGGCACTTGTCTGGTATTCCGCCAGCAATTGAGAAATGCCAGACTTAAAGCTAATCTTCCTGCCGAATTAGCGGAAGAAGAGGATGAGGCGGAAACCTTGCTAGAAAAAGAAAGTGCAAGAAATTAAAGAAACTTGAAAGGGAGAAGTATCGAAAAATGAACTGTTAACTGTTGACACTGTTAACAATATAATAGAAAAGCTAGGATTGCACTGAGAACAACTCAGACATGCAATCCTAGCTTTTTAATTTAAGTATATTTATTTGAGCATATTAATGTGTTCCTACTATCTTGGTAGGAGCCTGCTCCTTGTTTCTACGATTCACCACGGTAACCACACTCTGGGCGAGGCTCAAGAAAGCCTGACCAGTAATGGTATCTACCTTGGTAGCAGCAGGAGCACCGTCGTCACCCCCCTCACAGATACTCTGAACGATAGGAATCTGGGCGAGCAAAGGAACGTTCATCTCTTGAGCAAGATTCTTGCAGCCTTCCTTACCAAAGATGTAATACTTGTTCTCTGGCAATTCGGCAGGAGTGAAATAAGCCATATTCTCAACGAGACCCAAGATAGGCACATTCACCTTGTCGTTCTGATACATATCAATACCCTTGCGAGCATCGGCGAGAGCCACCTGCTGAGGAGTACTTACAATGACTGCACCCGTGATAGCGAGTGTCTGGAGAAGTGTAAGATGGATATCGCTGGTCCCTGGAGGCGTATCGAGGATGAAGTAATCCAAATCACCCCAATCGGCATCGGCTATCAACTGCTTCAAGGCCGAGCAAGCCATTCCGCCACGCCACAAGGTAGCTGTGGTAGGACTGACGAAGAAGCCGATACTGAGCAACTTAACGCCATACTTCTCGATAGGTTCGATAAGATCGCGACCATCCTTATGCACAGAGTAAGGACGTTCCTCCTCCACGCCAAACATCTTAGGCATGGAAGGACCGAAAATATCGGTGTCGAGCAAGCCCACCTTGTAGCCCAACTTGGCGAGGGCGATGGCTAGGTTGGCAGACACGGTGCTCTTGCCCACTCCACCCTTGCCAGAGCTTACGGCGATGATATTCTTCACCTGAGGCAACATCTTGCCCACCTCTGGACGTGGAGCCGACTTGAACTCTGTGACGATTTCCACCTCCACATCCTTGGAGATGTGATAATGGATGGCAGCCTCAGCCGCCTTCACCGTGCTCTTGAGGAATGGGTCTGTATCGCGAGGGAAGAGCAGCACCACCTTCACCTTCATACCATTGATGCTAGGCGTATCGGCTAGCATCTCGCTCTCGATGAGGTTCTTCTTCGTACCCGGGTAAATCACCGTGGCAAGAGCCTCTTCTATCAATTTTGGATATAATGTCATTTTTGTTTATTTTATATTCGTATATTATTTGCCAATGAAAATATTTACTTGTGAAAAGCTAATATCTCTATGACTATCAGCCTAAGTCGAGCAAAAGATGTGCTAAACCCAACCAATATCTTTGCAAAAGTAACAATAAAATATGTAATAAGCAAATAAAGTCTAAATAATTTCAGTTATTAAACACTTTTGTGTATCTTTGCAGCTATAATAATTTTAGAACAAAATGAATTATAAAAAAATCATACTCGGTTTCGCACTATCTGTAAGTTGTTTTGCCATACAGCAAGCAAATGCCGAAACCTTCACCAAGAGCAAAAAGACGGAAAGCGAGGCGGTGGCAGCCAACGTATATTGGACAGACAATGCGGGCAAGGTGAGCTACTCCATCAATGCCACCACAGCCCCCATAGTGAAGATTGCCCTCAAGATGTTCGCCAACGACATGAAGGCGGTGACGGGCTACGAGGCAAACGAAAAGTCGAACGCCAACCTTCAGATATTCCAGCTCGACCTACTCTCCAACAAAGAATTCTCCGCCGTGGAGAAATTGGGCGTACCACTGCATAAGATTATCACAGTCAAGGATGCCTACTACATCGGAACAAGAAAAAACAAGGTCATCGTGGTGGGAAGCAATGCCCGTGGCACTGCCTACGCCATAATGCACCTCTCGCAATTGGCTGGCGTATCGCCTATGGCAGCTTGGAACGACCTGAAGCCACAGCCTCGCCGCTCACTCTCCATCCCTACCGGCAAGGAGTGGATAGAGATTCCGAGAATCGAGTTCCGAGGTCTTGCCCTGAACAACAGCCAATGGATGAAGCCCGAGAACTACAGCCGCATCGCCCGACTGATGCTCCGCCTCAAGGCGAACACCCTCTGGCAGGTGGATGGAAAGCACGAAGCCGACTACAATAAGGAAGTGGTGGATAGCTTCGACATCTGCATGGCGGAAAACTACAAGGTAGTGGAGCTTACAGGCAAAAAGCATAAGAAAAAACACAAGAAAACCATCGAGAACGTAAAGATGGTTTGCGACGACAGCCAAATGGCGATAGGCAACCTCTCACCAGGTCTGCTGCTCGAAATGCTCAACAATGAGGATTACCAGGAAAGCAAGTCGGCGCATCACGAGAAATCACATCGCCATGAGGCTCACAACGACGAGGAGTGTGCCTGGATAGCCAACGTGGTGAATCCCAAGAAAGCGTCCCTACAACTATCCATGATGATGGATTTGGCGTGGAGCAAGAACGCAATACCAACCGTGACTGGAGACATATCAGCCGTGGCTGGAGACAGCAAATACACCTCACAAGGAGACAGCAGAAGCTATCTCCAAAACTGGCTCTGCGGTCTCTTCGGCACAGATGCAGGCAAGCGCATCCTGCCGCTGATGGAGGAATACTACCGCCTTACCAGCATCCGACAGCCAGCCTTCATGACCATGCCTTACGGCGACACGAAATTCCATTCGGGCGAGTTTGGCAATGAGTTGGAGCGTTACCTCTACCTCTACGACCAGTTGAAGGCAAAGGTGGCACGTGTGGAGAAGACCTTGCCAGCCATCCAGAACGACGGTTATTTCGAAGTGGTGAAATATCCCATCTACTCCGCCGCCCTCATCGCCGAGAAGGAACTGGAGGCACAGGAGGCAAGAGACATCGCTCGTCCCGGTCTTTTCTACAAGGACGACGAGGCGAAAGCAGCGGCAGCCGTGAGCCTCAACGCCTACAACACCTTGCGACAGCTCAACGCTTACTATCAGAGGATAGGCAAGGGAAAATGGAAGAATTTCATCGCCCTGAACAGTGCAGAGATGCAAGCTCCACAAATTCCTGGCAAACTATCCGACCAAGACGTGAAGCTCCTCAAAGACGATGCCTTCGACCGCACCGAAGACTTGCAGGACCTCTCCATCTCCACCAGCGACATCATCGCGAAGAATGCTTGGGAATGGACCACCGTATCGTATCCTCGAAGCAAGAGCGAAAGTTCCAACGACAAAGCCTATGCCAACGACAAAGCTAGCTCGAATGGCGCAGCCCAAAGCATACAAGTGGTGCCACTGTTGGGTCACAGCAACAAGGCGGTGAAACTAGCCAAAGGAGCGAGCCTCAACTACACCTTCGCCACCAGCAACATAGGAGATGCGAGATTCACCCTAGCCGTGATTCCTAGTTACTTGCCAACCCCTAAGAACATGAGGGTAAGTGTAAGCATCGACCACGCCACCCCAGTGGTTTGCCAGATGAATGCACCTGTCAACTCAAAGGAATGGAAGTTCGACCTTTGGAGAGGACAAGCCCTGAAGAGTTTCTACGTGAATCTGCTGGATGGTTACCACGACATCGAAATCAAAGCATTGGACGACGACATCATCATCGACCAGTGGGTGCTCGATTTCGATGTAGATAGAGAGTACTATGTATTCCCGGTTTCGAAATAAAGCTTCGGATGCGAATCGCTAAACATATTGGGTTAACAAAGTCAACAGTCAACAGTTAACAGTTATTTTTTCAAAGGTATCCCCCTTGCGCGTACCTTATTATATAATAATATATATATATTATTTCTTATGTATGGGTGGGGAGTATGCAAAATATAACTGTTAACTGTTGACACTGTTAACTCTTATCCTCCCCACTTCTTCCACACGATGCAATTATTTTTTCTTCCCGAAGAAAATATTTTTTCATCGGGACAAAAATGCAGGAACTCTACAAGGACGGGAAGAAGACTTTACTTATGATAAAAGAAGACTTTACTTATGATAAAAAAAAGCACTTCAAGAAGCGATAAACTCCCCGAAGTGCTCTGATCTACATATATTTTCTTCTATTGGTTTTACTCGATAACGACAGTTGTCCAACCGTGCTTGTCCTCTACAGTGCCATACTGGATGCCACGGAGAGTCTCATACAAGTGCTTCGAAACAGGACCAGGCTCAGAACCGAAGTTGTAACGCTTGCCAGTCTCCAAGTCGTCGATGTAGCTGATAGGGCTGATTACAGCGGCTGTACCGCAAGCACCAGCCTCCTCGAATGTATCAAGCTCTTCCTCAGGAATCTGACGACGCTCCACCTTCATGCCCAAGTCTTCTGCCAACTGCATAAGGCTCTTGTTGGTGATGGATGGGAGGATGGAAGTACTCTTAGGAGTAACGTATGTATTGTTCTTGATTCCGAAGAAGTTGGCAGCACCACACTCGTCCATGTATTTCTTCTCCTTGGCGTCGAGATAGAACTCGCAAGCATAACCCTTCTCGTGAGCGATAGAGTTGGCCTTGAGAGAAGCAGCATAGTTGCCACCCACCTTATAGATACCTGTTCCGAGAGGAGCAGAGCGGTCGTATTCACGAATGATAACGTATGGGTTGGTAGAGAAACCACCCTTGAAGTAAGGACCCACTGGGGTAACGAAAATCAAGAAGCAGTACTCAGAAGCAGGATGAACACCCACCTGTGCGCTCGTACCGATGAGCAAAGGACGGATATAGAGCGTAGCACCGCTCTCGTATGTAGGAATCCACTCCTGGTTGAGGCGAACCACCTTCTTCACCATTTCCTCGAACAATTCTGTTGGCACCTCTGGCATCAAGATACCACGGCAGGTGCTCTGCAAGCGAGCAGCGTTCTCGTCCATACGGAACACACGAACCTTGCCATCAGGGCAACGATAAGCCTTCAAGCCCTCGAAAGCCTCCTGACCATAGTGCAAGCAAGTTGCAGCCATGTGCAATTTCAAATACTCATCAGAGCAAACTTCAATTTCGCCCCATTTGCCGTCGCGATAGTAACAGCGAACATTGTAGTCAGTACGGCGATAGCCGAATGACAAATTAGACCAATCTAAGTCTTTCATAACATCCTATTTTAAAATGTTCTACTAATATTTATCTGCAAAAGTACAAAATTATCTACTAATCTGCAACTATTTTGCATACTTTTTCACGAAAGCGTTATATTTTTACGCTTTTCTACCCATATTTTGCGATATTTTGCCATTTTTGCAGGAAAATCAATCGTCGTTGAGAAGCTTTTCTTCCCATCGTCAATCCTCATTGAGAAGTTTTTCTTCCCATCGTCAGTCCTCATTGAGAAGCTTTTTTATCTCCTCATCGGTCTTCGTGAGTTTGTCTTTACAGAGCTTCACCAATTGCTTGGCACGCTTCAACTGCTCGCTGAGCTGGTCGATGTCCAACTCATCGTTCTCCATCTTATCCACGATTTGCTCAAGCTCTCTCACGGCTTGCTCGTACTTGATTTCTTGGTTTGCCATACTCGTTTTTTCAATATAGTAATGTTAAGTGTCAAACTATCCTTTCTAGATGAAAGAGTTAACAATGTCAACAGTGTCAACAGTTAACAGTTAGTTTTCTTATACTTCTGAATAAATCATTTGACTTCAGATAAATCATTTGACTTCAGATAAATCATTTGACTTCAGATAAATCATTTGACTTCAGATTTCGCCGTTCCCTCTGCGAATCTCGTCTCTATGATGTCGCCCGCTTTCAACTGGGCAGCCGAGCGAACACTCTTTCCATCCTTCAAGGTGATGCTGTAACCACGTTTCAGCAACAAATCGGGGTCTTGCGCCTTGATGCGCTGCGAGAGCATCTGCAAGCGATGGTTCTCATTCAGCATCTTCCTTTCGAGAATGGGCTGGATGTTTTGGGAAAGAATCTCAAACTTGCGCTCTGCATTCGAGAGTTTCTGCTGAATTCCGGAAGAAAGACGGCTCATCAAGCGGTCGAGATAAGCCCCCTGCTTGGTCTTGACGAGCGAGAATTGCACAGGAATGGTGCTGGAAAGACGCTCCAATCGCATCCTTTCCACTTGCAGGCGATGCTTCACATTCTGCACGATAGTCTCTTGCGCATCCATCACCCGAGCATAAACATCAGCCAGATGATTGATGAGGAAGGCAGCGGCAGCCGTCGGGGTCTTCACCCGCTGGAAGGAAATCATGTCGAGCACACTCTCGTCTCGCTCATGTCCGATGCCCGTGATGATGGGCAAGGGGAAATTGGCTACATTCTCGGCAAGCGACAAGGTGTCGAAGCCCGAGAGGTCGCTTGTGGCTCCTCCGCCTCGAATGATGACCACGCAGTCGAAGGATTCCCACTCAGCGTTAATGCTGTCGAGTGCGGCGATGACGCTCTGCTCCACTCCCTCGCCCTGCATCGTGGCAGGAAAGAGACGAGTGGTGAATCGCAGCCCATACTCATTGTCGGCTAGCTGATTGCAGAAATCTCCATATCCTGCCGCCGTGGCACTGGAGATAACGGCAATGCGCTGGCAGAACATCGGGAGCTGGAGTTCCTTCTGAAGTTCGAAAACGCCTTCTTCCTTCAGCGTGTTGATGATTTCCAATCGCTTGCGAGCCATGTCGCCCATCGTATAGTTGGGGTCGATGTCATCCACAATCCAAGAAAATCCATAGTTCTCATGAAATTGGGCGTGAACCTTCAGCAGCACCTTCATTCCGGCATGGATACGTTGCCCCGTAACCCGCTCGAAGTGGGGTTTAATCAGCATCCATCGGTTGCGCCAACAAGCCGCATGCGCCTTGGCTATCGGGGTGTTCGAACGCTCGTCCTTCTCGATAAGCTCCAGGTAGCAGTGCCCGCCGTATCCCTCGCGAGCCTCGGAGAGTTCCGCTTCTACCCAATAGCTATCGGGCAAGGATGCGTCGATTACATCGCGCACCATGGAATTCAATTCGTATAGAGACAAATGTATCATCTGAATTTTTCACTTTTCGTTCTTGAATTTTTCACTTTTCGTTCTTGAAACTTTCACTTTTCGTTCTTGAAACTTCGTTCTTCACGCTTCACTTACTTGATTGCTTTTCCTGTTTGGTAAGCCTTCCAGAAGTCAGGCACACCATAACCATATACATTGTCGGGATGCTGCTGGTTGTTGCCAGCCAGTCGCACGAGCTTGATGATTTGCTTCGCCGTCTTGTTAGGCAAGGCCTGCCAAAGGCAAGCCACCATACCCGCTACCAATGGGGCGGAAAAGGAAGTACCATTGTCATTGATGATGCTCCCCCTGCCTGTAATCACACAAGTAGGGCTTCCGTAAGCCATCACGTCGGGCTTGATTCTTCCGTCTGCCGTTGGTCCCACGGCACTGAAGGCAGCGTTCGTGCCTTGCTCATTGATACTGCCCACGGTGAGGATGTCCTTGGCGTCGGCAGGAAAATTGATTTTCTTCCATGAGCCCATTCCGTCGTTTCCGGCAGAATTGACGCAGACGATTCCCTTGTCGGCACACATCGAGGCGGTGTGAGAGATAAGGGCGGTGTTGCCATCCTGCTCATGGTAATGATGGTCCATAGAGGAATCGTCGAAGGCATGGTAGCCGAGCGAAGAGTTGATGACATCTACCCCACAGCTGTCGGCATACTCCGCAGCCTCAGCCCAGTAGTCCTCCTCGGCGAGGCTCTCCGTGCGTTCGTCCTCGCAACGTACCAAGAGATACTGTGCGTCGGGAGCCACACCCATATAGTAGTTGGGAGCATTGGTAGCCATGGTGGAGAGCACCATCGTGCCGTGCTCCATTTCGGTGAAGACATTCTTAGATTGAGGCACCACGAAGTCCTTCACACCAGCCAAACGGATACCGTGGAGAGCTGGAATCTTATCGACATTCATGAATCCGCCATCGAAGACAGCAATCATCATCCCCTTTCCTCTACAACCGATGGAATGGATTTTCTGCCCCCCTAGCGACTTCACCTGTGCATCGGAAGCCCCATATTCTCCGCCGCTGGTGCCCCACTCGTTCAATTCCTTGCGAACACCCGAGCGAATGCGCTGGCTCACTGAGTCGGGAGCCGCAAACACCTTCATCACCTTCTGGATGCAATTCAGGCCGTCCAGCTTGCGCAGTTCCTTGTCTTTGTGGATGCGGATGAGGAGGGTATTGTTCCACTTGCTCTTGCCCACCACCTCGATGCCGGCTTCTCTCACAGCCTTCTCGTAGGCAGGAGCCACAGGCAGGTCGGTGAGGTCGATGGAGATTCCCTGGCGCTTGCGTCGGTCGAGGGAACGAGGAGAAAGAAACTCCTGCGGACGAGAGATGGAGTAAGGTGTATGGTCTAGGTCTTTATCCTTGAGATAAAGACGATACATCATACATTTGCCGCCTGGATAAGACACCAAGTCGGTCTCCATGATGCGAGACGAGCGCATCACTTGCTCAAAGTTTGTAACCCTGTCATCGTGAGCCATCAATGTCAAGGCTGTCAGTAAGAATGCATAAAGCATCAAATATCTTTTCATCATTATATCGGTAACGAGATTGTTATTGTTATTCATCCTGCCACAAGAATGCAGCGGTGATTGTCATTGTTTATTCTTATTGTTTATTCTAAAGTGCAAAAGTACAGAATTTGCACGACAATGCCAAAAGTTTATGCAAGTTTTTGCAAAGAATGTAACTTTTCCTTATATATATAATAAGGTGTGAAATATTTTTTGTAATTTTGCAACATGGAAAATAAACAAGCGACATTAGAATTAGGAACCAAACCAGTGGGCAAACTCC
>ERZ808240.2468-NODE-2468-length-20115-cov-4.890130_pt1 | contig 20115 bp, 19 predicted proteins | sample MGYA00521084_ERZ808240 | MGnify/ENA primary metagenome ERZ808240 (study PRJEB31516, sample SAMN03275571) | gut metagenome | biome: mammalia-associated habitat; material: feces | host: Papio cynocephalus | place: Kenya | collected 2012-08-06 ...
ACAATGTATTATTAAAACCAACTAGTTGATAATCAAACAAAAGATTTCATTTTAAGGGCTGACTATTTATTTTCCGTCTCTTCACGCTTTTCCAAATTTTGTGATAAATCAGCCATATAGGAGTCCACACAACCTCTGAAGGATAGTGTATAAGAAGATGGAAGCCATGTTGTGCCATCATCTTCAATTTGTTGTTTCCTTTATATCTTGTATCGCCCTGTCCGAAGTTTCCAGTATGCATAATCTCCGATAACAAAAAACGGCCTTCTTTTTTGTTTGGTTGGCAAAGCAAATAGTCATCTTCTAAACCCAGACACTCATGTAATACCCACATTAACGCCTCAGCAAAACGCTTCATCCGCAAGTCGGTAAGTATACGCATAACTTTTTCTTTTACTTGTTCATTTACCTTGTCTGTCTTAAGGACAAAGAAATAATCCATGATTTGCCGCAGGCCTACACCCTCAAAAAGAAAATGACGATAAATGTGCGTTAGGATAAAAACACGGTTGAAACTTGAAGAAGGTACTGCAAACCCTCTCTCTGTAAATACAAAATCCGAAAAGTCTGTACACCACTTTTGCAGTTTTATATTATCCAAAAGGTTACGCATCAAAGTAGGCCGAAAATGAAGTTCCACCTCCGTTTCCTTATATATATTATAGTGGAAACGATGATATGCAAAATCATCTGAAGGGCATGTGTGCTGTATGTACTCATTCACTCTGTCAAAACCACCCCTCACCCACATGTCAATATCACCGCTTTGCCTTAATGTGGCTAATTCTCCATACAACAAAGCTATGCCTTGACCTTTCAACAGGACAGCTTTCAATCCTGCCTTTTTAAGTCTCATCCACATATCAGCCGACAATTTATCCATCAACTCATTACGCTGCTGAATATGTACAGCCATACCAAGCCACTGCATGAACAAATTCTGCGACATATTTCTTACGCTCTCGCAGCCTCGTTTTCTTAGCCGTTGCACTCCGACAAAACATATCCCTAACACGGACTGCGTTCTAGCCATATCATATAAAACATTCCATTCTTTGGCGGAAGGTACACTAGATAAATCATACTGTGCAGAAAGAGACACACGGATAAGTTCAAAAAACAAGTTGTTCATAAAAATGAGAATAACAAATTATTCGGAAGATATACCCCCCAAAAAAATGATATACTATTTATTTTTATTTCTTCCTGTGTATAATCAGATGTTTTAAGTGTCTTATAGTGGATTGCAAGCCGACCCTCCACAGCAAATTGCGCATGACATTTTTAACCATTGCCATTCCTCTATATGGAGCATATTTATTGAAAAAATCCTCAGCAGATAACTCATTTGCATCGTGGAATAGTTGGTCACGATATGAATAAATAGGATACCTTTGGGAAATCTTTTTATTTTGTAAGGGTACTAATGGCTTCTTGAGCAATTCTTCACAATGAATATTTGTGTGTATATCATTCAATAAAGACATTCCTTTTTCTGACCTCACATTTACTTGTGTTGTTCCTTTGTCGTCATCAAAACTTGAGCATCCGGTTTCCCATATATCACCTAATGTAAAATCTGCTGCGGATTCTGATGCTTGGTATGGACAAAACAGACAGGAATTTCTCGAAATCTTTCCACTCAAAAAAAGCCTCAGATATTCATCAGATTCACTACCTCGCCGATAAATGCTTTCCCCTTTTTTACGAGCTTCATGGCTTTTGTAATGTGCCATCGTACAATATAAAAAACCACGTTTCTTGTCTCTGAAAACAATATCAGCTATTTCCCCCTCTTGCTGTTGTTTTAATTCCACATACAAACCAAAGATAAGTGGAGACGGTACAGACTTACAAACGACATCTACAGTTATCAAGTTTTTATATTCCCTGCCTAAATATGCTTTTAGTCCCTTTATTTGACATGGTGTACCACTGAAACAGACGCTCCTGCCTGTATTGAGTATGGATTTTGTTTGTTTATAGCAGTCGCCAATCTCGCTTTGTACATATTTCGAATTACGAAATAAAGCAAGAGACTCAACTCTATCTATGGAAATATGTTTCACCTTCATGTCTTCGGTCATAACCGCCCCAAACACTACACCACCAAGTTTAATGATTTCCTCCGCTATAGCTGTAAATGCGCCTCCTGAAGTCGATTGGTAACGAATAGCGTCATCTTTATGTTGTATGATGAATGTTCGAGGGTGAAATACAATATCTTTATTGGGGGGGGGGTATTTTTATTGCTTTGTACAATTAACCCTGGACAAACATTCTCACATGCTCCACAATCCACACAAAGTCCATAGTCTACGATAGGATGCATGAAGCCTTCTTCATTTGGTTGCATCTTGATTGCGCCTTTTGCGCATTTGTTGGCACATGCAGAACAACCGCAACACAATTCGCTTTTAACAAGTTTCGGCATTTTAAGAATTTAAGGCTTTTGTTAAATACTCCATAGATATTTTTCGCTTTTCATCAACGCGTTCTAAAACATCTTTGAAATTAATCTCATCAGCTATACATTCAGATACGTCTTCTGTTCCTCTCAACATGCGGTTTGACAGCCCTGTAAAATCGAGCAATGTATATAGTCGATCATTTGCTGAAAATTTGCTACCGTCAGGCCATCTGCGAAATGCAAAGAACTTGGTTGAGTTCAGAATACTGAATACACAACAATGAAACGAGTCTGTACACACATACTCGGCATTCCTTATTAGATTAATAAACTCCGATGGACCTACATTATATGGTTTCTCGTCTACAACGTCCTCATCAGAAGCTATATAAGTGGCGCCATGAAGTAAGCCGATAATTCTACATCCCGTCTGTTTGCTCAACCTCTTAACAAAATCTCGTTGTCCTGGATTTTCGCCCATCAAATACATCAAAATATATCGACCATCTGCAAATGATTTTCTGTCTTGAATTTGCATCCATTCCTCAGCAGTCATCATCATTGTTGGGTCACAGACAACTGTTGCATCTCGGCCTGATTCTTTCTTTACGATATCAGCCCCACTATTTTCCCGAACACTGATATGCTCTATTCGTGAAAGGAAACGCTTTGCATGCTTATGTAAGGTTGCGGGCAATTCAGAAACACCGAAACTGGTAGAAAAAGCTATTTTCTTAACATCGTCAGGCACAAATTCCAATGTGAAATAACACCCAACAATATTCGAGGGTCTCCACAATTGGTCGCTGCCAACGACGACAGCATCCATTTCCGCTGCTTGGTTTGATAGTCCTTTCCATCCTTTGACTACAGGAAGCATTTTATTCCATTTCCTGTTAAAGTCAGCATATACCTTTTTACGGATTTGCATGTCATGGGCATAATGGTCTGTTGATGCAGATGCAGTTTTTCTTGAACGACTTTTTAAGTTCGCAATCAAATACTTTAGTTCCACTGGATCAAACATCCTACCTAAGTAATACAGCAGCTTTTTGATATGTATTTCACGATGCACACCTCTTATCTCGAAAATCCGCGCATCATAACCAAGTTTTTCAAGTATATATTGTGTAGCGTATGTTTGGAGTGCGCTACCAAAATTTTCCTTATATGTAACGGCTGCTATGCCTATTTTCTTCTTCTCCATACCTATTTTGTATACTTACGATAAACATTCATATATTTCTTCACCACTTCATGTATGTCAAATTGTTTTGCCCTTTCCATGCAACGTTTCGATATTGCATTGTAATAATCTTTGTCGTCTGCCAACTTTTGCAATAATGCAGCCAATGCTTCACTGTCTCCAAGTTCAAACAGTTCGCCAGCTCCTTGAACGACCTCCCTTAGACCATTCACGTTGGTAGCGATAAAAGGATGACCACTAGCCATGCCCTCAATGGATGACAACGAAAGTCCTTCATATATTGATGACATACAAACGACATCAGAACTTTTCAATATCCGAGGCACATCATTTCTTATATACAGTGAATGAACCCTATCCGCAACCACCAACTTTTCACAATAGGCTCTAAGTTCTACAGCTTCCTTATCTGTTTCCTTACTTCCCACCAGTATGGCATGAAAACGTTTCGGCAACTTTGCTATAGCCTCAACGATAGTGTCTTGACGTTTTGGATAAGTATATCTTGCTACCATCGTAACAGTAAATACATTTTCATTAGTGCCAATCAATTCTTTTTTTGAATATGGCTTAGCATTCACATATTTTTGGGTGTCCACCCCATTAGGTATGGACAAAGAATTTACTTTGGGATAATATTCTCTAAATGTTTCTAAAGCCCTGTCTGCACAAGCCACCACACATTTAAAACATTTTTGATATACAAATTTATCAGCCTTGTTCAACAGCCACTTGTTTCGTCGTTTGTTTTGTGTCGAATGTTCTGTATAAATAAGTGGTGTTTTACAACCATTCAACCAATTGGCAAGACCAGCCCAATAAAGAGCAGGGAATAAATGCACATGCACAATATCGTAATTCTTCAAGATTGGTCTTATACGAAAAATATGCATAGGATTATACATGCTTCCTTTTGACAATGCTGAAACAGGAATTTCCAAATTTATAAGTCTGTTAGGAAATGTCCTGTCTGGAGAATCAAATAGTTGTATTACCTCAACATCGTGTCCTAGTTCTTTTTGGACTTTTGCTATCTCAACGACTAAACTTTGGGCACCGCCCGTACTCATTCGGTCTATAATATGGAGTATTCGCATTTAGAACCAGTTTTTGATTTTTGAATCAATGATACCTAAATATGTCTCATCATTATAGTGGCTTTCAAATATCCTATCCACATGTTTTCTATACATTTTAAAATCATGAGAAACATTTTCAAAATCCACAATCTGTTTCGAAATTGCTTTTGCATCCAAAGGATATTGAGCTTTAATCGTAAAATCCCCCAAATCAATATGACGATTGAAGTCATCTACTGTATTGCTAAATATTGGGATTAGGTAGTTAGAAAGATATGAATTCATTTTTGTCGGAGTTGCCACCCTATTTACTATGTGGTTGTCTCTCAAAATAAAGCCATATTTGTAACGATGTAACTCGCCTTGTAATTCTTCCATACTTACATATTTGATATCATAGTTTTTAATACCACGGACCACAATTTTTTTTAAAAATTCTTCTCTGTTTTTACTTAAAAGCACAATTCTTGCATTTGGTAATTTACGTTCTACCAAAGCATATACATCCAACATTAGGTCAACTCCCTGCCATGCAGAAGTATTTCCTGCATACACAAAGGTTGGATTTTTATATTGATCAAGATCAAAATATGTAGAAAGAGGAAGATTATAGCAAGGCATAATGATCGCATTATTCAAACGACATAAATACATTTCTCTGTAATGTTTACGCATTTCCTCTGAAACCAGAAAAATAACATCAGCAAAATGCAATGCAATAAATGATAGTGTGAAGCGACAAACATAACGAAAATAGTTGTGAATAGTTTTTTCAGCCAATATTGCCTCTTCTGCAGCTACACCTTGAGACCAAAAAATAGTCTTAGCCTTTCTATTCTTACACTTAGCCTTAAAAAAATCTTTTACGGTTATTGTTACAATAATATCCGCATCAGCAAGTTCCGCCAAATCTTGTGTTTTCACAAGAGATACATTTTTACGTGTCAATGCTTTTTCTATTATGCCAACATAATAGTTTGTTGCATCATTTAGTGATTTAGGATTACAGTATAAATATGCTTTTTTCATTTATGTGTCTCGTTATTTATTTCCTCTATAGTTTCCTTTAATGCACAAATAAACCCTTTCCCATATTTCAAGTCTGGTTCCATATAGTTGCCTTCTCCCCATTCATTCCAAGACTTCAAAAACACGATACGCTTACTTTGTGGTTTCTGTTGTATTGTACTTAGAATTTTCTTTGCATGGACTTTAAATAATTCGGGAGTTGCATTATGCAGGACAGTACCTCCACGCCCACTTCTTGGGGTATGATCCCAATTGGGCATCATCGTTGGAAACACGTCTTCACGGTAGTCTTCGTTGAAAACACTATGCTTTATCGCTTTCTTATAAGAAATTATATACGGAACTTTTATAATTTTCCTGATAAGATTAAAACAGCGAAAGATAAAATTAGATGTTCTGTTGTACTGATAGTAATTATCCAATCTGTGACAATGGTTTACTGCGTCAAAGCCATACCTTTTAATTTCGTCAATTTTTTCCTTATGTAGAGTTTGACCAACAAAGAAAAAACCTTTGAATCCGTTATCAATTGCAAGTTGATTCCATTGTTCTTTAAACTCCTTAAAGTTTTTGAATTTAAGTGGCTGGTAAATAACAAACAATAATTTTCCGTCAATCTTAATGTAGCGTTCATCCTTAAACGCTTTTAGCAATGAATAGAAATGCTTTTCGTTGTCTTCTTTGCCAAGATATTTCTGCTCAGCAAGTATTTTTTTCTCTACGGTTCCATCATTATTCCAAAACTTAGAATACCATGATTCATTAGCCCAACATAGGCAGAACGGGAAATCAGGTTTGCCACTTTCCACCACCTCTTTAAATGGTCTTTCTAATTCTTCAAATCCTGCTTCAAACCAATAATGATAATAACAAAAACCTGTTACCCCAGCTTCTTTAGCCAATTCCACCTGTGCTTCTCTCACTTCAGGCAAACGCAAATCGTAATAACCAAGTTCAGAAGGGACTTTTGGTTGATAATGGCCAGGATAAAGTTTTTTTGCTTTCCCTACGTTAGTCCACTCTGTAAATCCTTTTCCCCACCATTCATTGTTTCGTTTTGTAGGATGGTATTGAGGAAGGTAATATGCAATAACTTTAACGTTGTTCATATTATCATTTTTTATATTTAATCTTCTGCGATCCATGATTTATAGGGGAAATACCTTTCATATATTTTCCCCTGAGTATTTATTCGTAAGTCACTATCTGCTCCCAATAGCCTTCCTTGACACACATAAACACCTATACATACAAAGAAAATGAACGAGAGGCTATGCGCACCACGCACTTTAGTTTGAAGAAAAACTTTTGCACAATCGGCAATCATTAACCAATAAAATGGAGCGATATAATTTGACAAACGATAAAAAGCATAGGAAAAGACTGCCAACATTTGTAATATAGAAAACGCGTATGCAAATCCTATATATTTCCCATCACTATTTTTTATATTATAATATGCCAATGACATGGGAATAAATACATAGTATACAACATGCATTGTATAATAATTCGCATTCAATGTCTGGCTAAACTGGTTGTTATAATAATCTGCAATTTCTTGACTTCCTGTCAAAGCTATAAGGAATTTTGTCTGATCTGGTAGCATTTGATAGAGAAAGGGAGATAATAGTGAAATAATAATAATCACAAAAAAAGATTTCTTTGTAAACTTAATTTTGAAAAGGAAAGGAATAAAGAGAGCCCCTATAGCAGAGACATGAAAATTGAATGCCAAAAAGCCAAACAAGATAACAAACAAATATTTTTTATTCTTGTAGAATTCAAAAGCAATAAGAGCACATGAGACTGCCATCGCCTCTCTAAGACATTCTGTGTTATACTCAAGATAATTCATCACATAATATACTAACAATGCCACAAAAACATTCTTGCTATTACGCTTTAGAAAGAACAGAATGGTCAAATTTAGAATTAACGCATGAATAAATTGAAATGTGTAAAAACTTGGTGATAAATACTTGCATAAAGAGCAGAATACAACCCACCCTGGTTGGTAGTCTGTCATTTCAAAATCAGTTGTGCTCAGCCTGTCTATGCTTGGATATTTTTCATAACTTGGCATATAACTATAAGTCGTGTCTGCACCGATTTCAAATCTCAGTGCAGCTATCGCAATAAACACAATTGCTATGACACATAACCAAAGATTATAGTTGCGGATGCTGTACAAAACTCCACTGTATCGTAAAACACAATATATAAGCAGAACTAACGGTAATAAATATATCATTTCTTTTTAATCTTGTTTTTTATTAATTCTAATATCATCCGGCGTTCTTCATTGTTCAAAACACATAATGAACTTGTTACGACAGCAATCATAACTGCAATTAAAGTGCTGATTACTATTTCGCAAAAATTGTTATTCCAACTTATATAAGATAAAGGGTAAACGAACGCCGATGAAAGGACAATCGCAAAAGATGACGGAATAATAAATTTTTGAAAATACCTCCTGATTGAAAAATCAATTGTTTTACTTAATACCATCAGTCGCATAATATGAGCTAATGCAAAAACAATAATAGTTGTTATATACGCATAAATTGGTGATACACCATCCCTAAACAAAAAATAAATAACAGGCAGACTCAAGAGCGTAAAAGTATCAACTATTCCATGATAATATTTGACTTTATTAGCAGCTTGGACTATTGTCGTTATTGGATTTGATAAACATAAAATAAATGTGTAAACAAGCGACAGACGAGTAAATTCAACCATGTATTGCTCAACATTGCCAAGCCAAAGTTTTACTAAAGGTTCTGTTATAACATAAATGGGAAGTATTAGTATAAGCATTAATATGAATACGACTTTGTTGCTTAACATAAATAACTTGTTCATATAGTGGAAATCCTTGCTCGCATAACTTTTTATCAATGCAGGTCTTACAGCTGTATAGAAATTAGATGAAAATTGATTTACAGCAGCACTGATCTGTGCACTTATTGCATAAGCAGCATTTGCTATTGGACCATAGAAAACATTCAATAGCATATTGACGCCTTGCGTGTTACACATTCCTGCCAAAGAGCCAAACAATGACCACGAAGAATATGAGAATATATCCTTAAACATAGCTTTGTCCCAATTAAGAGTAAATCGAGCTTCTTTATAACGTCTATGGCTAATTATTATATACGCAAAGCTTATTCCTGCAAACACCATGCAATGTAAAACAGCATACAAGGCTAATTTATCCATGCTAAACAATGGTAATATAAATATTATGCCTAATTTTAATATCACCTCAATTATACTAATTGACGCATAGATGTTCATTTCTTCATGAGAAATGATTAGAGCTTGGAATGGATTAGATATAAGAGAAAAGGTACAAGTTAGTAATGCCATTTGGAACACCCACATTACGGCTGATTCTCGACCAGCAGGTATGGTCATTTTATTAAGGACGAACCATACGCCCACAGTTTCTGCTACTATTATTATGATTCCAATTACAATCAAATATGTTAGTATAATCATTGCAAATGCTTTTTGCAATCGAACCTTATCATTCTTTCCAATGTAAAAGGAAAAAAATCGTTGTGAAGCTGCAGACAAAACACTTGAAATGAAAACCAATGAAGAGACAAAGCCTGCAACTGCATTATATGTTCCATAATCCGCTACGCCAAGAGTTTGTAATAAGACTCTTACAGTTATAAGAGATATCGCCATAACCAAAAACATTCTTGCATATAAATACATCGTATTTTTGGCTATCCTTTTGTTATTATTCACTTGACTCATTTATTTTTTATAAAAGACAATCTTAAATTTTGAGTTATTTTCGGATTTCCTATATTATGAAGTGTAATGTTCTTTAGATTAGAGTCTATTCCGTAAATAGTTTTCTGTATAAGACCATTCTCAAAACGGATATCACTGGATGACCCCAGATACACTCCACCAATTTTACATTTTCTAATGACTATATCTGCTTTATTGGCTTTGTATGCCTGAAAATCATTTATATAGCCTTGCAGATATCTGTAATTATCATATAGTCTGCAATTTTCTATTAGTACATTATTCACAACATCTGACTCATTGGGCTCAATATCAATTCCAGCTCCAGGCCCTTTACCAAAACATATCGCTTTTGCACCTGTATGGTGAAATGATGAATTTTTTATAGATATATTGTTGCCTTTTGTTATTGATAATCCTTGTCTGCCGTTATACGCACATTCAACATTGTCAACAATTATATCCTGTCCCATAACATAAATGCCATCTCCCCAAAAATATTTTAGTTTTAAGTTCTTGATTGTTATGTTTTTACTGTTTTTATTTATATAGATACCATGTTGCCATTCTTTGCGATTTTGTGAATCTTTTAATAGTGTCCCCGTAAAAATATGTTCATTCCCATTTATATTTATATCTCTGCCACGTATCTCCATAGCATACCCTCCGTTATATTTTGTCGACAATGTATATATGTCTGCATAAAAATTAATGTTGGTATTCGACTTTACAACAAAATACGATGCGAAATCAGGAACTGCTATCATACAAGTTTTATAGATAAACACCTCATTATGTATCTTATCGGAAATCAACGAAGAAATATTTGAGAGTGTATGCCTATCAATATTCTTAAACATTCTTGTAGATATGGTATCAACAATCCAAGAACCTTTAATCATTACATTCTTAAATATACCTGTATGGTTCTTCCAACGAAGTTTTGTTTCATTTCCTATTAAAGTACCATTATATAAACAGCCGCCTGAAATAAAGCAAACTGTTCCTTTTGGGGGAAGCGTATAAACCTTTCCTTTTAAATCAATCTGTTTTGAAATTATTAGAACAGAATCCGAATTTATGATTGAACGTACCGATTCGTTTCTGTACGATGTCGTTTCAAAACCTGTAAATACAATGGTTAATGTTGCTATGAAGATGAGAAAGAAGAAAGATTTTAACATAACCTGAAAGAGGACAATATCAGTTGTTAAAATACATCTTCTCATAATACTTATGATAATCTCCGGAAGTCACATTCTCCAGCCATTCCTCATTGTCAAGATACCACTTCACGGTTTTCTCAATGCCTTCCTCAAACTGCAACGATGGCTCCCAGCCAAGTTCTTTCTGAAGTTTGGTTGAATCAATAGCATAGCGGGCATCATGACCGAGCCGATCTTTCACATAAGTAATAAGATTGAGGTCTTCACCTTCAGCTCTGCCGAGCATGCGGTCAACGGTCTTGATAACGGTCTTTATAATGTCGATATTCTTCCATTCGTTGAAGCCACCAATATTATAGGTCTCGGCAATCTTGCCCTTATGGAATATAAGGTCAATGGCGCGGGCATGGTCTTCCACATACAGCCAGTCGCGCACATTCTCGCCCTTACCATAAACAGGCAGTGGCTTGCGGTGACGGATATTGTTGATGAAAAGCGGTATCAATTTCTCAGGGAACTGATAAGGGCCATAGTTATTGGAGCAGTTGGTTACGATTGTAGGCATTCCGTAAGTATCATGGAATGCACGTACAAAGTGGTCGGAGCTTGCCTTGGATGCTGAATAAGGAGAATGAGGATTGTACCTGGTTGTCTCATGGAAGAAATCTTCACCATATGCAAGGTGATGCTCCTCTGAACTTGCCTTTGTAGTGAAAGGAGGCTTTATTCCTTCTGGGTGAGTCATCTGTAAAGCTCCATAAACCTCATCTGTAGAGATATGGTAGAAACGCTTGCCCTCATATTTATCTGGCAACGACTCCCAATAGAGCTTGGCAGCTTGGAGCAGAGTCAATGTACCCATAACGTTGGTACGGGCAAATGTGAATGGGTCTTTGATGCTGCGGTCTACATGACTCTCGGCTGCAAGGTGGATGATGCCATCAACGTGCTCGTCTTGTATAAGTTTATAAAAAGCATCAAAGTCGCAAATATCCATCTTCACAAACTCATAGTTCGACTTGTTTTCTATGTCCTTTAAGTTGGCGAGATTGCCGGCATAAGTCAACTTGTCGAGGTTGATGATTTTATACTCTGGATATTTGTTTACGAAAAGACGTACTACATGCGAGCCTATAAAGCCTGCGCCTCCTGTTATTACGATTGTACGCTTATATTGTGTCATAGGAAATTTCTTTTGAACATTAATGTTAAAATTCCGGATATAGATTCATGTCTATAGAAAAAGGGCTGTCGAAATCTTTCAGCAAGGCGTGTTTTGTATCTTTTTCAGAAAGTATGGCATGGTCGGTCGGTATTTTCCAGTCTATACCGAGGCTTCCGTCAAGAATACTTATGCCTCCATCCGCTTCTGGATGATAGAAATTGTCGCACTTGTATTGGAATACAGCCATTTCTGAAAGCACAGAGAAACCATGTGCGAAACCTCTTGGCACGAAGAACTGGCGGTGGTTATCTTCTGAAAGTTCCACAGCCACATGCTGACCGTATGTAGGACTTCCCTTGCGGATGTCAACAGCCACATCAAGAACAATGCCTTTTACACAACGCACTAATTTGCTCTGCGTAAATGGGGGACGCTGAAAGTGCAAGCCTCGCATCACGCCATAACTCGACATACTCTCATTGTCTTGCACAAAGTTTATCTTGCGAACTTTCTCTTCAAACTCTCTTTGAGAGAATGCTTCAAAGAAATATCCACGCGCATCATTAAACACCTTCGGCTCAATGATTACCACTCCATCTATTGCTGTATTTATTACTTTCATCTACGCTTTATTATGTATGTTGCTGATACATTTCTTCAGAGATTCCGTCCAATAAGGCACTTTCACTCCGAACGTTTCCTTTATTTTGCTCTTGTCAAGCACAGAATATGCAGGACGTTTTACCGGACTTGGATAATCGGTGCTGTAGCAAGGATTTATCTCACAATCTTTATGTCCGCTGTACTCTGCTATCATTTTGGTGAAATCGAACCATGAGCAAACGCCCTCATTTGAGAAATGGTATATGCCTGTCTTTGAAAATTCCGAAGAAGCGGATTCTATCTTATAGTCTTCGATTATTTTCTCTATTGCTTTTGCAAGGTCGTAAGCATAAGTAGGAGTGCCACACTGGTCAAACACAACTTTCAATACAGGTTTGATGGCTGTCAGGTTGAGCATTGTCTTGCAAAAATTCTTGCCAAACTCACTATAAAGCCATGCCGTGCGGATAATGACATACTTCACACCGGTTGCCATTACCTTTTGTTCGCCATGCAGTTTTGTTGTGCCATACACGCCTGTTGGGGTTCCCTTTTGGTCTTCCTTGCATGGAGTGTTGTAAGGCTCCTTGCCAAACACATAGTCCGTGGAAATCTGAACCAACAGACCATTCACTTCTTTCATTGACTTGGCAAGATTTTCAGGGGCATCTGCATTAAGTCGTTCTGCAATGACAGCCTTTTTTTTGTCTGTCTCGCAAGCATCCACGTTTGTCCATGCAGCACAGTTGACAATGACTTCAACTTTATTGGCTGCAACTATCGCTCTGACTGCATCCAAATCTGTAATATCAAGGTAGACAGTCTCTACACCCTCCACTTGGCTAACATCCGTAAATATATAATTGTCTGAACTATTCTTAGCTATGATACGCATCTCGTTGCCAAGCTGTCCGTTTGCGCCTGTTACTAATATATTCATCTGCTTTTCCCTTTTATTTTTAACTCGCCCTCTTTCTGCTTCACCTCATCAATAACATTCAACAAATACTGCCCATATTGATTTTTCAGCATCGGCTTTGCCAACTCGCGCATACGTTCCTCGTCAATCCACCCTTGGCGGTAGGCAATGTCTTCCAAACATGCCACCTTTAGACCTTGGCGCTTCTCCAGCACCTCTATATATGTAGAAGCTTCCGAGAGAGAATCATGAGTTCCTGTATCAAGCCATGCAAAACCACGGCCGAGAGTCTGCACCTTCAATTCTCCCTCCTTCAAAAACTCTTGGTTGACCGTGGTTATCTCATACTCTCCACGCGCCGATGGCTTTATGTTTGCTGCCACATCCACCACCTTGTTGGGATAGAAATACAATCCAACCACGGCATAATTACTCTTTGGATTTACTGGTTTCTCTTCTATGGAGAGGCAGTTACCATCTTTGTCAAATTCAGCCACCCCATATCGCTCCGGATCATTAACCCAATAACCGAAAACAGTAGCTTTCTTTTCTTCTTCAGCAGCACGTACTGCGTCCTTTAGCTTTGCTGTAAAACCATTTCCTTGGAAGATATTGTCGCCAAGTACAAGGCAGACACTATCATTCCCTATAAAGTTCTTTCCTATTGTAAAGGCTTGTGCTAATCCATCCGGTGTCGGTTGTTCTGCATACGTAAAGCGTACTCCATAGTCCGAACCGTCCCCAAGCAGCCGTTTAAAGCCGGGTAAATCATACGGTGTTGATATTATCAGTATATCACGAATGCCGGCAAGCATCAGCACACTGATGGGATAATACACCATTGGTTTGTCATAAATAGGCATAAGCTGCTTGCTGATGCCTTTGGTAATGGGATACAAGCGTGTACCGCTACCACCTGCTAATACTATGCCTTTCATTGTTTTTACGTTTATTGAACATTATATTCCTGAACAGACTCACCACTAAGAATACGTACAATACGGTTACATGCTTTTCCATCGCCATAAGGATTGACAGCTTTAGACATTTTATTATATGCTTCAGCATTTTCAAGCAATATGCTTACCTCATTCACAATCTTATCGTAGTCAGCACCTACAAGATGGACGGTTCCACTAGCCAATGCCTCTGGGCGTTCTGTAGTGTCGCGCATCACAAGTACAGGCTTGCCAAGACCTGGAGCCTCCTCTTGAATGCCTCCTGAGTCAGTAAGCACTATTGTTGATTTCTCCATCAAATACACAAATTCAAGATATTGCAGCGGTTCAATGAAGAACATATTGTCGAGATTGCTCAAATCATCGCCAAACACCTCATGGATAGGTTTGCGAACATTTGGATTCAAGTGCATAGGATAAACAAAGTCTACATTCGGGTATTTATTTCTCAAGTCACGTATGGCTGTTACCATATGGATAAAACCCTCACCAAAGTTCTCGCGACGATGACCAGTTATGAGCACTAGTTTCTTTCCATATTCAAGCCTTGAAATGTCATAACCAGCATTGGCAAGTATCTTGGCTTGTTCCGCAGCCAGTACCTTGTCATTTTTCAACTTATCCACAACTATATGGAGCGCGTCAATCACTGTATTACCAGTGATATAGATATTGCCATGAGCCTTTTCCTCAACCAAGTTCTTCTCTGACAATGGCGTCGGCGAGAAGTTATAAGTGGCAATACGACCAGTAATCTGACGGTTCATTTCTTCTGGCCATGGAGAGTATATATTATGTGTGCGAAGTCCAGCTTCTACATGACCTACAGGTATTTGCTGATAGAAAGCGGCAAGAGCTGCAGCTGTTGACGTAGTGGTATCGCCATGCACAAGCACCACGTCTGGCTTACATTCCTTAAACACATCACGCATACCAATAAGCACACGAGCCGTAACATCAGTAAGGTCTTGTCCTTGTTTCATAATGTTAAGGTCGAAGTCGGGCTTCACATCAAAGATTGTCAATACTTGGTCAAGCATTTCTCTATGCTGACCTGTCACACACACAATTGTTTTGAATTCATTAGGATGTTTCTGGAACTCCTTTACCAATGGGCACATTTTGATTGCTTCTGGGCGAGTTCCGAAAACTAACATTATTGTTTTCATACGAGTGAATTTTTACAAAATACTATAACCGAATAAGTTGATATGGAAGTAATGATTTTGATTAATACAATTATCCTTGATCATCTATTATCATTGCAGATTTCTGCACCAAATAACCCACAATCTTTTCGGCACGATCAATTGGTAAATCTGAGAATTTTTCTTTTGTAAGAATATCCATCAACTCACAATAAATTGGATTAATTCGATTATCTGGGTATTCATCACCATTTATATTTATAACTTTAGTTCTTTTATTTTGGGGTGCTATAATATTCACAACTAAATCAACAATAACACCATTTATTACTTGACCTGCTAAAAATTCTGCACGCCCTCGATCTTTTGCAATTTTGTTCATGACAGCTATAGGACATTTGCATGGGGTTATATACCTAAATCGTTCAACAGCATCGAAAAAAAATAGAAGTATTGGTGTTACTCATAATATAGTATTTATTTTACGAAATAATACTTTGCATACCACTCCGCAAACTTTCTCAACCCTTCCCTTAAGCTTGTGTTGGGCTTGAACCAGAAGTCGTGCTCCAATGGTGTGGTGTCGGCATAGGTCACCGGCACGTCGCCCGGCTGCATTGGTACAAGTTCCTTGTGGGCGTCAAAGTCATAGTCTTTAGGCAACACTCCTGCACGAACAAGTTCTTCTTGTAGGATGGTTACGAAGTCAAGGAGGTTTTCGGGATGGTTGTTGCCTATGTTGTATATTTTATAAGGTGGAATAGGCAAACCGTCCTCGCCGTTCCGCCTTTCCGGTGCGTGCTGCATTACGCGGACAACGCCTTCTACGATGTCATCAACAAAAGTAAAGTCGCGCTTGCAGTTGCCATAATTGAATATCTTGATTGTCTCGCCTTTCACTAACTTGTTGGTAAAGCCAAAATATGCCATGTCGGGACGACCGGCAGGACCATAGACTGTGAAGAAGCGCAAACCTGTAGAAGGTATGTTGTAAAGTTTGCTATACGCGTGCGCCATCAACTCGTTGCTCTTCTTGGTGGCTGCATAAAGAGATACGGGGTTGTCTACCTTATCGTCTGTAGAATATGGAACTTTCTTGTTGCTGCCATATACAGAAGATGAAGAGGCATATACAAGATGCTCTACTTCGTGATGACGACAAGCTTCAAGGATGTTGTAGAAACCAATAAGGTTGCTCCGGATATAAGCATCTGGATTGGTAATGCTGTATCGTACACCGGCCTGAGCTGCAAGGTTTACAACAACTGCTATGTTGCTTTCGGTAAAGATTTTTTCTACAGCTTCCTTATCCGCAATAGAAGCATGGACAAACCGCCATACATCTTCTTTAGAACACGAATTACCATGAACTAATTCTTCGGCTATCGTTTCTATCTCTTTCAGCCGCTCATACTTGATGTTGACATCATAGTAATCGGTAATTGAGTCAATGCCGATTACTTTTATATCCTTTACATCATGGAAAAGACGCTTAACCAGGTTGCTGCCGATAAAACCTGCAGCACCTGTTACAAGAACAGTCTTGCCTTCAAGGTTTACATTATATTCCACCATGGCTTAATCTCTCCTGAAAATGTCTCGTGTATATACCTTGTCCTTAACATCGTCAAGGCAGGAGTCGTAGCGGTTGGCGATGATGGCGTGGCTTTCTGCCTTGAACTTGGCCATGTCGTTAACCACCTTGCTGCCAAAGAATGTTGTGCCGTCTTCAAGCGTGGGTTCGTAGATGATAACCTCTGCACCCTTTGCTTTGATGCGTTTCATTATGCCTTGGATTGCGCTCTGACGGAAATTATCGGAGTTGGACTTCATCGTCAGGCGATACACTCCTATTACACAAGCGTGTTCTTTGCTTGCGTCCCACTGCCCGTTTTCTGTGTAATAACCGGCCTTGCGCAGCACGGCATCGGCTATGTAGTCCTTGCGCGTGCGGTTTGACTCTACTATGGCCGACATCATGTTCTGCGGAACATCCTGGTAGTTTGCCAAAAGTTGCTTGGTGTCCTTTGGCAAGCAATAGCCGCCATAGCCGAATGAGGGGTTATTATAATGCGTGCCGATACGCGGGTCGAGGCCCACGCCCTCGATTATGGCTTTTGAGTCAAGTCCTTTTACCTCGGCATAGGTATCAAGTTCGTTGAAGTAGCTTACGCGCAGGGCAAGGTATGTGTTTGCGAAGAGTTTAACGGCCTCTGCCTCCTTCATGCCCATAAAGAGGGTGTCGATGTTTTCCTTAATGGCACCTTCCTGCAAAAGTGCTGCAAATGTCTTGGCGGCTTCTTTTAGCATTTCCACATCTGTTACAGACTCGATTGCCTTATTCTCCGCCTCGTGTCCGGGGAGATTGATCATCTTGGGATAACCCACGATGATGCGGCTGGGATAAAGATTATCGTACAAGGCCTTGCTCTCGCGAAGGAATTCAGGAGAAAAAAGAAGATTGAACTTCTTAACTCCTTTCTGTGCATACTTCAAATAGAGACTGCGTGTGTACCCCACGGGGATGGTGCTCTTTATTACCATAACGGCATCGGGATTAACCTCCAATACCAAGTCTATCACCTCTTCAACGTGCGACGTGTCGAAGTAGTTCTTCACAGGGTCGTAGTTGGTCGGGGCGGCTATAACCACAAAGTCGGCATCTGCGTAAGCCGTTTTGCCGTCAAGAGTGGCTACAAGGTTCAATGGCTTTTCAGCCAAATACTTTTCTATATAATCATCCTGTATGGGTGAAATTCTGTTGTTCAGTTTCTCCACCTTTTCAGGAATTACATCTACTGCTGTTACATGATGATGTTGTGATAGCAATGTAGCTATACTCAGTCCCACGTAGCCTGTTCCTGCCACTACGACTTTAATGTCTTTGAAATCACGCATATCTTTTTGGTTTTGTTTTCGGATTATATAATTTTGCTCACGCTGACATTTTCTATAGCACGCAGATATATTTCTTTGGTCATATACATTGTGGGAACCACGGAAAGACTGCACCGGGTGGCTATGCGTCTGAAAGCGTGCTGAATGTTCTCGCGTACTCTGTTCATTTCGCGGTTGGCCTCTTCTTTGTCCTCTGATTTAATGAACGGAAACAGATATACCGTGTTTGACGGATAGCGGTCGGCTATCTCCTGCATGGCAGGTTCCCACCGCACTGTTATTCGCGGCGAGTTTATGGTTTGTGAGGTATAGGTTAGCGTGAACCTGCCTACATCGTTTTTCTTTATATGTGCTATGTCGTTAAAACTTATGCCGCGTCCGTAGATGCTGAAGAAGAACATGTCTCTGGCGAAGTTCAATGGTTTTGAGTCGGATAATTCGGCGTAACGCATTCGCTTCAGCTCATTCTCGGCAAGCAATTCACGACTCTTCCTAACAGGTATGGTTGACTTTACGCCTTTAAGCAGATGAATCGGAGGAACTATTCCATCCTTGGCTGCCTGATTATAGATGGCCCTTACCTGGTTCAAATAAAAACGAACCGTAGATTCTTTGAGTCCCTCATTGGTAAGCCTTTTCTCAAATTGCAGAACAAAATCGGGAGTAACCATACTAAATGGCATCTCGTCTTTTCCTATAAATTTCTGCAAACGGCGCACTGTCGCCACACGGCTATGTGCCACTTCGAAACTGCCGACCTCATTGTCTATGGCTGCCAATTGACGGCTGTAAGTAAAGAAATCTGTTTCCATAATCCTAAAAGTCTCAGCCTATGCGAGAGACTATTCAAACAAATAGCCGTAGCTGTTTTGCAACGCTTCAAGCTCAGTCTCGCAACGATTGCATAGTTCATTATCCTTGCCGTCTCTGAATTTCGCGATGGTATTTTCCATCTCAGCCATAACCCTTGCCCCTGCCTCAAAGATGGGTTTCAAATCATCCTTGAACCGGTCTGCGAAAGGTGCGTAATAATAGCCTATCTCCTCTATCATAAAATAAAAGGTGTCGAAAGCATCTTTCAGCTCCAGCTTTCCATCGTCAACATCTCTTAGCGTCTGCAAACGAAGTATGTCTATGTTCTCCACTTGCGCCGCCACTTCATGCGCCGACTTAACCCGGTGGAAATAACGGTCGATAAAGGCGTTGCGTTCATGGAGGTTGCGCTTGTAGAATGTCTCACGCTCCAGTTTGTTGCCCTCGTTCTTGTTTACTTCCTCGAAACGCTCCGCATGAATGCCCGACACCGCCACCGCCATGCCGCCAACGTCCATTACGAGCCTGCGGTCGCGCGATATGCGGATAACATAGCCTTCAAGACCGGCATAATCGCCGGTTACGATGCGCAAAAGCGTGCGGTTCTTTGAATAGTAAACAAACGGGCGAAGCAGAAAGCGAAGACGGTCGGGGTCGCTTTCTGCCACACGCATGAAAGTCTCCATCTGATTGCAGGGAATGGTTGCAACCCTGCCCGTGCTGCAATTACGGCACAGCCTGTGAGATGGAAAGTTTTCATCAAGGTAGCTCTGGATTTCCCGGGGAGAACCCTGCATGAAAACAAGTCCGCTCACGGTGGGTTTTTCAACCCCACGCACTCCGCCGCCGCTTTTATGGCGGGGAACATACCTTATGGTTTTATGAACAAAGTAGGTCAGACCGTCTTTTTTGAGTTGCGCCTCAACCGACTTAACCTTT
>ERZ808240.2470-NODE-2470-length-20092-cov-14.558217_pt1 | contig 20092 bp, 17 predicted proteins | sample MGYA00521084_ERZ808240 | MGnify/ENA primary metagenome ERZ808240 (study PRJEB31516, sample SAMN03275571) | gut metagenome | biome: mammalia-associated habitat; material: feces | host: Papio cynocephalus | place: Kenya | collected 2012-08-06 ...
GTCTCCGGACGAAGATATACGGTATTTTTTGCATCTTCGGTAACACCCTGGAATGTCTTAAACATCAGATTGAACTGACGGATCTCGGTAAAATTGTGTTTTCCACAAGTCGGACATGGTACGGAATGCTCTTTGATAAAACCTTCCATCTTATCTTTGTCCCATCCGTCCACGGAACCGTCCAATTCCACATTGTTTTCTTCTGCAAATGCTTCGATCAGCTGATCGGCACGAAATCTCTCATGACATTCTTTACAATCCATCAGAGGATCGGAAAAGCCGCCCAAGTGTCCGGATGCTACCCATGTCTGTGGGTTCATCAAAATCGCACAGTCCACACCAACATTAAATTTATTCTCTTGAATAAATTTCTGCCACCAGGCTTTCTTAACATTGTTTTTCAGCTCGACACCAAGATTTCCATAGTCCCATGTATTTGCCAGTCCACCATAAATCTCCGAACCCGGATAAATAAAGCCGCGTCCTTTTGCCAAAGCTACGATTTTTTCCATTGTCTTTTCCATTATTATCCTCCAATCAGGTGCCGGATGCACCTTTTATAAATTATTCTTACACCATTTTACTATTGTTTGGGAATAATTTCAACTAAAACTTTGTGGTTTTCCCTCAATCATATCCGATATAGAAAGCATTTCCTCTTCCTCAAAACTAGACAATAAAATGGCATCCAGCTGGTAGTTCCGATCAAGCGGCTCCATCTGGCAGGCTTCCAGTACCGTATTGGTCATATTTACAAAATACGTTAAAGCTTCCTCTTTCTGATACCCTGCCTCTTCTTCGTCTATTTTCATAGTATATTTTTTCTGTGCCAGATAGTGAAGCAGGGGAAGCAGATCTTCCCGCTCAATAATATGACAACGCTGCCTTTGATGGCGCAATTTCACCTTCAGTTTCGTTTGTTCTTCCTGTGGGCTCTGGTAAAACTGCTGAATAAGATTAATTTCCCGTTCCTTCTGCTGGGCGATATGAAGAAGATCTGAAAGATATTTATCCGAGATCAAGTGGATTCCCATATGCTCCACACGATCATTCTGGTACCTTCCCTTTCTCTCCGCTTCACTTGGCATCGCCGCCGCAAAAATTTCTGTCAGAATGTCGGATTGGTATACTCCTTTTCCATATGCCTTTCTTACTAACTTCCGGAAATTTCCAATTTCTTCCCGGGAAATAAAAGACTTGGCATGTCGGCTTTCATTATGAAGGTAATGTAAAAGCACCTCTTCCTCTCTGCGCTGTTCCGTTGCTATATGATTGTCTTCACACCATAGTGTAAATGACGACGACTGCAGTAAAAATTCCAAATCTTCAGAGGCCTCTTCTCTCATTAATGCTTTTAGCTCCGCCTGAATACGCAGATAATGCTCAAGAACATTTTTACTGTATCCCTTAAAATAAGCCGCTCTTTTTCCCATCTCGTACAAAAATTCCTTTGGTTCCAGATGATGAATTGCATCGTAGAACCCCCACAATTTTTGCGTGCATTTTTCATCTAAAAGACTGATAGCTTCCGGAAGATGCTTCTCATAAAATACAATCATATCCTGACATATCTGCCAGTCAAGCTGGTGTTCAATTCCATAAAGATAAATAAATTCACGGTAATCATTTACCTGAACTCCCGGGAGAAGCAGCCCCTTCCGAAGATAGTCCTGGGTTTTTTCTACACTAAGTTTTAAAGAAAGTGCGATATGAAAAACCATCTCACGATTCGGTTTGGAAATTCCTTCCAGTCCAAACCATCGCCGCATCGTATGTAAATCTGCCGGTTTCTCTCCCTTTACTGCCTTGCGAAACGCCTGATACGCCTGCTTTCTGATTTCTTTCCCGCATTCTTCTGCGGCTGACATTTCTCCACCGGCTCCCAGCCATTCGTGAATTAAGAACCGGTCAAAACCCTGGTTGCTTTTTCGCTGATATTTCACGCTGTCTCCTCATTTCTTTCCTTTATTGCAAATAACCGTCCAACGAAGCATCGTATTTTTGTGGCCGCTTCGTCGTCTTTGGCCGTGCAGTCACTACCGGTGCTTTCGTCGGTGCCACCGTCTGAACCACCTTTTTCTCTCCACGGCTGACAGTCAGAATGAGCACACTCTCTTTTTTTACCTGCGTTCCCGCCGCAATGCTCTGCTGTACAACTGTCCCCTTCTTTTTCTTGTTATATACCTTTTCTATTTTTACCCGGATTCCCATTTTTTGCAATTTTTCTTTTGCCTTTACAGAGGTCTTTCCTATTACTTTGGGAATTTCCACAAACGCCGCCTCCACAGGAGTCGCCGCAGGTATCGAAGTAACATCTGCCGTCGGTACCGCCGTTGCCACTGTCTTCTCTGCCACATTCACCGGAATTGTCTTTTCCTTATCGGCAGATGAATTGTGGTTTTCATAGAGAAAGATTCCGCTGACTGCCACTGCGACAAGAATCACTGCCACGATCATCCATTTTCTCTTTTTGCGCTTTACCCCGGTTTGTCCCATATTTTCGCCAAATTCCCGCTGAATCGCCGTTTTCGAAAAAAGTCTGGAAACGCCTGACTGCGTCAATGTATCACGAAATGATTTCGGCAGCTGCACCTCGTTATAAGAAGAAATTCGTTTGTTATCCGGATACAGCTCATTGTAAAATTCTTCCATGTCCTGATAACGGTCTTTCGCCAGCACCGCCATTCCCTTATCAATCGCACACTTCGCCTGCATCGGAAGAACAACATCCTCCCGCTGCTGCAAAGGAACCAAATGGTCCGCATAGACACGCTCTACAGACTCATCGGGGATTTTCCCCGTAAGCATAAAAAACATCGTTCCGCAAAGACTGTACAGATCGGTCCACGGTCCCTGCTCTCCTTTTGCGCGGTACTGTTCTTCGGGCGAAAAACCTCGCTTGATAGAGACCGTTATCGTATTTTCCGGCAGTTCCACATTTCGCGCCGCCCCAAAATCAATCAGTTTCAGCTGTCCATTTTCATCAAACATCAAATTATCAATGCTGATATCGCGGTGGATCAATCCCGTTTTGTGAATATCACACAATGAATGAATCACCGGTTCCATCAACGCAAGCACCTGCTCGCCTGACATTTTTCCATTTTTCCGGATATAATTACGCACTCTTGTGCCCTCGACATATTCCATCACAATGTACGCCGTACGGTTTTCCTGAAAGAAATCGCGCACCGAGACGATACTCGGCAGTTTCATAAAACGAGACAGACTTCTCGCCTCTTTCAAAAAATCTTCTTTTCCCTTTTCAAACTCCAATTCACTTTTTCCTTCGTAAATCTGAAGCGTCCCTGTCTGCGGCCCCTCTTTTTCTCTTGTGACAATGCCGCTCGGAAAATATTCTTTTACTGCGACAGGAACCATCAGCACGATATCCCACGCCACATAGGTAATCCCAAATCCCCCTTCTCCCAGCACTTTTCCCAGAAAATAACGTTCATTCAGACAGGTGCCAAGAGGAAGCGCCATATTCGGTTGTTTATAAGAAGAGGCATCAAACTCGCATTTCGCACAGTGCCCCTTTCCATCCAATAAATGCATACACCGTATGCAGCGTTCTTTTCCCGCGACTAACATACTCTTTGTCCCTTCTTATTGTTGAGTAGCCAGTTTCTCAAAATCCGCTCTCGCCATACGGAAAACTTCCATCAATCGAGGTGAAAATACTCCACATTCACCATTTACGATCATTCGGAATGCCTCCTGTGTGGAATACGCATCTTTATAACATCTCTCATTTACCAGTGCATCATATACATCGGCGATGGAAACAAGCTGCGCCGATAACGGAATATCTTCTCCGGCAAGTCCATCCGGATATCCTTTTCCATCATATCGTTCATGATGATGGCGGCAGATCTCATAACTTGCCTCCATGGATTTTCCGCTCCAGTTATTTTTAATCGCATCCAAAAGCTCGCAGCCACGGATGGTATGTGATTTCATATATTCAAATTCATCTTTCGTCAGACGTCCCGGTTTCAGAAGAATTTTATCCGGAATCGTAATCTTTCCGACATCATGAAGCGCACTTGCCGACACGATCGTATCAATGACCTCCTGTGTCAGACCATACTCCGGATATTCCTGCATCGCGCGTTCTGCCAAAATCCTAGTGTAACCTTTTACACGCTGGATATGCTCACCGCTCTCCAGATTACGATATTCGACGACAGTACCAAGCATGTCGATAATCTCTTCGTTGCGTCGTTTTAACTGGTCTGTCTGCATCCGCAGGGTACGATATGCTTTGCGAAGAACTCCCGTCTGCTCTTCTACTTTGGCTTCCAGTTCATTTTTGTATTCAAAAAATCCAACTACGTTTTTCACTCGCTGTTTAATAATATAATTGTTAAACGGCTTTGCAATAAAATCCGACACTCCAAAATCAAAGCACCGGTTTTCTACCTCGCTCGAAGTATCTCCACTAATGACAAGCACAGGAATCTTTCCCATGATACCCCGGTCCTTCAACCGCTGCATCACTTCAAAGCCATCCACTTCCGGCATGATAAGATCCAAGAGGATCGCCGATAAATGATCCTGCTCTCTCATAATAATATCCAGTGCCTGTTTTCCATTTTCTGCTTCCATTACACTATAATCGGATTCCAAAATCATTCGCAGCATATCGCGATTCATCTCGATGTCGTCAACTACTAATATCGTATTCTTCATCTGCGTCTTCCTTTCTTTTTCTGTCATTTTCCGTTTCGGTATATGCGAATGGTATTTGTATTAGCATCATTTTTTAATGTAATGTTATCCAGCTGCTCTGAATGCCATATCACTCCGTTAATTTCCACACATACGCCTGTAAACAATCGTCCCTGGACAACAACTTTCGCTGCCCTCTGACGGTTTCGCTGTTTCTTAAACGCTTCGCGTTCATTTACAATCTTTTCCAGTTCTTTGTCCTTGGTATAAATAGCATCTTCCAATTTCAAATAGATCGGATTCTGATTTCGGACTTCCGGCGGATACTTGCGCCGGATCTCTTTATACGCATTTTTCAACAGAAGCAATTCATGTTGAACTTTTTTCTCATGGTTTGCAAGTGCCGCTTCTTCTTTCGAATACTTTGGACTGCTTCCCAGTTTCAACTGCGTGATAAGTCCTTTATCATTTCCAATATAATAAGCTTGAATGGCATTTTCTGCCTTCGCCATTCCGCCCATAAGAACTCCATTTTTGCCGGAGATCGTAATCGAATCTTCTGCCTTCAGATCACTATTCAAACAATAATTGGCTCGTATCTCTCTGCCTGCGGTGATCTTCGACGACTCAAAGAAGGTTCCGCACACATCACCCTGCGCTTGAATATGACCTTTTCCACCAGCATTATTTCCTTTTCGCAGAAGAATATCTCCCCCTGCTTCCAGCACCGCTGCCTCGGTAAATCCATCTACGATGATATCCTCCGTCGCCCGCACGGTCATGCCTGCTCCAACCATGCCCCGGATGTAAACTGAACCGTTGAAGTCAACATTTCCTTTGGACTGAATGACATCATCCAAAACCAACATACTGGTAATCTGCATCTGATCCCCGACAAACTCAATCTTTCCATCGCAGTCTGCCACATATGTTTTTCCATCATCCAAAAGGGAAAAACCGGTACCGCTCAGAATACGTTTTTCCTTGCCACGCTGTCCGGGAAGTTCTTCCCCAAAAACGGTATAACCGGGGCTTCCTTCTTTTGCAAAATGATAGCAGGCAAGTTTCTGCCCCTTTTTCACAATCTCAAACCATTTGGCATTCTGATAATCAACCGAGCCATCTTCCAAAACAATCGGTGTCTTCTTCACATCTCTATCGATGAAATATTCATACCAGCCATCTTCGCCATTTACCGGCCGTCTTCCTCGTGCCACCACGAGATTTTCCGGTTTTGTATTCAGCAGAGGAAATTTTTCTTGAGCCTTCTCATCCAGCCCGTAGCGAATTCCATATTCTTCCAGTTCTTTGTGAATTTCCTCGTATGTGATCTGTTTCTCTTTTCCATCCGTCGCGACTGCCACTTCCATCTGATCTCTGCTGATCAGGAGTGTAAATCCGTCACAAGCCACTTCATCCATACGGCTTCGTCCAGTCTCAAGCTGACTTACCCGTTGTGACAACAACTCCTGCCTCTTCTGATTCATCGTACGAGCTGTATACATCAAACTACTGTATTTTGTAACCGGCAGACGTTCTTCCAGTCCCAAACGAATCTCTCGCATCTGCTGCCAGGAGTAAAATTCATTAACATATGGAGTCACATCCAGACGTTCTTCCAAACCGATCCGAATCTCTCGCATCTGCTGCCAATTCAAATCTTCCTTGGCATAAATCGAAACATCCACACCGCTTTCCAGTCCCAAACGAATCTCTTTCATCGACACTCCGCGAAATGTCTTTGATATATAAGGCTCCATATCAAGGCCCCTTTTTAAGGCAATACGAATCTGTCGAAGCTGCTCTTCTTCATATCCCTCTTTTATGTATTTCCAAATATCTACATGATCTTCTGCTGCCTTTCGAAACTGGCGCAAAATTCCCGCAGATAAAACTTTTCCACTCGACAGATCAACCCCCTTTTTCAGCCCTTTGCGAATCTGACGCATCACTTCAAAAGGAATGTTTGGATCCGCATACTTCGCTACATCTACCCCTTTTTGCAGTCCTTTTCGGATTTCTTCCATCTGAAACCAGTCATATTCTTTTTTTGCATACCATTGTACTTCGAGATGTTTTTCCAGACCAATTCGAATTTGACGCATTTGGATTGCCAGAAACTCTGGATTTTCATAAATAGATACGTCCACCCCTGCTTCTTTTCCCTTTTCAATTTCTTTTACTTGATCCTTTGTATATTCATCCATTCTCATTAGCATCCCTCATTCTCATACTTTTCCTACACCGCAGCATTACTTCTTATTTATATAATATCCTTTGATTCTTCCAATGTCAACGTCTGGTTCACAGTTTTCTTATTTTTCCTAATAATTTTATATTTTTTTTACATTATTCTTGTCGTGTTTCTCTTTCTATGTTAAAATAAGTAAAACATTTTAAACTAGAAAGGAGTTTTTTTATGACAGGGATTATTATTGCCGCGATTCTCATCTTTCTTATCGTAATGTTTATCCTTTGTTACAACAAACTTACAAAGGAAAGAATTACTGTAGATGAGGCATTTTCGACCATGGATGTTTACCTGAAAAAACGTTTTGACCTGATTCCTAATCTTGTGGAAACGGTAAAGGGGTATGCCAAACACGAGGCTGAAACATTGTCCTCGATCATTGGCAAACGAAGCCATGATTATGCAGGAATGACACAGGAAGAAAAAATCAGCACCAGTGCTTCCATTTCACAGATGATGCCAAAGATCATGGCTCTTGCCGAAGCTTATCCGGATCTGAAAGCCAATGCGAATTTTCAGAATCTTAGCATGCAGCTTGAGCGCATGGAGGAGGATATCGCAAACTCACGCAAATATTACAATGGTGCCGTAAAACGTTACAATACTTCCGTGCAGACGATTCCATGCAATATTGTTGCTGGAATTTTCCACTTTGAGCCAAAGCCAATGTATGAAATTGACAGCATGGAACAACGAGAAAATGTAAAGGTGAATTTTGAATGAAAACGATAAAGCAACTCTTTCTGTGTTGTGCGCTCTTTCTTTTATTCCTGTGCCTCACTCCGGCACAGGCACAGGCTTCTTCCTTTGCGTATGACATAGAAAATTACGACGTTTCGATCCTGGTTACACCGCAAAATACATATGAGATTACAGAAAAACTCAGAGTAAATTTCAAAGAGGCACGCCATGGCATTTACCGTAAAATACCCCTTGAAAATGAAGTGGAGCGTGCCAATGGCAGTACTTCCATCACTCATGCCCGGATCTCTGACATTGACTGTGGAGAAGATGACTATTCTACAAGCCGGGAAGGCGATTATCTCGTCATCCAGATTGGCGACGAAGATGTCAAACTGACTGGTGTATATGATTATACTGTTTCCTATCAGTATCATATGGGAAACGATGTGTTGCCGGACATAGATGAATTTTATTTTAATATCATCGGTTCCGACTGGACGGATACTACGATCAGCAATGTCACATTTACGATCCAGATGCCGGACTCCTTTGACGAAGAAAATTTGGGAATGAGTTACGGCGCTTACGGATCCGAAAATTACGAAGATCTGTATTACTATATAGAAAACAATACGATCTACGGCGAACTGGATCCTTCTGTCACATTAGGCCCTAGGGAATGCGTCACCGTACGCCTGGAGCTTCCGGAAGGCTATTTTTTAAAAACAGACACGACTCCATGGTTTGCGTATATCGCGATTGTCCTCGGTATTGTTTCTGTCCTCATTGCCTTCTTTATGTGGTGGTTTATCGGACGAGATGATCCGGTTGTGGAAACGATTGAATATCATGCGCCGGAGGGCATGGATTGTCTGGAACTGGCATTTGCTTACAAAGGATATGCCACGAAAGAAGATGTCATCCCACTTCTTATCGAATTAGCAAGACAAGGATATCTTTCCATCACCTGCGAGAACAAGAAAGGAACGGATTTTTCGATCACCCTGATACGGTCTTACTATGATGGAACCAAAGAAAATGAACGCCTTTTTTTCAATGGGTTAAAGAAAGTAGCGACCGGTCCGGTCATCCGCAAATCGGACTTGAAAGACCGCTTTTACAAAACCCCGGAGGCTCTTGTAAAAGCAGCCAATACGCGTGAAAATAAGACAAAACTTTTCTATCCAAACTCCATAAATAAAGGATGGATTCTCTGGGTTTTGTCCGTTGTCGTATTTGCCTTTGCTTATTTTCTGCCGGGATACCAATATTCTTACGACTGGCTGGAAGTGGGATTCGGTCTGATGAGCATCGGTGTCTTCGGTGTCAGCATTTATATGCTGTGTACCGGCACAAGGCAAAAGCTCGGCCTTTTAATAGGCACCTTTCTCCTGCTGCTATCGATCGGTTTATCCTATCTGTTTGTATGGATTCCGGTCACCTATGCTGACCGTTTCTATCAGCTTGCCTGCCTTGTTTCGTATATCACTTGTGCCATCCTTGTATTTTTCAGTGCGTTTCTCACGAAACGAACCCCATATGGCACAAAAATCCTCGGACGGATCCGAGGATTTAAGAGATTTTTGGAAACTGCGGAAAAGGAACGTTTGGAAATGTTAGTCGAAGAAAATCCGGATTATTTTTACGAAATTCTTCCTTACACATACGTGTTACACGTTTCGGACAAATGGGTTAAGAATTTCAAATCCATCGCTTGTGAACCACCTTCATGGTACACAAACGAGAATGATTCTTACTTTGATATCATTGCTTTCCAACATATTATGAATTCAACAATTGCTTCTGCTTCGAATTCCATGACTTCCTCTCCGGAAAGTGCAAGTTCGAGCGGCGGCGGATTTTCCGGCGGCGGCTCTGGCGGCGGTGGCGGCGGTTCCTGGTAAGGTATTTATTACAAGTATTACTCTTCGTCTCTGGCGATCTCACGGGCAACCATGATCGCCAGGGCGGTAATCATTGCCAGATATTTTTTCTCATATACGATAACTACCGAATTATCAAAGATCAAATTGTCTAAGCGAAGCTCCAGATCATCCATCACAGCGCCAATTGGTTTGTCATTTAAGGAAACGAGATAATTATATCCGATGCTTCCCGCATACTCCTCTAATTTCAATGTTCCTTCTGCAATGTCCATCTGAAAACGATCTTTTGCCAGTGTAAACTGCTTTTCCAATATTCCGATCATTTCCCCATTTTGATAAAAACGATAGGTCGGTAATGCATTCAATACCTCTTTTGTGACTTTAAATACTTCATTTCCCACCTGGTCAAAAATGCGGAAAGTACGGAGCGGCATCGTTCCTTCGACGTGATAGATCACATTTCCCTTGCTGTCTTGCAGATCAAACTGCTGACCGGCCAATTTGAAATCTTCCGTAAAGGTATATACTTCGGAAGGATTGGATTCCTGTACCGGAAGTACTTCGCCGGTTTTTCGGTAATTCTTGATATTTTCAAACAACTGTTTCTGCAGCAGCATAATGTCTGAACTGATACACAATTTTTCTGCAATATCACTTCCACGATATGGATTATATGGTTTGATCGGCTGCGTCAATGGCTGCTTGATCGCCCACTCTAAAAAGGTATAACCAAGGTAACCAAGATTTCCTTTGTCATTCAGCCAGAAATACAGGTACTGCCCGGAATCATCCGGTCCAAAGATCAACGCCTTCTGGCGCATCGTCTTCATCTTAGCCAGATACGGACTTCCGAGTGGCGTATCCAATTCCTTGTATGCGTCATAAATTTTCTCAATTGTCGTCGGCTGATTAAAAGCGATCATCTTAATCATATCATTTGATTTTTCATACGAATGTGGTGAGGACATATACCAGACGGCACCACCCACGATCAATACGATCGTTCCGAGCGTAATCAATCCAAGACTCTCATTTCCTTTTACAATAATTGCCAAACCGCCAACAATTCCACAAACTCCGATCAATTTGAAAAGCCAAAATCTTACTTTTAGACCTGCATCCATCTCGCGGTACTCCTGCCAACCACTCTTGGCATTCTCCCCCGCGTTTTTGGCATTGGTGCGAATGCTTCTTCCCGATGGAATAAAGTAGCCAATTGCCAGACAGATCAAAGCCAGCACTACTCCGACTACGACAAATGCCGCACTGTCTGCTTCCACATAATTATCGACAAACTGAATCATCGCATCGGCTCCGCCATAGACATAATACCGATCTTCCATATAAGAAAGCATCGGATGGATATCTGCCTTGCCATCCCCTACTGTCATGATGGCACTTAATGTATCGCCTTCCTGCAGTCCATAATAGACATAGCGGGTATTTCCCTCATAATTGCCTTCTCCATTTGGATAATATGTTGTCAATTCCGGCAATCCATAAACACTGTCATTGCTTACTTCAACGCCATTTCCAAGATCCGTCGTCAGGTCATCTGCTTTTACCTGATAAGTAAGGTCCTCATTTCCCATCCAGTTAGAGTCCCGGTCAATTTTATCCCCGACTCCATCTTCTTCCGGATAGCGTTCTCCCTTTGCATAAAGATAATAGAAAGAACCTTCGATGCCTCCCTGCGTATCCTGCACCAGCGTTCCCACCGGCGAAATGCCCGTCACGATCATTTCCTGCGCCGGGCTCTGGCTCATATAAGAATCCAGATCCTGCCTGGAAATCACGGGATAATTTCGCATCTCTTCCGCTTTCTTTTTTGTCGATCCACTATCTACTATCATGCCAGCTACTCCTGCCACAACAAAAAAGATAGCTAGTCCGATCCATATTTTTTTCATTCTTGATACCTCCGTTTTGTTTACTAAAATGACTGTATAGGACCAATATGAGAAAGAATATAAATCCTCATTCTTACACACAAAAGGCATTGAATTGGTCCTAATAAGGCTCTCTCCTCATACGAGCATTTTAACCTTATCAAACACAAAGTGTTAGAAATGCAAATATGTCAGTGGGAAAGTCTTAAATCATTGTTTCCTAACTAAAAATTGTAGCGAAATCGCCTGCAAACCGCAAGCATTTCGCCACAATTGTAGAGATATCAGCGAGATTGTTATATTCCGGGGTGCAGAACTCCTCTTCCGCAGGGGAGTTCACCTCTGAAATAACCTGCTTTTCCGACTTCCGGGGTGCATGGCTCCTCTTCCACAGTGCTACTCACCTCTGAGATAACCTGCTTTCTCCATTTCCGGGGTGCAGGACTCCTCTTTCGCAGAGCTACTCACCTCTGAAATAACCTGTTTTCTCCATTTCCGGGGTGCATGGCTTCCCTTCCACAGGGGAGCTCACCTCTGAGATAACCTGCTTTTCCACATTTCCGGGGTGCATGGCTCCCCTTCCACAAGGGAGCTCACCTCTGAGATAACCTGCTTTCCCGACTTCCGGGGTGCAGGACTCCCCTTCCGCAGAGCTACTCACCTCTGCCGCCACCTGCTTTCTCCATTTCCAGGGTGCCGCCGGTTTACCCGCGTCCCAGAATTGCATCCATATCCTGCTCCGGCGCCGTAATCGGCTGAAGATTGTAGGCGTCCACCAGATATTTCACCACATTTTCGGACATAAATGCCGGCAGGGTCGGACCAAGATACATATTTTTCAGGCCCAATGACAAAAGCGTGAGAAGGATGCACACCGCCTTCTGCTCATACCACGAAAGCACGAGGGTAAGCGGCAATTCATTGACCGCACAGCCAAATGCATCTGCCAGTGCAAGAGCAACCTTGATCGCACTGTACGCATCGTTACACTGCCCCATATCCAGAATTCGCGGGATTCCGTTGATCTCACCAAGATCAAGATCATTAAAGCGGTATTTTCCACAAGCAAGTGTCAAAACAAGCGAATCCATCGGCGTTTGTTTGACAAAATCGGTATAATAATTTCTTCCCGGATGCGCTCCATCGCAGCCACCCACCAGAAAAATATGCTTAATGTCTCCCTTTTTGATGGATTCAATGATCTTCTCCGCATGCGACAGCACGGCGCCATGTGCAAATCCGGTCGTCAAAATATGACCGCCATTGATCCCACTCATGCTACGGTCATGCTCATAGCCGCCCAATTCCAATGATTTCTGAATCAATGGCGAAAAATCTTTCCTTCCATCCTTGTCTCCTGTAATGTGCATCAATCCCTCATATCCCACAACCGATGTCGTATAAACACGGTCACGGTAACTTGGGCGCTGCGGCATCAGGCAGTTGGTCGTAAATAAAATCGGCGCCGGAATGTCCTCAAATTCCTTCTGCTGGCTCTGCCATGCTGTTCCAAAATTTCCTGCCAAATGTTCATATTTGTGAAGTTCCGGATACCCATGTGCCGGAAGCATTTCACTGTGTGTATAAATATTGATTCCTTTGTCTTTTGTCTGTTCCAATAATTGGGAAAGGTCTTTCAGATCATGACCGGAAACTACGATAAATGGTCCTTTTTTAATATCGGTCTGCACTTTCACCGGTGTCGGAGTTCCAAACGATGACGTATTGGCATGGTCAAGCAGCTCCATGCATTGGAAATTGATCCGGCCAAATTCCATGATAAGTTCAATCCACTCTTCCACCGAATGTTCCCTGTTAATCTCGCACAACCCTTTGTAAAACCAATTCGTCACTGCATTATTTTCAAATCCAAGATTCATGGCATGATGTGCATACGCCGCCATCCCTTTGAGGCCAAACAAAAGTGTCGAGCGGAGCGACACAATATCATTTGCTCCCTCCCACAAAGATACAACGGCAATCTCGTCGTTTCCAATTTTTTCCTTCTCTTTTTGAACGCGGCCAATAAATTCTTTAATCGCCTCATTATCAAAATTTACATTTGTCAATGTCGTAAACAATCCGTCCATCAAAAGGCGCTCTGCTTCTTTCGTATGCTGTCCGTTTTTTTCGGCCGTTTCCGCCAGCTGAATAAGTTCATACACCAGCTCATCCTGCAGTTTTGCCGTCTCCGGCTGTTTGCCGCAGACTCCGGTATTGACACAACATTTATTTCCGGCGGTCTGCTGGCATTGAAAGCAAAACATATTTGACATAATTTACCTCCAATTTTTCTTTTAATGGAAGTATTGTCATTTTTCGTAAATTCTATTCCAGCAATTCAAACTGCATCGTATATAACGTTTCATTGAGTTCCATAACGCTCGCCCCCTGCTCCAGTCCATACAAAATAATGCAGTCGCGCTGGTTTCTCGGATACAAAACCGGCACCTGCGCTGCCCGGAGAAAATACTGCGTTTCCTTGATATCCATCTTCATCGCCACACAAATAGCCAGCAATTTACTGCGCGACGGATTTTTGCGGTCTCCATTTAAAATGTGATACACATAAGAGCGGTCCAATCCGCTGTCTTTCACAATCTGCGACCGTTTGAGTTGTTTTTCCTGTATAATATTTTCCAAATATTCCGCGATATCAACCTGCATAAATTCGTCCTGATTTTCAAGCACATAATTTTCCAAATTATTTGCCTTTTTCAATCCTTCCAACAGTTCCTCTGTCTGTTTCTGAAATTTTAATTTTCCCACAAAATCACATCCTGTTAGTAATTGACACTTTTTTTATTAATCATTATAATATAATTAATTAAAATACGCAATGGAGGAAAAAGGAGAAATACAATGGGAAATACAGAGGAAAAACTCGCTAAATTAAACACTTCCACCGAATACAATACCTGGCTTGTCAAACGCGACAGCCTTATTTTTGTAAAAAAAGAACTCCCTCTTTCTCAATACGATACGATGAAAACATTTTACTCTCTGCAGGAAAAAACACCTTCTCCTTTTATTGTCAAAATTTACAATGTTTTTACTACAGAAACTCTTTGTATCATTGAAGAAGAATGGCTTTCCGGAACGACCATTGCAGAATATCTGGACAAAAATCTTCCATTTTCTTCCGATGAGACACGACAATATGGCATTGAAATCTGCCAAGCCCTCCGCTGGATTCACAAAAACCGCATGGTCTACCGCGACCTCAAACCTTCCAATGTTATTATTACAAATTCAGGACATGCGGTATTGATCGATCCCGGCACAATCCGAATGTATAAAGCACTTCAAAGCAAAGATACCGTTATAATAGGAACTCCCGGCTATGCTGCCCCGGAACAGTTTGGGTTTCAACAAACTGACCAGCGTGCTGACATTTATGCATTAGGCGTTCTGCTAAACAATATGCTTACCTGTGCCATGCCAAATGAACAATTGACTACGCATAAGAAATTCCAAAAAATCATCCGTCGCTGTTTATCTATCGCTGCCAAGAACCGCTATCAGTCCTGCATCATTGTACAAAGAGAATTGGAACGAATCATCAGTGACCGCAGTACTCGTGATATACGTTTTTTTCGCTGCATTCCTGGTTTTCGCTCCGCTCGCCTGTCTCATATGATCCCGGCTTCCTTTTTTTATTTGTGGGCAATCTTAACGTTTCTCGGTTTTATTCTGAATCTTGTCGACTGACAGGACACCACAAGCCTCCTTATTTACGATATGATGGCATAGAAAACAAACTGATTTCCGTGAAATTATTCTTATTTTTTTCAAGGAAATTTTCCAATGCAAAGTCTCCTGTTTTTTGTTAGGATAATTTTGCACAAAAGGAGGCACTCATATGACTAATACTGAGGATACACTTATTACTATAACCCCCCAGGATCTTGCCGGCGATTATGCCAGCATAGCCGAAATCATTGGTGTAGAAAATGCCAAACTATTATTTGAGCATTATCGTGGACAGCAGATTACTTTTCCACAGCGCTTTTACTCAAAAAAATATGTTGCCCTTCAGGCAACACAGGAATTAAAAAAAGGGAATTGCACTCTTTCACAGCTTGCGGTAAAATATGGTTATACCGAGCGGCGCCTTCGCCAACTCATAAAAGAATATACCTAAGGAGCTGTTATGAATTTATTGGCTTTTTCCCTGCTGGGATTTGTACTCTTTTTTACAATTTTAACCATATATCTTTTTGTTCAGAAAAAAAAGCCGGACTTCAAAGGCTTGCTTTTTTTCCGAATCCCCGTTTTGATCCTCTTCTTGGGTTCTATTGTTCTGTTCATCGGAGGTCTTTTTTCTCCCTCGACGACACAGACCACCCATGACGCCCCTGCTCCTACTCTGACAAAAGAGCAGCAGGAATATTTCCGCATTTCAGCAAACATCCGTGCCGGCAAATATGACCATGTTCTGGAAGATATCCACGATCTTTACCCGGATTTTACTACCAGCCATACCAAACTTACAAACCGCTTTATCCTTTTGCGTTTGTATTATGAAAAAACCGGCGACACAAAAAAAGAAAAACAATTAATGCTTGATTATATGAAAAATAAGAAATTATATAATTCTGACGATCATCTGCCAATCCGGATGATTATCCAAAAACGGCTAAGTGAAATAGAAAAACAAGAAAAACAGAAATAATACAAAGGCATAAGCACCCCAATTCAGTGCTTATGCCTTTTTGGTTTAGGAATAGTTAATGTTTCTCTTATTCCTCATAAAATCCATTGCTGTCAATGCCATCATCATAATCATCGGAACTATCTGTATTCGAATCGCTTTGATCCTGTGAATCAAGATATTCCTGACTCATTAAAATACCATCCTTTTGATATTCCTCTAAGTCCAGTCCATTTTTATTTGCATACGACTCAAACATAGTATACAAAAATTCTGTCATTTCATCATATGTTCGTTTTTCCTCTCCAAATCCGATCCAACTGACACGGAAAGGATCTCCTTTTTTTACCGAATCATTTGAAGCTATTCCAGTTGTCTCAAACTGAATCGTAATATCCTGCTCTACACCATTATAAAAACAAGATCCTGTTGCCTGAACATATATTGTTTCCTGCTCACTTTTCAACGTTGTCCATCTTACATTTCCACAAAAATTGTCAATTGCCTCTCCATACGTAATATTCGGTATACTTGACGGGTACGCATCACGAATTGCACTTGTCGCACCGACAAGATTGTTACTTACAATAGATACAATAAATGCTGCAATAGCTACACTAACTACTGTTCCCGCAATTTTACTGATAATAGTTACTGCTGTACCTTTCTTATTCATTATACTAATGATAAGAGAGGCAATTCCTCCAATTGCAATTGCTACCGGGAAAATGTACAGCCAGCCTATTGTATCTGCGCCAAATGGAGTAAATCCCGGATCTTCAAAAATTGAATACATGATGAGCGCAATAAATGCAACGATAGATACTACTCCTAAAATTGTACCTGCTATTGCCATGCCTCTTTTATGTTTCTTGTCCTTAATCCCCACAAGTCCAAATACAATTGCCAAAACTTCCGGAACCATAAGAGCACCGCAAGATACCAGTCCCACGATTCCAAGAACCAGGGAAGCAATCGAAAGTCCGGAATGTTTCTTCGGTTCCTCAGCCTGCTGTACCGGTGGTGGCGTCTGCATCTGCACCGGCGATGGCGTCTGTGGCTGTACCGGTGGCGGCGTCTGTGGCTGCACCGGTGGCGGCGTCTGTGGTTGCACCGGCGGTGGCGTTTGTAGCTGTACCGGTGGCGGCGTCTGTGGCTGTACCGGCGGTGGGGTTTGTGGCTGCACCGGCTGTGCTGCCTGTGGCATTACCGGTTCTGTTGGCACATTGGATGCCGGTTCAAATGTAAGTGGTTCTATTGCGTCCATTCTCTGTCCACAATTCACACAAAATAATGATTCATCTTGTAATTCTCGTCCACATTTCGGACATATTTTACTCATAGCGATTCTCCTCTCTTTTCAATCACTTATTTTACGTATAAATTTCTTAAGAAACCGGGCTGATGCCTTCATCCTCATCTTCGTACTCATTGTCGTCGGATGTATCCGATTGGTCATCATCTCCCGAATTTCCAGATTGTCCATCTTTAATCAACACCGTACTGTCATGAATCTGCACTTCTATTTTATTGACTTCATCCGCATCCATTTCCGCATATACTTTACCGGATGTTTTTTTACCCGGAGCCAATGTCTCTAAAAAAGTACCTTCTTCCGACCATTCCGTATCTACACTGTAATCATCCGCATAAATATTGAAAATATTATCCGACACCGTAACTTCTTCATCTCCGGTATTCATGATCACATATTGAAACCAGGTGACTGTTTTTATTGAAAAAATATTCAATATACTTCCATCCACACTCGTTCCCCAATCTGTAATGCAGACACTATACTCTTCTCCATTACTGTTAGAAAAGCTAATTACATCTCCTACAGAATAAACAGACGGCTTTGATTCCTCAGATGAACCACATGCTGTCAAGTTGACACTGCATAACACGGTTACCAACATTAAAGCAATTATTTTTTTCACAAAATACCTCCTCTTTACTGACCGCAAATAGCAATCTTATGTCCCGGTGCTCTTCTCTCCTCATAATATTTACAGATGATTGCAAGAATAATTCCTGTTTGTTCTGTATCCAAATATACACCATTCAATGATTCTTCCGTTTGATCCAAAGGTCCATTAATAAACCAATATGCGCCTTGTGAAAGATGCATCAAACGGTAAATATTTTCATAATATTCACCATAAAAATTCTTACCATAGAAAAATGCAATTCTTCGATTGGTCAATAACATATAGTTTTTCGAAGCAGATGTCAGTCCTGTTTTTGCACAGAACAGAATCACTTCGTCCTGCTGCAGATATGGTGCTGCCTTGCCCTGAATTTCCTGATATACTTTTTCATTGGAACGCATGGTAGCCAGTCCTTTTTTGCCTTGAATTTTCTCCTCCAGCTGGAGAAACATCTCATCAATGCCTTTTCCCGAACGCAGTAAGCCAAGCATAATATCCCAGCTTTCTTTTATGCCTCTTCCCATATTCATATCTCTTTGAATAAAAAGCCGGGAAGCAACATCCGCTGTCTCTGATTCCATCGACAAGCATTCTTGATCCTGCTGTGCGCAAGAGATTATTGTCTGAAGTTTATTCATAAAATCCGAATAATGGGAAGGAGAACTTACGCTCCAGTAATTGTAGGTATTTCCATCTCTTGTTTTTATCTCCAATTTGCAGCCAAGTGCTGACCATAAAACAACCGCTGCACAGATCAGCCCTACTCCTGCTGTAACAAATGCCGCTATCGCACACAGCGCAACAATTATAATTCCGTATAAATTAATATACCGTTTTATACTAACCGAAGCAATGTCCCGATAACAGATTTCCCTTTTCTTTTGATATGTATTTGGCATTGTTCCAATCTTTAATCGATCTTCTCCAAATACGATCCAGGATGCCACCTTGGTATTCATTAAGCCTAATCGCTGGCCAAGAAAGGACCGGAACAATGTAGCCTCTCCAAGATACTCATCCGCCACATAACGTTTATTTTGTTCATTTGTCTGCATAAAAACTTCCTCCAGCTTATTTTAATTTATTCTCATATTTAAGAATGAACTTTGCATTTGCCTTTTCGATCGGATTCAATACACTTTCACTAAATTCATCCGCCTCTACAGAACCAAAATACCAGGATTGTTTATCAAAATAATCCTGCAGTTCCTTATCATTAAAGCGTCTACCGTGTCGTGCATAAATTTCATTTCGGGCAATACGGCACTGTTCTTTTGTCAATGATTTCAGATCTGCCTTTGTCACTTTTTTCGTATCCGAATTTGGCAAAATGTAATAATCCGTATCATCTTCAGAATCCTCTTCGTCCTCTGAATAATCATAAGAACCTTCCGCTTCTTCCTCCGGGGTAGGCTCCGGTTCCGGCGTCACTTCCGGCTCTGGTGTCGAAGTTGCCTCTGAATTATCAAACTGCGTCACCGTTCCCGATTCAAATGAATTTTTATCCACATCCTCTTCATCGACATTATGGTTCTCCGCATACTCTTCAAATGCTTTTAGAATCATAACACTTGTGATGGTATCCTCCTGTGGTACATCATTAAAACTCAATGCTCCCTGTGTAAAAGAACCATTGTCCATATCCACAACAAACTGAAGGCGCGCCTTTACCCGGGATTCTTTGTACGTACAATATCCTGTAAACTCCACGATATCCTGTCCCTTTTTGGCTTTGAAATACCGCCAGCTTGCCTCATCAAAGAATTCTCCAAAGGCATCTCCATATTTAATATTGGGATATGCATTCGGGCTTCCCTGTTTTACTGCTTTTACATGGATATCCTCTTCCTGAGATTTATTGGAAGTTTTTTCGTTTTTTCCTTCTTCTGATGTTTTCGTATCGGATTTATCTGATGAAGAATTTCCACACCCAGCAATCGCAAAAGAAACAGCCATACACATAACAAGCAAACATAATTTTTTTCTCATGCTATCTTCCTCCTTTCCGTACATTCTACCAAATATTGTCGAAAAATCATTGGTAAATTACAGATATGTTTACAGGAAAAAAAGCACGAGAAAGATACTTGGGAATGTGGTACTGATAATTAAATATTATCGAG
>ERZ808240.2471-NODE-2471-length-20084-cov-5.076140_pt1 | contig 20084 bp, 20 predicted proteins | sample MGYA00521084_ERZ808240 | MGnify/ENA primary metagenome ERZ808240 (study PRJEB31516, sample SAMN03275571) | gut metagenome | biome: mammalia-associated habitat; material: feces | host: Papio cynocephalus | place: Kenya | collected 2012-08-06 ...
AGCTGCTGCATTATCTGCTCCCGCTGCCCGTCCCGGCGAGCATTTACGGGATCGTTCTGCTCTTCACGGCGCTGGAAACGCGTCTTTTGAAGGTGGACGCTATTCGTGAAACGAGCGCGTTTCTGCTGGAGATCATGCCGATGCTGTTCGTCCCGGCGGGCGTGGGTCTTCTGGAAAGGTGGGACGTGCTACGTCCCGTGTGGCTGCCGTTTGCTGTGATCGTCATCGCATCGACGTTCACGGTGTTCGCTGCCGCAGGACGCACCGCGCAGCGCGTGATGCGTCTGCGCCAGAAAAGGGGGACGAAAGATGATGCGTGAGCTGATCGAATCCTCCGCCTTTCTCGGCGCTGTCATCACCATTGCCTCGTTCGAGCTGGGGCGCGCCATCCGGAGAAAGTGGAACTTCGCGCTTTTTAATCCCTTGCTGCTTGCGATCCTCTTCTCCATCGGGATTTTGCTTCTGTTCCGTATCGATTACGAAAGCTATCTCAACGGCGCGAAGTACATCAGCTTCCTGCTCACCCCGGCGACGGTATGCCTTGCCGTGCCGCTCTATGAGAAATTTGAGCTGCTGAAGAAAAACGCCCTTGCCATAACACTCGGTATCGCCGCCGGAGTGCTTGCGAGCCTTGCCACGGTGTTTGCGCTCTCGGCGCTTTTCCGGCTGGACTTCTCTCTGTTCGCTACGCTTCTTCCCAAATCCATCACCACCGCGATCGGCATGGACGTTTCCGCGGAGCTCGGCGGCTACGTCTCGCTCACCGTCGCGGCGATCATTCTGACCGGCGTTCTCGGCAACATCTGCGCCGAGGGCGCGTGCCGGGTGTTCCGCATTACAAGCCCCATTGCGCAGGGCGTTGCCATCGGGACCGCCGCGCACGCCATCGGAACGTCCCGGGCGCTCGAAATGGGCGAGATCCAGGGCGCAATGAGCTCGCTCTCGCTCGTCGTGGCGGGACTGCTCACCGTAGTGCTCGCCACCCCGGTCGCTTCGCTTTACGGATTATAAGTCATATAAGACAAACGCGCCCCGCCGGACGAGCTGTCCGGCGGGGCGCATTTTCTGTTATGTTATTTTTTCTCGTCGCCGCAGGTGTCGGTGATGATATACCGGGGGCGGCCCTTTACTTCTTCGTAGATCTTGGAAATATAATAGCCGATGATGCCGAGACTGATCATAATGATGCTGCTGGAAAACAACTGGATAAGGATCACCGTGGTGAAGCCGCCAAGCGCCCGCCCGGAGAACTTCTGCACGAGCGCGATCGTGCCGAGAACGAGCGAGACGAGCAGCATGATACCGCCGAGGACCGTAACGATCTGCATGGGCGCAGCGGAGAAGGAAGCGATATTATCCACGGCGTATCTGGTGAGCGCCATCGTGGACCACTTGGAGCTCCCACCCGCGCGCTTTTGCACATCAAAGGGGATGCTCGCCGTTTTGAAGCCGATCCAGGCCGAGAGCGCGCGGAAGAAGGCGTTCCGCTCGCGCATATTGATGAGAACGTTGACCGCTTTCCGGTCAAGCAGCTTGAAGTCGGACGCGTTCGCCATGTCGATGCCGGTCGCGCGGCTGATGAGGGAATAGAACGCTCTCGCCGCGAGACCGTGCGCGCGGCTCTCCGCGCCGCGGCTGGCCTTCTGGCCCTCGACGATCTCGTAGCCCTGCTCCCACAGGCGGTACATCTCCACGATCTTCTCCGGCGGGTGCTGGAGATCGCCGTCGATCACAACGCAGCAGTCTCCTTTCGCCGAAGCCAGTCCCGCGAGGATCGCCGCCTCCTTGCCGAAATTGCGGGAGAAATGCAGCCCGCGGACGCCGCCGGATGCGGAGAGCGCCGTGATTTTCTCCCATGTGGCATCCTTTGAGCCGTCGTCCACAAAAATAAGCTCACAGCCGATTGCAGCATCGGACAGCACGCCGCGGATGACCGAAGCCGTCTTTTCCAGCACGGCCTCCTCGTTATAGACAGGGATCACTACCGAAAGCATCACTCCGCCCCCTTCGCCGTGTCCGACTCACACCGGATCTCGCCGATGCCGAGCACATCCGCCATAGCCGCGTTCGGCCAACTCTGTGGGTTTTCTGTGTCGAGATATTTGAGATCGTACAGCGCCGAATAGCGCGTCAGCGTCTCGACATACGGCACCGTCACGCTGCTCTCGCCGCGCGCAGCCGCCTCGGTGACAGCCGTTTCGTTCGAGCGAACCTGAAGATATACATTCGTTATGTCGGCAAAGCCGAAAACGCCCCAGTAGAGCGTCGGCAGAACAAGCACCGCCGCCGCGCACAGCACCGGGAGCTTTGCTTTTCCGGAGAAGAGCTCTGACAGAAGCACGGCGTCCGCCGCAATGAGCAGCACCGCCGGAAACGCCAGACACCGCTCCGGGTAATACGAGGCGACGCTCAGCGCGAAGTTGGCGCAGAGCGAGCCGAGCACGAGCGCCGCGGCGAGATAAATCTTCTCCCGGCGGACACGATACCAGAGCGCCATAACGAGCGACACAGCAAAAACAACGAGCAGCACCGCCAGCGAGCGGTACTTCTCCAGCGCGGCTACAAGCCCTGTTCCAAGGGACATGAGCGAGCTCTCCGCACTGCTTTTCATGCTCTCCGCCGGGCGGGTCATCATAAAGAGGAATCCGCCGACCGACGCGAGCACCGGAAGCCACGGCAGGACGCCGTTTTTCTTCCTGCAAAGCACACGGCGGCCAAGAAGCAGCAGCGCGGAAAGGAAGATCGCCCCGGCCGCCATATTCTCCAGATACGCGCCGGTATAAAAGCCCACGAACATCCACAAAATCCAGAACAGCGGTTTTTTCTTCACATCACGCTCAAAAAGGCGGATGTACGGCATGAGAAAAGCCAGCCCCACGACGCACCCCCAGCCGTAATTGCAAGCCCCATCCAGCCAGAAGAAAACCTGCCCGAACGCCGGGACAAACACCCATACGCCGCAGAAGATCATAAGGAGGATGAGATTGTTCCGCTCGCCCTCCGGCTGCGCGATCCGGGCGAGGAGCGCGATCAGCGCCGTGAATATCATAGTGTTTACTATATTAAATACTGCTTTCGGCAGCAGCAGAAAAAGCTGCGCCCAGAAATGAGCGAAGAGCCGCCCGTTCATGGTCTGCGCGTGCGCCGCCATTGAGGGAAATATCTCGCCGAAACGCGCGAGTCGCTCGCCGGTCGCAAAGCTGTGCATATACGCCCAGTCGTCCACCGCGTACGGCGTGAGGATGTTTCCGAGCAGCATGAGAAGAAAGATTCCGAGGAGCAGCGCCGCGCGCGTCTTCCCGGAGCGGATCGCCGGCATGGTCAGCGCCTCCTTGCATGGGATTCTTTGCTTATATTATACACAAGCGGAAAATGAAGTCAAACTACGCCTCGATTTTTTGAAAAAGCCCCTTGACAATACCCCCCAGGGGTATATAATGCATACCGAAAGGCAGGGACGACCCATGGACGAAGAAAAAACGTGTTGCTGCTGCAAAAAAACCGAGCGGAGCGAAGACGAGCGCCGGGCGCTCATGAATCGCCTGAGCCGGATCGAAGGGCAGATCCGCGGCATTCGCGGGATGCTCGAACGCGATGCCTACTGCGCGGACATTCTCACGCAGTCCGCGGCGGTGAGCGCGGCGATGAACGGCTTCAACCGCGCACTTTTGAACGCGCATCTCCATAACTGCGTCGTGCGTGACATCCGCGCGGGCGACGATTCCGTTGTGGACGAGCTTACGGAACTTTTGCAGAAGCTGATGAAATGAGTCAAGAACGCAATATAAATAGAAAGGCAAATACCATGACGCAATACTCTGTTACAGGCATGAGCTGCGCGGCGTGCTCTGCGCGGGTAGAAAAGGCGGTCTCCGCCGTGCCGGGCGTTACCTCGTGCGCGGTGAGCCTGCTCACAAATTCCATGGGTGTGGACGGTACCGCGGCTCCCGCGGACATCATCCGCGCGGTGGAAAACGCCGGATACGGCGCAAGTCTGAAGGGCGCGAAGGGCGCAGCGCCCGCCGCGGCAGCGGACGAGCTGGCCGACCATGAGACGCCGAAGCTCAAAAAGCGGCTGATATCCTCGGTGGCGGTGCTGCTCGTACTGATGTACTTTTCAATGGGCCACATGTGGGGCGCACCGATGCCGCACTGGCTGCACCACAACAGCGTGGGAATAGGGCTTATTCAGCTCCTGCTCGCGGGCATCGTGCTCGTCATCAACCAGAAATTCTTCATCAGCGGCTTCCAGAGCGCCGTGAAGGGCGCGCCGAACATGGATACGCTCGTTGCGATGGGCTCGGCGGCAGCGTATCTCTGGAGCGTATACGAGCTCTTCACGCTGACGATCGACCCCATGGCGGAAGCCGATCTCTATTTTGAATCCGCCGCCATGATTTTAACGCTCATCACCGTCGGCAAAACGCTGGAAGCACATTCCAAGGGAAAAACGACCGACGCGCTCCGCTCGCTCATGCAGCTCTCGCCGAAAACGGCGCGGCTGGAGCGGAACGGCGAAGAGGTCGTCGTCCCGGCGGAGGAAGTCGTTCTCGGCGACATTTTCCTTGTCCGTCCCGGCGACAGCATCCCGGTGGACGGCATTGTCCTCTCCGGCACGAGCGCCGTAAACGAGTCCGCGCTCACGGGCGAAAGCCTCCCCGTAGACAAGGTGGAAAACGACAAGGTGAGCGCCGGTACGATCAACCAGTCCGGCTTCCTGCGGTGCCGGGCGACCGGCGTCGGCGAGGATACGGCGCTCTCGCAGATCATCCGCATGGTGAGCGATGCCGCCGCGACGAAAGCCCCCATCGCCAAGACCGCCGACAAGGTCGCCGGCGTATTCGTGCCGACGGTGATCGGCATCGCGGCCGTTACCATTATCGTCTGGCTGCTTGTCGGGCAGACATTTGGATACGCGCTCGCGCGCGGCATATCGGTGCTCGTCATCAGCTGCCCGTGCGCGCTCGGGCTCGCCACGCCGGTCGCCATCATGGTCGGCAGCGGTGTCGGCGCGAAAAACGGCATTCTCTTCAAAACGGCGGCCTCCCTCGAAGAGACGGGCCGCACGCAGATCGTCGTTCTGGACAAGACCGGCACCATCACGACCGGCCAGCCGGAGATCACCGATCTTCTCACGGCGGACGGCGTTTCCGAAGACGAACTGCTGCGCTTTGCCGCGGCGCTCGAGAGCAAGAGCGAGCATCCCCTCTCCCGTGCCGTTCTGAACGGCTTTGCCTCCCGCGGCGGCGAGTGCCCCGAGGCGGAGGACTTTGCCGCCGTGCCGGGCCGCGGGCTCTCCGCGAAGATCGAAGGATACACCGTCTGCGGCGGCAACGCGGACTTCATCCGCGAAAAGGCCGCGCTCCCGGATACCATCACGCAGCGCGCCGCCGCACTTGCGGACGAGGGAAAAACGCCGCTCTACTTCTCCCGCGATGACAAGCTTCTCGGCGTGATCGCCGTGGCGGACGTTATGAAGAGCGACGCCGCCGAAGCCATCCGTGAGCTCAAGGGGATGGGCCTGCGCGTCGTGATGCTCACGGGCGACAACGCCCGCACCGCCGCCGCCATCGGTGCGCGCTCCGGCGTGGACGCCGTCGTCGCCGGGGTACTCCCGGACGGCAAGGAGGCCGTGATCCGGAAGCTGCGCGAGAGCGGAAAGGTCGCCATGGTGGGCGACGGCATCAACGACGCCCCGGCGCTCACACGTGCGGACGTCGGTCTCGCTGTCGGCGCCGGAACGGACGTCGCCATCGACGCCGCGGACGTTGTGCTTATGAAAAGCGGCATGAGCGACGTGGCCGCCGCCATCCGGCTCAGCCGTGCGGCGCTGCGCAACATTCGTGAGAATCTTTTCTGGGCGTTCATCTATAATATCATCGGTATCCCGCTCGCTGCGGGCGTGTGGATCCCGATCTTCGGCTGGACGCTGCAGCCGATGTTCGGCGCGCTGGCGATGAGTCTTTCGAGCTTCTGCGTCGTGACGAACGCGCTGCGGCTCAATCTCTTCCGTCTGCACGAAGCAAAGCACGATAAGCACAAGCAGCCGGTGGCGCTCCCGGAGGAGTTCACCGCCGCGCCGCAGGAAACGAATAACGCAACCGATCATAAGGAGGAAAAAACCATGTACAAAACCACCGTCACCGTTGAGGGCATGATGTGCCACATGTGCGAGAAGCACGTCAACGAAGCCGTCTCCAAAGCGTTCGCCGCCGAGAACCCCGTTTCCGACCACACCGCGAACAAGACCGAGTTCGTCTCCGCCGAAAAGCCGGACGAGGCGAAGGTCAAGGAGGTCATTGAGGCCGCCGGTTACACCGTCAAGGCCGTGCACACTGAAGCGGTGTAACATCGCGCGCAGCACAGCGGAGCCATTTTCGAGGCTCCGCTGTATTTTTTCGAACCGATCGGTAGGGGTACTCGTCTATAGGGCGTAAACTTCTTCAAAGGAGAAACCATATGAAAAAACTGACAGCCCTGTTTCTGTCCCTGGCGCTGCTTCTTGTGCTGTGCGCTTGCGGCGCGCCGAACGCCAGCAGCGGCAACGCCTCCTCCGGCAACGCTTACGCAAGCTGGGGGGACGCTTCCTCCGGCGACGCCTACGCGAGCTGGGGCGATGCCTCCTCCGGCGACGCCTATGCAAGCTCCGGCAACGCGACCGGTACGCTTTCGCTCACGCAAGCGCCCGCCGCGACGGATACCCCATACTTCTGCGTGCAGATGGAGCAGTCCCGCCTGTACGCCATTCCCTACTGCGGTGGGGAAGCAAAGCTCCTTGCGGACAAATATACCAACTGCTTCGATCAGGACGGTGACAGCGTTCTCGCCTCGTTCGACGACGGGAGCGCGGCGCGCATCAACGTGCTCACCGGCGAGAGCGTGGAAGTCCTCCCCGCCGGCACGCAGCAGTTCCACCGCATCCACGCCTTCTCCGGCGGTTTCGTCGGCGAATACTACAGCATCCGCGAATCGAAGCTCTATCTCTGTGAAAACGGCAAGAAGCCGGTGGAGATCTTCCCGGGGGAGTATTTCGGCGATGTGCGCGTAGTCAACGACACGCTCGTCGGCAGCGATTACACCGGCGATTCCAACCGGATCGTCGGCTATGCGCTCCCCTCGCTTGAGCAGAAGTGGGAAACGAAGCTCGATCTTTACTGCTATCTCACTGCGAACGACAATGATCTTCTTATCAGCAATTCTTACGACGGGTTCATTTCCCGTATGGATCCCTCGGACGGTTCGGTCGTGAATGTGAACGGCGCGATCTATGCCAACGACAGCGTGCTCTACGCCTGGGACGGCGCATATCTTCTGGAGGGGAACTACACGACGAACTTTGCGCTCTATCTCGTCCGCGGCGACGAGCGCCTCACGCTCGATTTTCCGTCCGAAGATGGCAGCAAGTACGTTGCAGCGACGCGCGGCGGCAAAGCGCTCATCGCGTGCAGCAAAAACAGTGACGCCGGAGATTACGGCTGGACGTCCTCCACGCGCTACTATGTCCTCGATCTGGAGACCGCGCAGCTTTATGAGATCGGCGTGAAAGGCTATTACAGCGAACTTTTTGCCGCCGGGGACTTCCCCGTGATGGATTCCTCCACGGCACGAAAGCCGCTCACGAGCGATATTTACCGTTTCTTCTGCCTTGACACCGGCTACGGCGGCGCGGAGCCGCTCTGCTCCACGACGCACGGCGCGTGGCTGAATATTGCCGATAAGAAAGCGGATATCGCCCTGCTTGCCGCGCCCACCGATGAGGAAAAGGCCTATCTCGCCGAGCGCGGCGTGGAGGTCGAAATGAAGCTCTACGGCGGCGATGGGCTGGTGTTCATCGGGAACAGCGCATGCGGCGTCACCGACCTGACGCTCGATCAGGTACGCGCCATTTTCCGCGGCGAGATCACCAACTGGAGCGAGCTCGGCGGCGCGGATCACGCGATCCGCGTGCTCTACCGCGACGATCAGTCCGGCAGCCAGCGGCTTTTTGAAAAGATGGTGTTCAAAGGCGAGGATGTGCCGGATTACGAAGCGCTCGGCTTTGAGCGGCTCGATGAGATGAGCACGCTCGTCTCCGCCTGTCTCGACGATCCCTACGCCATCGGGTACAGCATTATGACATATCTGAACGATGTCTACTCCAACGAAGCGCTGCTCGCTTTCTCGCTGAACGGCTACAGCGCCACGGCGGAGAATGTCCGCACCGGCGATTACCCGCTCGGCACGAAGGGGTACGTTGTCATCCGGAGCGACGAGCCGGAGGACAGTCCCGCCCGGCGGCTCTATAACTGGTTCGGCACTCCCCTTTCCGACACATTCCTTACAAACTGCGGCATCACGCCGCTGAGCGAATAACGTTCCGCACTGCGCAGGAAACGGCGATGTTCTGTTAAGGAGGCAAAGGATATGGCGTTCACCCGTTGGGAATCGCTCAAAAAGATCGATGCCCACATCCACATTCTCCCGGATGCCGTACACAAGGCGAACCCGGACTCCGAGGATATCTGGCTCTGTACGGATCTTCACGAATACTGCGCCATGATGGACGCTCTGCATATCGAAAAAGCCGTCATTATGCCGCTGAACGACCCGTGGCTCATGTCCATGGAATTCACGATCGATGCCGTCCACCGGAATCTTCGGGACATGAAGAATGCCTGTCCCGGCCGGTTCTTTGCCTTTGCGGACATCGACACGCGCAATACCCCGGCGCAGTCTGCGGAAGCGATTGGGAAAGCCATCGAATGCTATGGTCTGGACGGCATCAAGATCCATCCCAACAACACCGGACTCGCTCTGGACGACGAGTATAACGCCCCGATCTTCGCGCTGGCGCAGCAGCGGAACACCCCTGTCGCCATCCATTCCTATCCCAACACAGCAGACGATGTCTGCGCCGTAAAGCGCATTATAAAGATTTCGGAACGCTATCCTGGTCTGCGGCTGATCGTTTCACACATGGGCGGATTCCAGTGGGAAGAGCTGCCCGGCATGGACTGCTTTGTGGATATGTCCGCGATTTTGCCCGATTATGTCCGCGCCTTCGGCATCGAAAAAACCGAAGAAATTCTGCGCTCCTTCGGCGTGGACCGGCTGCTTTTCGCCACCGACTATCCCGACAACCGGCATTTGCCGCCCGAGGAGATCTACGCCGCTTATTTTGACATTCTCAACCGAATGAATTTCACGGAAGAGGAAGCCGTAAAGATCGCGTATACAAACATGCGCGATATAATGACAGCCTCCAAATGAACGCTTTCCCCTTCTATCAGGCAAACAGACCCCGGACATTGAAACGTCCGGGGCCTGTTTTCACTCTTTAATGTTTCGGATCTTCTCAAGATCACCGCTGCACAGCGCTTCCATATTGCGGAAGATCTTTTCGGCATCCCAATCCCACCACTTCAATTCCAAAAGATACGCCGTGAGTTCTTCGTCGAACCGGCGGCGGATGACCCGGCAGGGATTTCCCCCCGCGACGCAGTACGGCGGAACGTCCTTTGCCACAACGGAATTGGCGCCGATGATGGCACCGTCACCGATGTGTACGCCCGGCAGCACCGTTACGTTCTGCCCGATCCACACATCGTTCCCGGCGACGGTATCGCCTTTCAAGGGCAAATCTTCAAGAGATGGCGAAAACTTCTCCCAGCCGCCGCCCATGATGTTGAAGGGGTATGTCGTCACGCTGTTCATGCGGTGGTTCGCGCCGTTCATAATAAACTCAATACCGCGGGCGATGGCGCAGAATTTCCCAATAACCAGCTTATCACCCAGAAAATCATAGTGATGGGTGACGTGTTCCTCAAATCTTTCCGCACCGTCTATATCATCGTAGTACGTATAGTCCCCGACAAGGATATTCGGCCGTGTGATCACGTTTTTGATATACACGACCTGCCGGATGTTCTCGTTGGGATAGATGCTGTTCGGATCGGGTCCCGTCATAAAAGCATCCTCCGCTCAAAACCCGAGAACGCGGAAAGCGTCCTCAAAGGGCGCGGTGCAGATGCCGCGCTCGGTGATGATGCCGGTGATGAGCGAATGGTCGGTCACGTCGAACGCGGGGTTATACACACCGACGCCCTCCGGCGCCATGCGCTTTTTATACCACATCTCCGTGACCTCTTCCGCGGCGCGCTGTTCGATGGGGATCTCCGTACCGGAGGCGAGCGACATATCGATCGTGGAGCTCGGCGCGCAGACATAAAACGGGATGCCGTAATGCTTCGCCAGGATCGCCACAGCGGAGGTGCCGATCTTGTTCGCGGTGTCGCCGTTTCGCGCTACACGGTCGCAGCCAACGAATATTATGTTAACTTCTCCTGTCTGCATCAGGCTCGACGCGGCGTTATCGCAGAGAAGCGTTGTATCCAGTCCCGCGGCATGCATCTCGAGCGCCGTGAGCCGCGCGCCCTGCAGAAGCGGGCGCGTTTCGTCGCAGTAGACGCGAAGATCGTTCCAGCCGTGCTCGAGCGCAATGTACATCGGCGCGGTCGCCGTGCCGTATTTCGCGGTGGCGAGCGTTCCGGCGTTGCAGTGCGTAAGAATGCCGTCCCCGTGGTGCAGCAGGGAAAATCCCAGCTCACCGATGGAGCGGCTGATGGCGACGTCCTCGTCGCGGATGCGCTGCGCTTCGGCAAAAAGAGTCTCGCGGATGGCCGGAATGCTCTCACCGGCATGCGTCTCCGCCGTCTGCCACATTCGGTCGAGCGCCCAGAAGAGATTCACCGCCGTCGGACGGGCGGAGGCTATGTATTCCCTCGCTTCATGCAGCCGCGCGAAAAAGACGTCCTTATCCTCCGTTTCGATCTGCGAGGCGGTCAGCGCGAGCGCATAGCCCGCGCACACGCCGATCGCCGGTGCGCCGCGCACACGCAGCGAATAGATCGCCTCCCAGATATCGCGCATATCCGAAAGATACAGCGTTTTTACCTCGCCGGGCAGCCGCGTCTGATCGAGAATTTCCAGACATGTCCGGTCGGGCGAGAGCAATACGGTGTCGAGTTCGAGAGCGTTCAAGGCTTAATCCCCCTCGGTGTTTTCTCCATTCTGACACAGCTTTCCCCGCTTGTCAACGGCGGCAGACGCCGCAGGAGGTACGCGGCATAGGATACCGAAAGAACGATGAGGATAAGGGAGATGATGCATTGTGTTTTGAAGTCCGGCTCCAGAGCAAAGGCACTCAGAGCGTTCAGCACGCCGTGCGTGAGAACGCACGGCACGATGCTTCCGGAGCGGACGAACAGCGCGACAAACACGAGGCCGATCGCCACGGCGTATACGATCTGCAAAAGCGTCGGCACGAGCTCCGCGCCGTTGAGCAGGTTCACAATGTGCCCAATGCCGAACGTGAGCGCGGAGATCACAGCCGCTTTTCTCTCTCCGTCGCGGCAGAGCGCTTTATAAAGGAAACCGCGGAAAATGAGCTCTTCCAGGAATCCGACGCACAGCATACGAAAAACATACAGCACCGTGATGCCAATGGGAAACTTCTGCGTGACGCCGCACCAGAGATTCACCGACGCGATGACCGCAAGAGGGAGATAGTAAAGATACCGCCCCGCGCCGCCGGCCGGACGGCAGAGCCCGAAGCGCTTTCGCAGGCCGTTTTCCCGAGCCACAGGAAAAGGAAAACGGTCATTGCCGCGCAGAGCGCCGCAGCTGCCGTATTTTTGGCAAGTACGTCCGAAAGATTTTCCGCCGCGCTCAGCAGAACAATATAGGCACCGATCCAAATGAGCGAAAAAATGAGTTCGTTTTTTTCATAGAGCTTTCGCATGTTCATTCCTCTCCATTCTCCGCAAGCAGGCGGTCAAAAACAAGTTTCAAGTCGTTTGCTACGGTCGTTTCGTCGCCGGTCATGGCGTTATTGGCAAACATGCTCGCGTATCCGTGGACGAGCAGGAACAAAACGCGAAATACCGACTGCGCGCGTTCCACGGAAATGTGCGCCGAGGCCGAGATCGCTTCGAGCACCGGCATGAGCTCGTCCGCCGCGATCAGCTCGTCGAGCGAGCGCTGCGCAAAGGCGTCCGACTGAAAGAGGAAGCGGAACAAATGCTTTTCTTCCCGTGCAAATCGGATGTACGCAAGCCCTACCCCCTGCATCGGCGAGGCCGGATCAGGCGTCGTGATATAGCGCGTATGATAATCATCCGTCATTATGTAAACCTCTTTTTTCAGCTCTGCGATCGACCCAAAGTGATACATCACCGGCTGCGTGGAGCAGCCGAGCTCTCTGGCGACGGCGCGGACGCTGAGAGCGTCTGCCCCCTGCTCCCGGACAAGCTCAAACGCGGCGCGGACGATCTCTTCCCTTGAAATTTTGCTGCTTGGCGGCATGGTGTCTCCTCCTTGTAACACACGTTATGTAACATATGTTATATAATAGCTATGCCGTTTTGTCAATAGAACACCGGCGGCCGAAAAAATTAGCCGCCGGAGCGCTCTCTACTTTACCAGAATTTCTTTTTCTTACAGATACAGAGACCGAGAACCAAAACCGCCACGCTGATGACACCTACCATGAGATAGCCGTATTTCCAGCTCAGCTCCGGCATATTGACAAAGTTCATGCCGTACCAGCCGGTGAGCAGCGTGAGCGGAAGGAAGATCGTTGTGACAATGGTGAGTATCTGCATCACACGGTTCTGCCGGATATCGATCTGCGCCTGGAAAGCGCTTTGGATCTGCCGGCAGTATTCGCACAGGAGCTGGGCATTCTCCCGCAGGCGGGCAACGCGCCCCTCAAAAAGGTGAAAACGTTCTGTTTCCGTTTCCGAAAAGAACCCGTTCTCGTTTTCGCACAACTCGCACGCCACATCGTCGAGCTGTGAATAATAGCGAAAGAGCGCCATTGTCTCTTTTCGCAGCGTATTCATCGGGCCGCTGAGAGATTCGACGCCATCGGCGAGCACCTGATCCTCCAAGGATTCCGCCTGCTCTTCCAGCTCTTCCAAACGATGCAGGTCATGGGCAATGAGCTGTTCAAAAAAATCATAGAGTGCCTGCCCGACCGTTCCCTTTGTCCATCGTTTTTCCTGCGCAATGCGGTGCAGAAGCGGGGGAAGCGAGCCGGAATCATCCGTGAGAACGATGCGGCTTTGCGTAACGAGCAGACCGAATGCGGCGCGAACACCGTCTTTGCCCTTACGCGGGAGCACAAGCGTCCCGGACAGACAGCCGGGGCGCACTTCGGCACGGCAGGTCCGCGCACCGCGCACCGATGGCGTATGTTCCAGAACATTTTCCAGCCCCGGAAGGACCGGGCGTTTCTCCAGTTCCTCCGTCGTAAGCAGCACAAGCGCCGGTACATCCGCACAAGGCGCGGATTCCGTACGTACAAGAGATTCTCCGATACGATACCAGATCATCGATTTTCCTCCCAAAAGCATACGACCGCCCGCAGCATGACGCCGCGGGCGGTCGAAGGGCATTTATTTTTCGGCCTTCATTGCGAGATAGGCGTTGATAAAGCCGTCGATGTCGCCGTCCATGACGGCCTGGATGTTGCTGTTTTCGTAGCCAGTGCGCGTGTCCTTGGCGAGCGTGTACGGCATGAACACGTACGAGCGGATCTGGCTGCCCCACTCGATCTTCTGCTGCACGCCCTTGATGTCCGAAATCTTTTCGAGATGCTCGCGTTCCTTGATCTCGGCGAGCTTGGCGCGGAGCATGGATTTACAGTTTTCGAGATTCTGGAAATGGCTGCGCTCGACCTGCGAGGAAACGACGATACCCGTCGGCAGGTGGGTCAGACGAACGGCGGAGGACGTCTTGTTGACCTTCTGTCCGCCCGCGCCGGAGGAGCGGTATACGTCCATTTTGATCTCGTCGTCGCGCAGCTCGATCTCGCTGTTGTCCTCGGCGATCTCGGGCATGACCTCCACGGCGGCAAAGCTCGTATGGCGGCGGCCGGAGGCGTCGTAGGGCGAGATGCGCACCAGACGGTGGACGCCGTTTTCGCTTTTAAGGTAGCCGTAGGCGTTGTCGCCCTCGATCTTGATGGTGGCGGACTTTATGCCGGCTTCCTCGCCGTCTTGATAGTCGAGCAGCGTGTACTTATAGCCGTGGCGGTCCGTCCACATGGTGTACATGCGGTAGAGCATCTGCGTCCAATCCTGCGCCTCGGTGCCGCCTGCGCCGGCATGAAACGTTAAAATGGCGTTGTTCGCGTCGTACTCACCGGTGAGCAGCGTGGAAAGACGCATCTCCTCCAGCTTTTCAGAAAGGGTCTCATACTCCGCTTTCAGCTCTTCGAGCATGGAGACATCGTCCTCTTCCAGCGCCATTTCACACATGGTGAAAAGATCGTCCCAGGACGAGCGGAGCTTATCATACTTTTCGCACTTGGTCTGCAGCTGCTTGATGCGCTGCTGCACCTGCTGCGAGTGGGAGACGTTATTCCAGAAGCCGTCCTGCGCGCTCTCCTCCTGCAGCTCGGCGATCTCACGCTTCGCCTCCTCCAGATGGAGCGCGTCCTGCAGCTCGTCCAGTGTGGGCTTGAGCGCATTGAGCTTGCCTTTATACTCTTCAAATTCCAGCATTGACATGACAGTAATTCCCTCTATAATTCATAAATCAAATCAGCTAAGATATTATATACAAAAAAAACACAAATGTAAAGGCTCGAAAAGTTGAACTTTCTGCTTCCTTTCCGCGGAGAATGTGGTATACTTGTTACGAAATTATGTACCCGCACCGGGTACACCCCGAAATTTAAAGACAGAAAGGTGATTTGTTTTGATTTCACACGGCAAAGAGGTCAAGGTGTTCTCCGGAAACGCCAATCCCGCTCTGGCGGAAAGCATCTGCAACCATCTCTACAAGCCCCTCGGCAAGGCCGACATTAAGCGCTTCGCCGACGGCGAATGCTCCGTTTCCATCCTTGAGCCTGTCCGCGGCGCGGATGTGTTCATCGTGCAGCCTACCTGCAAGCCCGTGAACGACAATCTGATGGAGCTGCTCGTCATGATCGACGCGATGCACCGCGCCAGCGCCGGTCGTATCACCGCTGTCATCCCGTACTTTGGCTACGCCCGTCAGGACCGCAAGGCGAAGAGCCGCGACCCCATCTCCGCGAAGCTCGTTGCTAACCTCATCGAAGCCGCCGGCGCCGACCGCGTACTTACCATGGACCTGCACGCCAACCAGATCCAGGGCTTCTTTGATATCCCCGTGGACAACATGCGCGGCGCGCCCCTTTTCGCCGATTACTATCTGCAGAAGTTCGGCAAGGGCAACCCCGACGTGATGGTCGTCTCTCCCGACGTGGGCAGCGTAGCCCGCGCCCGCCAGTTTGCCATGAAGCTCGACATGAACCTCGCCATCGTCGATAAGCGCCGCGAGGTCGCCAACAAGTCCGAGGTCATGAACATCATCGGCAACGTCAAAGGCAAGACCGTCATCCTGCTCGACGATATGGTCGATACCGCCGGTTCCCTCTGCGGCGCGGCCAAGGCGCTCATCGAGGTCGGCGGCGCGAAGGAGATTTATGCCTGCGCCACGCACGGCGTTCTCTCCCGTCCGGCGCTCGAGCGCATTGAGGAAAGCCCCATCAAGGAGCTGAAGCTCTGCGACACGATCCCCTACCCTGTCGGTGAGCCGCGTCTTGAGAAGATCAACTATGTCTCCGTGGACCGTCTCTTCGCCGAAGCCATCCGTCGTATCTACGAGGAAGTTTCCATTTCCCCGCTGTTCGAGTAAGATATCTCTATGCTGTTTCGTTCTTCCTCCGGCGGCGCCGAATGGATGATCGTCTTTCTCGGCAACGCTGGGCCGCGGTATAACGGCACACGCCACAACGTCGGCTTTGCCGTCGGCGACATTCTTGCCAAGCGCTGCGGCGTTTCGGTCAACCGGCTCCGTTCGCGCGCGCTCACGGCCCGCGCGAACGTCGGCGGGCACGATGTACTGCTCGTAAAGCCGCAGACGTTTATGAATCTCTCCGGCGAGGCGGTGCGCCCGCTCGCGGATTATTTCAAGATCCCCCCGGAGCGTGTTCTCGTCGTGTCCGACGAGGTCGCGCTCGTACCGGGACGGCTGCGGCTGCGTGCCTCCGGCAGCGCCGGAGGGCACAACGGGCTCAAGAACATCATTCTTCATCTCGGCACGGAGAATTTCCCCCGGCTTCGCGTCGGCGTCGGCTCCCCGCCGCACCCCGATTACGACATGGCTGACTGGGTGATGGGCGTTCCCCGCGGCGAAGATGCCGCGGCGCTCGAAAAAGCCGAAGAGCGCGCCGCCGACGCCATCGAATGCTGCGTGCAGCAGGGCATTGACCGCGCCATGAACCGCTATAACGGATAAAAAATCGTCTCCGAAAAACTCGGAGACGATTTTTCACTTTATGAGCTCTGTGACAACATACTGGCAGAGCAGCAGCCCCGCGGTGGCGGGGACCCATACGAGACTTCCGGGCACGCTGCGGCGGCCGGGCGGCGGCGTTTCGCCGGCGTCCGGCTCGGACGTCTCCTCGGGCGAGTATACGACCGGAAGATGTTTGATCCCCCGGCGGCGCAGCTCGCGCCGTACGATGCGCGCGAGCGGACACCCCTCGGTTTTGGCGAGATCGGTCAGCCGGAGAAGGGATGCGTCCTTCTTATTTCCGGTGCCGAGCGCCGCGACGAGCCGGATGCCGCGCTCGGCGCAGCTCACCGCGAGATCGACCTTGCAGGACACGAGATCAATGCAGTCCACGATGAAGTCCGGTTTCAGATCAAGCAGCGCATCGCGGGTCTCGGGCGAATACCGGTAGACCATCGGGACGATCTCGCTTCCGGGCGCGATATCGTGCAGACGCTCCGCCGCCGCTTCCGCCTTCGGCGTATCAAGCGTGGAGGTAAGCGCAAAAAGCTGCCGGTTCACGTTGCTCAACGACACGGTATCCTGATCGAGAAGATACAGCGTTCCCACACCGCTCCGGCAGAGCGCCTCAGCACACCACGAGCCGACGCCGCCGAGACCGAGCACCGCGACACGGCATTCGGAAAGTTTTTTCATGGCCGCTTCGCCAAGGATCGCCCCGGCACGGCGGAAACGTTCGTCCATTTTCTATCCCTTCATTCCATAAAAAAGCGGCGGGATGATATTTCCCGCCGCGTTCGTTTTTTTGTGATCAGGCCGCCATGACGAGACGCCAGCCGGACGCGTGGACCGGCGTGATGTCCGCCGTCAGAGCGTTGATAGCGGCGTCGCCGTCCGCCTGACGCATGGCGTTCTCGGCAATGACGCGGGAATACAGCGCATCTTCACCGGAGAAGTATACCAGATGGTATCCGGCATAGTCGGCGTTTTCGCCGTAAACAATGGCATAGTCGCCGACTTCGCGCTCACCAAAGCAGAAGTCGTTGAACTCGGTGACCGTCTGGTCCTTGTAGATCTTCTCATACAGGCCGCCATTGGTGTTCGAGCCGGTATCCTCGCTTTTCTTGTTAGCAAGAGCGGCAAAGCTCTCCTCGGTGCCGTCTCCGGCGAGCCATTCGTCCTCGATGGCCTTGACAGCGTCATACGCGGTCTGCTTCTCGGCATCGGAGTAAGTGCCGTCGCCGTCGGCGTCCACGGCCTTGATGAGGATGTGACGGACGTTCACGGTCGGGTAGTCGTTCGTTTCGGTGCCGAGAATGTAAACGACGTATACGCCGGAATCGGTGCTGTGGGAGAATACCTTGCCCTCGGCGATATCATCGCGCTCCACACTGCCTTCATAACGGCTGAGGAAGGAGGAAACGGTATAACTAGTCTCGGTAGCTTCAGTCTCGGTCTCCTTGAGAACGGCGGCACGGAAATCTTCCTCCGAGCTGCCGGCGCCGGCCAGAATGACCTTCGCCTTGTCCTCGGCGGCGGCCTTGGCGGTATCGGCGTCGATGCCCTCGTCCTCGTTCGCCGCAGCAGAGATGAGCGTATAGAGAACGTTCACGCGGTCGTAGCTGTCGGCATTCTCGGCGTAGTAGGCGTCGAGCTCATCGTCGGTATACGTAAAGGAAGCGTACACGTCATCCGAATAGTGGCTGGCGATCAGCTCCTCGGCCATATTGGCGCGGATAGTCTTTTCGCTGTTGCCGGAGCCGAAGTAAGCGGAGAGGAACTTATTGAGCGTAGCATAGCCGAGAGACTTGCCGTAGGTGCGGTAATTCTCGACAGCGGTATCGATCTCAGCCGCTTCGTCCTCGGTGAGGGTGTAGCCCTCGGCAACGGCCTTGGCATAGATGGCAGAGAGCTGCGTAAGGCTCGTCTCGGCGCTCTGCTTGAAGTAATCATCCCACGTGCCGCCGTTGGCGTCAAACGGGCAGGACTGGTCCTTCAGGCTTTTGGAGGTGTCGATCAGGCTGCCGAAATACTGGCCAGAGTTCTGATTGAAGTTCATGTATGCCTTCTGGTACTCATAATTCATGCGGGCGACGGAGTAGTTCGTATCACCGATCGTAACAGCCGTCGTCACATTATAGAAGAGGCGCGAGTTCACAAAGATCACAAGCGCGACCATCAAAACGACAAGGATGCCGACAAGGATAAATTTGTTGCGGGTCTTGCGGTTTTTCTTTTCTTCCTCCAGGCGAGCTCTTTCCCTGGGGTTCAGATTCATTTCAGCCATTTTCTTCTTCCTTTCCGCGGGGTTTCCGATTTATTATATACTATGGTCCGGCGACATTCAAGCCTTTTTTATCATCCGCCGACGCAGCGCGTCGAGCGTGTCCGCCCCGGCGCCGCACTCGCGCAGAAAGCGCTCCGCGCCGCCGTATTCTTTCTCCAAATGATCGCACACGGCGAGGATGTTCTCCCCCGCCGTGGAGAAAAACGGTGCGTTCTCCGCACGCGCGGCAAAGTCGGGGATATTCTCGCGCATCCAGCGGTACATCGGTCGGAGATAGAGTTGGCTGACGCTGTAGTCGGCAGCGATATCCTCTGCTGAAGCACCGCAGAGACCAAGGATGAGCGCCGTGAGAATGCCGGTGCGGTCCTTGCCGGTGAAGCAGTGGAAAAGCACCGTTCCCTCCGCCGCGGCGAGAAATTCCGCGCATTCCCTCGCCCACGGGTGATTATCCTCCAGCATGCGGATATACTCGTCGCCCCAGAAAAAAGTCTCGTCAAACGCGCTCAGTCCGCCGGGGCGGTTTCGCGCCACGGCGCGCGGGACTTTTTTCATTGCGATCTGCCGGTAGGTCACGCCGCGAAGCAGCGCGAGCTCGTCCGGCATGGTCTCGCTCTCGTCCACATCGCGCAGATCGAGCGTATGGCGGACCTCCAGCGCGGCAAAACGCTTTCCGTCGTCCTCCGTCAGATGCCACGGGAGGTCGCTGCGCAGCAGCACGCCGAAGCGCGTTACCCCTCCGGGCACGGCATAGCCGCCGAGATCGCGCAGATTGTACAGCCCGTCCATAAGATACCGGCGGGTATTTTCCATAGATTTTTGTCCCCTTTTTGGTCTTTTGGATGAGTATAACATACTTATTCCGAAAAGACATAAAAAATCTGTGAACGGAATTTGATTTTTGTCTTGACAAGAACGCGATTTTTGGTATAATAGCGCTTGCGTTTGAAACGCGGGCATAGCTCATTTGGCAGAGCGCCACCTTGCCAAGGTGGAGGTAGCGAGTTCGAATCTCGTTGCCCGCTCCAAAAAGTTCACCGGGATCGTCGGAAGACGGTCCCGGTGTTTTGCTGTTGCTGTGTAATTTCCGGTTTTCAGAAAGAAGAATGTCATAATGCGCACAACGAAAGAGCGGCAGCTCGACATGCTGCACAGTTCCATCTGGAACAAGCTGCTGCGGTTCGCGTTCCCGGTGGCGGTCACCGCCATTTTGGAGCAGCTGTTCAACGCCTCTGATCTTGCGATCGTCGGCAACTTCACCGGCGCGGGCGCGGTTCCCGGCGGCATTCTCGTCGCCGCGCTCGGCGAGCTTGCCGCCACGCCGCTGCTCATTTTCGTTGCGCTGCTCTGCTACCGCTCCTCCCGGCGCTTTGCACACCCGAACTAGGTGTAACGAAACGCATGTGCCTGCTCAAAAAGGTTCAAAAGCCCTTCCGCGGCCTGAACTGCACCCCATTTGTTAGACAGTATGATATACTATCTAAAAGTGGGGTGT
>ERZ808240.2472-NODE-2472-length-20081-cov-8.659692_pt1 | contig 20081 bp, 16 predicted proteins | sample MGYA00521084_ERZ808240 | MGnify/ENA primary metagenome ERZ808240 (study PRJEB31516, sample SAMN03275571) | gut metagenome | biome: mammalia-associated habitat; material: feces | host: Papio cynocephalus | place: Kenya | collected 2012-08-06 ...
GTTAGACCTTGACATCCAGTCTGCTTATATGCTACGATTTAAATTACGAGTGGATATATGAAAACGCAGTGATGAAGAGAGTATGTAACAGGAAATCTTACAGAGAATCCCGTGAACTGCCGGTGACAATACCGCAGTATGTTGCTGAGAGGGACAGGTGGAATATTACAGAAGATGGCTTACTGAGCGGTGTGGATGAGCAGATAAAAAGATGCAAGTTCACAAAGGGGTTCGCCCTTTACAGCGGAGAGGTGGAGTGAAGTGCTTCACCCGCAGAGACTATCAGCTGTGAGGCTGGCAGTGAATGGAAGTGGTAACACGGATTTTCGTCTTCCCTGGGATTTATGAATGATAACAAAAGTTATGAGGAGTAAATACAGGGGAGACTTTTTGCTTATTTTGTTTATATAAGGGAATCTGTTGGATATCAGAGCCTGTGAAATAAATATATCCGCAAACATAGAAGGAGAGAGAAAAGACATGTGTGAAAAATGTAATAAAGGAAAATATTATATTACAACAGCAATCGCTTATGCATCAGGCAAACCGCACATCGGTAACACATACGAGATCGTGCTGGCAGATGCCATCGCAAGATATAAAAGAAGTCAGGGATATGATGTATTCTTCCAGACAGGAACAGATGAACACGGACAGAAGATTGAGCTGAAAGCAGAAGAAGCAGGTATCACACCTAAGGAATTCGTTGATAATGCAGCAGGTGAGATCAAGAAAATCTGGGATCTGATGAATACATCTTATGATAAATTTATCCGTACAACAGATGCAGATCATGAAGCACAGGTTAAGAAGATTTTCAAGAAACTGTATGATCAGGGAGACATTTACAAAGGAGCATATGAAGGAATGTACTGTACTCCATGCGAGTCTTTCTGGACAGAGTCTCAGTTAGTAGACGGCAAATGCCCGGACTGTGGACGTGAATGTAAACCTGCAAAAGAAGAAGCATATTTCTTCAGGATGAGCAAATATGCAGACAGACTGATCGACTATATCAATGAGCATCCGGAATTTATCCAGCCTGTATCTCGTAAAAATGAGATGATGAACAACTTTCTGCTTCCGGGTCTTCAGGATCTGTGTGTATCGAGAACATCTTTCAATTGGGGAATACCGGTAGATTTCGATCCAAAACACGTTGTGTATGTATGGCTTGATGCGCTGACCAACTATATCACAGGAATCGGATATGACTGTGACGGTAACAGCTCAGAGCTGTTCAAGAAGAACTGGCCTGCAGATCTTCACCTGATCGGAAAAGATATTATCCGCTTCCATACGATTTACTGGCCAATCTTCCTGATGGCACTGGATCTTCCGCTTCCAAAACAGGTATTTGGACATCCATGGCTTCTGCAGGGTGACGGTAAGATGAGTAAGTCCAAGGGAAATGTACTTTACGCAGATGAGCTGGTAGATTTCTTCGGAGTAGATGCGGTACGTTACTTTGTACTCCACGAGATGCCATTTGAAAATGATGGTGTGATTTCATGGGAGCTGATGGTAGAGCGTATGAATTCGGACCTTGCAAATACACTTGGAAACCTGGTTAACAGAACCATTTCTATGACAAATAAATATTTCGGCGGTGTCGTAACCGATAAAGGTGTTGCCGAGACAGAAGAAGACAAGGCTGTAGATACAGACCTTAAAGCTATTACAGAAGATACTCCGAAGAGAGTAGATGCAAAGATGGATGAGCTGCGTGTTGCAGATGCAATCACAGAAATCTTCGTACTGTTCAAACGCTGCAACAAATACATCGACGAGACAATGCCATGGGCACTTGCAAAAGATGAGGCTAAGAAGGACCGTCTGGAGACCGTTCTTTACAACCTGATCGCAAGCATCAAGGAAGGCGCAAAACTCCTGGAATCTTTCATGCCTGAGACTTCAGAGAAGATTCTTGCCCAGCTTGGAGATGGAAAAGTAACAGAAAAACCGGAAATTCTCTTCGCAAGACTGGATATCAATGAAGTAATGAAGAAAGTAGAAGAACTTCATCCACATGTAGAAGAGAAGAAAGAAGAAAAAGCTGACGAAGAAGTAATCGATATCGAAGCAAAACCAGAGATTACATTTGACGATTTCGGAAAGATGCAGTTCCAGGTTGGAGAGATTATCGCCTGCGAAGAAGTGAAAAAATCCAAGAAGCTTCTCTGCTCACAGGTTAAGATCGGAAGTGAAGTAAAACAGATCGTATCCGGAATTAAGAAGCATTACTCAGCAGAAGAGATGGTTGGTAAGAAGGTTATGGTTCTTGTGAACTTAAAACCTGCAAAACTTGCCGGAGTATTATCTGAGGGCATGCTGTTATGTGCGGAAGATGCAGAAGGCAATCTGGCACTTATGACACCGGAGAAGAACATGCCGGCCGGTGCAGAAATCTGCTAATATAAGTATAGATACAAAGAAACAGCTTGATAATAGTTGACTTTATATATGAAAGAATGATAATGAGGACGGAGGATTTTTGAAATCACCGTCCTCATTATCTTCCAATATCCGACATCTATATACAGTATCTGTCACGCAAGTTATCCACATGATGTGGATAAGTATGTGGAAAACTTTGGGATAAGGGTGGGATAACCGTGAAATTCCTTGGGATAACATGTGGAAAAGATGGGATAAATATTGGGATACTGAAGACAAGATATTTTTGATTTGGGACGGAGGATTCAAGACATTATTTTTGAAAAGCCTCCGTCCCCGGAGGGATATATGATATTTGATACACATGCACATTATGATGATGAGCAGTTTAATGAAGACAGAGTAGAATTACTGAACTCTATGGAAGAGCAGGGCGTTGGTACAATTGTAAATGTCAGTGCAACGTACAATTCCTGCAGAAAGGTTATCGCACTTGCGAAGGAGTATCCGTTTGTATATGCGGCGGTCGGGATTCATCCGGATGAGGTTGGAAGTTTGAATGAAGAGACCTTTGCACAGATGAAAGAGCTGTTTAAAGAGAAGAAAGTTGTTGCGGTAGGTGAGATCGGCCTGGATTATTACTGGGATAATGAGCCGAGAGAAGTGCAGAAAAAATGGTTCATACGTCAGCTGGAACTGGCAAGGGAGCTGGATCTTCCGGTTCTGATCCACAGCCGGGAGGCAGCGGCAGATACCATGGAGATTATGAAGGAGTATGCGAAAGGATTAAGCGGCGTGATCCATTGTTATTCTTATTCCAAAGAAATGGCACAGGAATATATCAAGATGGGATTCTATATCGGTGTTGGCGGAGTGGTAACGTTCAAAAATGCGAAGAAGCTGAAAGAAGTTGTGGAAAATATTCCGCTGACATCAATCGTACTCGAGACAGACTGCCCGTATATGGCACCGGAACCGAATCGTGGAAAGCGCAATAATTCTGCTTATATCCGCTATGTAGCAGAGAAGATTGCGGAATTAAAGGGTGTCGCTTACGAAGAAGTAGTTGAACAGACGGAAAAAAATGCCAAAAATATGTACCGGTTATAACTGACCGGAATGAACACAGAAGGTATCTCAAGTCAGATATTTTCTGTGTTTATTTATAAGAAAAGTATAATGCATAAAAAATCAGAGAAAATGTAGAGTGTTGTAAAAATGTAGTGAAAAGTGTAGAAAACCATCATTATATACATAGCAGGCTATGTAAAATGCAAGAGAATTAACAGACTGATTTATACATATTTCATTTTTTATCACTGTCAATCCATGCCAAAGTATTGTATAATGGGGAATAATCAAGTAATCATATAACACACGGGAGGGTCTATGAAAGAACCAACGTTAGGAAATCCGCAGAACACGATAGAAGTTCTGCAGAAATATAATTTTTCATTTCAGAAAAAATTCGGCCAGAATTTTCTGATCGATACACATGTATTAGATAAGATCATACAGTCGGCGAATATCACGACGGACGATATGGTGCTGGAGATCGGACCGGGGATCGGCACGATGACGCAGTATCTGGCACAGGCAGCGGGAAAAGTGATTGCCGTTGAGATTGATAAGAATTTAATTCCGATTCTGGAAGATACCTTAAGTGGATATGATAATGTTCGGGTTATCAATGAAGATGTGTTAAAGCTGGATCTTAAGAAACTTGCAGATGAAGAGAATGGTGGAAAGCCGGTCAAGGTGGTAGCGAACCTGCCATATTATATTACAACACCGATCATCATGGGACTTTTTGAAAATGAAGTTCCGGTTGAGAGTATTACGGTTATGGTACAGAAAGAAGTTGCGGACCGTATGCAGACCGGACCGGGCAATAAGGATTACGGAGCATTGTCCCTGGCAGTGCAGTATTATGCCGATCCGTACATCGTGGCAAATGTTCCGCCGAACTGCTTCATGCCAAGACCGAAGGTCGGATCAGCGGTCATCCGTCTGACCTGCCATAAAGAAAAACCGGTGCAGGTGAAAGATGAAAAACTGATGTTCAATATTATCCGTGCATCTTTTAACCAGAGAAGGAAGACACTGGCGAACGGACTGAAGAATGCAGCAACACTGGATTTTACCAAAGAAGAGATTGAAGCTGCAATCGAATCTCTTGGAAAAGGTGCAAGTGTCAGAGGAGAGACACTTACACTGGAAGAATTTGCAAAATTAAGCGATGCCCTAGGACAAAGCCGGAAATAGGAAGAATATCAACAGCAACAGATTGCTATCTCAAAAAATGAAAGGATGATGACGATGGACAGAAAAGACGAACAGACACAGACATTATTTGAAGTAACACCGGAAATCAGCCATTTTGCCGAACTGTGCGAGCAGAATAATGCGATAGACAAGGAACTGTATACCAAGTATGAAGTGAAAAGAGGACTTCGTGATCTGAACGGAAAAGGTGTCCTTGCGGGACTTACGAATATTTCCGATGTATGTGCGAAGAAGATTGTGAACGGTGAGGAAGTACCATGCGCTGGAAGGCTTTACTACCGCGGTTATAACATCAAAGATCTGGTACAGGGCTTTCTGAAAGATAAGCATTACGGATTTGAGGAGATCTCCTATCTGCTTTTATTTGGGGAACTTCCGAATCAGAAAGAACTGCAGATGTTTCATGAGACACTGGTAGAGAGACGGACACTGCCTCCGACATTTGTCCGTGATGTTATTATGAAAGCGCCAAGCCGGGATATGATGAACAGTCTGTCCAGATCAATCTTAAGTCTGTACACTTACGATCCATACGCAGATGATACTTCGATTCCAAATGTTCTCCGTCAGTGCCTGAATCTGATCAGCCAGTTTCCGATGCTGATGGTTTATGGTTATCATGCTTACAACTACCGTATGGGGGATGATCTTTTCATCTATGCGCCATCGCCGGAATTGTCGACGGCCGAGAATATACTGATGATGTTAAGAGAAGATAGAAAATATACTAAACTGGAAGCTAAAATTCTCGATATGGCACTGGTTCTTCACATGGATCATGGCGGTGGAAACAACTCTACATTTACGACTCATGTGGTAACATCATCTGGAACAGACACCTATTCTACAATCGTTGCGGCAATGGCTTCATTAAAGGGTCCGAAACATGGCGGGGCTAATATCAAAGTAACCCAGATGTTTGACGATATGATGGAAAAAGTCGGTGATTGGGAAGATGAGGATGAAGTACGTCAGTATCTGTATGATCTGCTGGATAAGAAAGCATTTGATCAGAAAGGTCTGATCTACGGAATGGGACATGCAATCTATTCTGTGTCCGATCCAAGAGCTGATATTTTCAAGAAATTCGTAAAACAGCTTGCAAAAGAAAAGGGCTGTGAGAAAGAATATGCATTATATGAAAAAGTAGAACGTATGGCACCGGAGGTCATTGCGGAGAAACGTAAGATCTATAAAGGTGTTAATGCAAATGTGGACTTTTACAGTGGTCTGGTGTATCGTATGCTGGATCTGCCGCCGTCACTTTATACACCAATCTTTGCTGCGGCACGTATCGTAGGATGGAGTGCACACCGTCTGGAAGAGCTGAAGAACGTTGATAAGATTATACGTCCGGCGTACAGACCGCTGGCCGAATACAAAGAGTATGTCAGAATGGATGATAGATCATGAAACATGAATTTTATTATACATCCAGGGATTCTGTAACGAAGATCCATGCGATCGAATGGATCCCGGAGGGAGAGGTAAAAGGTATTTTACAGATCTGCCATGGAATGGTGGAATACATTGACCGCTATGATGATTTCGCAAAATTTATGTCCGGACATGGATATTATGTAGTCGGACATGATCATCTGGGACACGGAAAATCGATACAGACCGAAGATGATCTGGGGTATTTTGACAGACGAAAAGGCAATCAGTATGTGATCGGGGACATTTATCATCTGCAGGAGATGACAAGAAAGAAATATCCGGGTGTGCCGTATTTTATGTTGGGACACAGTATGGGGTCTTTTCTGCTCAGACAGTATCTGACGATGTATGCGGGAGGTATTTCCGGGGCTGTTATTATGGGAACCGGGTATCAGGGAATGCTGACGCTCTGTGCCGGAAGGATGATATGCAGGATTATCGCAGCATTTAAAGGCTGGAAATACAGAAGTAAATTCGTAGATAATTTAAGCTTCGGTGGATTTAATAAGAGATTTGAACCGGGTGAGACATCAAAGGAGTGGATCACGTCTGATAAAGAAAAGAGAAATGAATATGTGAAAGATCCGCTGTGTTCTTATACATTTACACTGGGGGCATATTATCAGATGTTTACCGGCATGAAAGTACTGGTGAAAGCGGGAAGTATGGAGAGAATTCCGAAGACACTTCCGGTATTATTTACTGCCGGGGAAGATGATCCGGTAGGAGCATTTGGGAAAAATGTGACCAGGGTTTATGAAAAATACAAGAATGCGGGAATCAAAGATGTGTCGATCCATCTGTACAAGGGAGACCGTCATGAGATTCTGAATGAGGTAGACCGTAAGAATGTATATCAGGACATTCTGGCGTGGATTGAGGAAAGAAATGTGGTGGTCGCAGAATGACGATTGCAATTGTATTTGTTCTGACGGATTTGTTTTTAGCTGCTATTACCTATGGTGTATATGGCGGCAAAATAAAATATTATGAAGGTATGATCCTTGGTGTACATATGGAAGAAAAGTATGCAGAGGGAACAACTGTAACAGCGTTTATCCGGGATTACAAGAAGAAGCTGAAAAGATTCTATGCGTGTAATCTGATCGTGGGAGTACTGATCTGTGGTCTGTGCTTCTGGTATTTTTCCATTTTTATGATCGTATGGTGTATATGGCTGATAGAATTCATGGCTGGAAGCATGTATCTCATTTTCAGTAATCACAGAAGACTCTATGATATGAAAGTAGAATATGGATGGAGCGGCGAAGAGAGCGGGCAGATGGCGATGGTAGATACCAGACTGTCTGCCGGAAATGGTGGCGCAGCATTTCCTCTTTGGCTGCACCTGATTACGTTGGCAGCTTTAGTACTTCCGCTTGCATCTGCAAAGGTCAGAACGGGAGTAAAAAGTATTCCGGGAATGGGCGCAGTCTTTGGAGGGTCAATTGCCATATGGGTTACATTTCTATTCTGTGGATGGATATTTGGCAGGGAGAGAAATAAAGTATATAGTGAAGATTCGCAGATTAACCGTCGCCTGAATAATCTGGAGAAAAGATACTGGTCAGCGGGGTTCCTGGCTGAAAGTATTTGTAACGATATTGCAACGCTGTATCTTGTCTATACCGGAGTTAAGAGCGGATGGTTGGATAATGTTGATATTGCAATCTATTCCGGAATATTGTTTCTGGCTGTAGTGGGAATATTTGCCGGATACAGATATCTGAAAAAAGCAAAACAGGAAATTTTGAAAATGGATAAGACGCCATTATTCGTGGATGATGATTATTACTGGCGTAACGGCTGGTATAGTAATCCGGATGACAGACGTCTGTTTATTCAGGACCGCTTTAACAGCATGAATTATACAATGAATCTTGGAAGACGTGCCGGACGCCGTCTGACTGGTAGTGCACTGGCCGGAACGGTGATCGCGCTAGTGTGGGTATGTATTATGATGCTCCGGATGGACTTTGTACCGGTACATCTGGAAGACACAGGAGACCGCTTTCAGATTACATCCGGTTATACGAATACGGAGATAAAAAAAGATGATATAAAATCTGTGAAATTATTAAAAAATGGACTTCCGGATGAAGATTTTAGTAAAACAAATGGTTCGGCTGACGATAAGCAGTTGCTTGGAAAGTTTCGGGGAGAAAAATCCGGAGAATGCAGAATGTATGTATGGCTTGATCAGCCGGAAATGATACAGATCCGGACAAAAAAATATACGGTGTTCATAAATGATAAGGATAAAGATCAGACGAATGCCTGGTATGAATCATTAAAATAACAAAAAATAATTTTAAGAATATCTGAGTAAAGTGTACCGCCGGGAGTTTCCTCCCGGCGGTCTTTACTTTATGAGGGGGGCGATAGTTGTTATCCAACTATCTGAATGTATTATAATCAGAAAATGTGAAGAAAGTATGTTCATTTTATAAAATCGTAAAAATATGGATTTTGTTGTTAAAACCACATTTTCATAAGTGAAAAAGTATTATAGTAAAGCATAAGGATAAAATGTTATTGGGGGAAAGACCAAGACAACTTTGAAAAAGAAAGGAATTACAGAAAATGAGTATGATCAAGAATATCAGCAAAGCAGAAGTATTAACATTAAAGGAGCAGGTGGCTTACCAGGAAGGACAGGTTGTCAGTAAGACACTGGCTCAGAATGATGCGCTGAGTGTTACGTTATTTTCATTTGACAAAGGAGAAGAAATCAGCACACATGAATCCGGCGGGGATGCGTTCGTGACATGTCTGGATGGTGTCGGTGAGATCACGATCGATGGAGAAAAATATGAATTACACGAAGGCGAATCAATTGTTATGCCTGCAAAGCATCCACATGCGGTATACGGAAAAGAACAGTTCAAGATGCTGCTTGTTGTAGTATTTTAATAATTGATAACAAAAAAGAGCAACAAAAAACTCTCCTTACCGGAGAGTTTTTTGTTGTTGTTATAATTACTAAAGGAATGAGAGTAAAGTGTACACCGAAGAGTGATTTCGGCGTTTACTTTATGAGGGGGGTGATAGTTGTTGTTCATCAACTATCTGACATTTATTATAGGGGGCAAATATGTCTAAAGTATGTTATAAGCATAAAAGAATTAAAAAAAATATTAACTAAAAATGAAGAAGAAAAAAACAGAATCTAAAAAAATAGAAAACGGGCTAAAGCACAGGAAGAGGAGAAGAAATTCCTGAACATTTTCGCAAGTATGCCGTTACAATATCAAAAAATTCGCCGGAGGTAGGCTTTAAATAAAGCGGTCGTAATGCAATCTTTTCGAGAAGTTGTTTGTTCCCGTGTTCCCAACAAACTTTAATAACTGTACGAATATTACGCTCAACACTGTAGCTGGTAGTGTTATAATGACGGGCAATATCTGGATAAAGATATTTACTGACAAAAAGGAGGTAATTTTCATCAGACAGACAAAGCCGTATCCCATAAATAAGATATCCGTATCCACGGTAAGTAGCGCCAATACCGAGAGAGCGAATAAGATATTCTATTTCTGGTTCATGCATAATACTTCATCTTCTTTCTAAATATTTTATGGGAGAGGGTTAAGTTAAGATCCCAATGCAGAATATTGTAGAAAATTTAATAAAATTATCACCTGTTTATATTATATTAAGAAATCAGCTTTAGGAAAATATACTTTATTATTTTTTGACAAAATATTAGCACATTCTATTTTCTGCGACAGAAGTAAATGGATTTTCATAATATCTTAAGAATTTATAAAAGCAGGACTTAAAAATTAGTTGTTATTCTTGTATATTATAAGGGAGGTGATAAATTATGTACAATGTACTGGTATGTGATGATGATAAAGAAATAGTAGAAGCGATAGAAATATATCTGTCGCAGGAAGGATATAAAGTGTTAAAAGCCTATGACGGCGAAGAGGCTTTGAAAATATTGGAAAAAAAGAGGGCAGATCTTCTGATTATCGATGTAATGATGCCCAAACTGGATGGGATCCGGGCGACGTTAAAGATCAGGGAAAAGCAGAATATGCCGATTATTATTCTGTCCGCAAAATCAGAGGATGCAGATAAGATACTGGGTCTGAATGTAGGTGCGGATGATTATATAACGAAACCGTTCAATCCGTTGGAACTGACTGCACGGGTGAAATCCCAGCTGCGCAGGTATACCCAGCTTGGAAGCACTGTTGAAAAGGAAAATAAAGCCATCTATACAGTTGGCGGTCTTACAATCGATGATGACCAGAAAGAAGTTACCATTGATGGAGAACCGGTCAGACTGACACCAATCGAGTATAACATTTTATTATTACTAGTGAAGAATCAGGGAAAAGTGTTTTCTATTGATCAGATATATGAAAAAATCTGGAATGAAGATGCTATCGGAGTAGATAATACGGTAGCTGTACATATCCGCCATATCCGGGAGAAAATAGAGATTAATCCAAAGGAACCAAGATATCTGAAGGTGGTCTGGGGAGTCGGATATAAGATAGAAAAACTTTAGAAGGGAGCATGTATGAAGAAATGGTACAGAAAGCCTTCGGCAAAAATATGTCTGCTGGCCGGAGCGCATGTACTGGCAGTAATTGGGATACTGTCCTTTTTATGGGCGACACGTTATCCGACATTGACACAGGAATTATGTTCTGTGGACAGAGCAAAGACATATGAAGAAAGTAGAGCATTTGCCAATTCTGTAGAAGAAGCCAATACGTCTATTTTGAATGAAATCAGGTATCAGGTTCTGTATGGAACGGATGGGAACTATGATCCGGACAAAATTGTAGATGTGGCAAAATATGCAGATAAGGATGAGATCACAGGAAAAGATGAGACAGGATTGTCATTCCGGCTGGGAGATCTGTATTCCTGGGGAAAGACAATTGCCGAAGCAGGAGATTATAATGAGCAGCTCGAAAAGCTGAATAAACAGGATTGTATCATTGTATGTAAGCGTTCGGATGGTACGTATCATTATTTCCGATATAAGGAATTTAAACAGATGATCGATCAGGGAGAGTTGTCCTTTGTGATCACTGGTGACAGTTCTGTGGATGATATTCTGACTGAATTAAAGCAGGGAGAATATCAGGAAACAAGCAGCGGCGAATCCAGATTCCGCGGACTTCAGGATGCAGAAGGAAAAATTGCATATATTAATTGCTGGAACTATGATGGAACAAGACTTGTCGGAGATTACAAGACTGTAAACGGAGAAACTGTACTGCAGCTGGTCAATAATTCGAAGAAATGGAATGGAAAACTGAATGAAGTCTACAACATGATTGAAAATGCGTCAGGAACGATTTTTTTCGATGTGGACAATTATGCTGAACAACAGAATCATTATCAGGAAGGCAACACGAATGTCACGTATCTGTATGCTGATCTGGATACAAAGAAGATAATTACAAATAAAAAAGAATATCAGAACTTCGGGGATTATAAGGAAAATCTGAAAAAAATAAAAAAGTTAGGAAAATATGTAATTGTCCGGCCGAAGCTGGCGGATTACGAAAGTAATATTGATCTGACAGAGAAAGGAGATTCAAGAGCGCAGGAATGGCAGGATGCGGTAGCAGGTTATGCAGGGGCAAATGTTAAAAATTATGTCTATGCTTCAGGTGTAAATACGAAGTACCCGGTTAAAGACAGTTTCTATGATCAGAATTATGTTTTTTCCAAATATAGTACAGGGGCACGAGTAGCTGCATGTTTAGGTCTGGCAGTAATGATCGGTTATTTTGCAGTGCTGGTATTCCTGACGCTGGGAGCTGGAAAGAAAGAAGATGATGAAGAGATACACCTTTGCAGATTTGACCGTGTGAAGACTGAGATTGCGGCAGCAGGCGTGATCCTTGTGTGGGCGGTTGTGTTTATGGTGGGAGTCAAGTCAGGAACATTTACCTGGGATACGGCGAGCAAGGAGACCATCTATACACAGAATGCAGAATCTTATGTGCTGCCGATGGTGGTCGGTGGAGTAATGGCATTATATACCTGTGCAATGTTTCTGACAGGATATCTTAGTCTGGTAAGAAGAATTAAGGCAAAAATACTCTGGAAGAACAGTATACTTAGATGGTGTCTGGTATTTGTAAAAGAAATGTTCCAGAATATCCGGTATCTGTGGAAAGCAATTGCAGGATTTGCAGTGTTCTTTATGATACACTGGCTGACTTATATGATTGGATGGGATAACCTGAATATCGGCTGGGCTATTATCTTATTTGGAATTGATACAGGTGCATTTATCTGGCTGGTGCAAAGAACAAAGGGAACACTTCAGATAAAAACAGGAATTGAAAAGATTGCAGGTGGTGAAGTCGACTATCAGATTCCGACATATGGTCTTTTAAAGGGACAGATGGAAATTGCAGAAAAGATAAATTCCATCGGGGAAGGCCTGGAGACTGCGCTGGAAAAGAATATGAAAAATGAGAGGCTGAAGACAGATCTGATTACGAATGTATCACATGATATTAAGACACCACTGACATCTATTATTAATTATGTGGAGTTATTAAAGCAGGAGAAGTTTGAGGATCCTAAGATCCAAAGATATATCGAAGTGCTGGAACAAAAATCACAGAGATTGAAGACTTTGACAGAAGATGTAGTGGAAGCTTCGAAAGTAAGTTCCGGCAATATTACACTGGAATTCATGAACCTGAATTTTGTGGAGATGATCCAGCAGACCAGCGGTGAATTTGAAGAAAAATTCAAAGCACGTGATCTGGAGGAGATATTAAATCTTCCGAATGAAGGAATCGTGATCCGTGCGGATGGAAGAAGACTTTGGAGAGTCTTGTCGAATGTATATAATAATGCTGCAAAATATGCGATGCAGGGAACGAGAGTCTATGCAGATCTGGAGAAAAAAGACGGTATGGCATGTTTTAGTTTGAAAAATATCTCGGAGCAGCCATTGAATATCCAGGCGGATGAATTAACGGAACGCTTTATCCGTGGGGATGTGTCAAGAAGCACGGAAGGAAGCGGTCTGGGATTGTCGATCGCTCAGTCATTAACAGAAATGCAAGGCGGAATTTTTGAATTATATCTGGATGGAGATTTGTTTAAAGTAACGATAAAATTTCCATGTGTGTAAGAAAAGTATAGAACGGGACGGTGAATTTAAAGAATTCACCGTCCCGTTTCCAAAATCCACAACCTCCGGAGAAAATTGCCGAATGCGCTACTTGCGCTCTTGTCTAAAAAACAGTAGAATATAGTATTATGAATGAATTAAGTAAATTACTAAAAGAAAACTTAAATATAGAATTTATATCAGCAACGCTGAGCAACCCGAAAAACAAAGATGGTGTGCAGAAGGTAAAAGTGAGACCAATCCTGAAAAAGGACATCCTTTACTTTCAACTGGAATCGTTCCGGAATAATCAGGCGTTTCACGAGAATGTGGAGGAGAAAAAAGCTTGTGAAATACTTCTTAAATATATGGAAAATATGCGCCAGATGCAGATGGAGACACAGAGAGCATGTTATACAGTCCTTGTAAGCAAAAAGGGGAAAATAACAATTAAAAGTAAATTAAAAAAAGGCGAAAAGAAACAGATTAATATGAGCCATGACCGTAAGAAAAAATATGTGCTGGAAGAGGGAGTACCAGTGCCGTTTCTTCAGGATCTTGGTGTTATGACACAGGATGGAAAGATCGTACATGCGAAATTTGATAAATTCCGTCAGATCAACCGATTCCTTGAATTTATCGAGGATATTTTACCGGAACTGGATAAGGGAAGAGAACTTACAATTCTGGATTTTGGATGTGGGAAGTCGTATCTGACATTTGCCATGTATTATTATCTGCATGAACTGAAAGAATATGACATAAGGATCATAGGACTTGATCTGAAAAAAGACGTGATTCGTCATTGTAATGAACTGAGCGAAAAGTATGGCTATGAAAAGCTTAGATTTCTGGAAGGAGATATTGCAGATTATACGGGAGTGAATAAAGTAGATATGGTGGTGACACTGCATGCCTGTGATACAGCGACAGATTATGCGTTAGCGAAGGCTGTAGGATGGGATGCAAAGGTAATCTTGTCAGTTCCGTGCTGTCAGCATGAACTGAACCGCCAGATTAAGAATGATGTGTTAGAACCGGTGCTGAAATACGGTCTCCTGAAAGAACGTATGGCGGCGCTGATCACTGACGGACTCCGGGCGCAGTATCTGGAGCGAGAGGGGTATGAAGCGCAGATATTGGAATTCATCGACATGGAACATACACCGAAGAATATTCTGATCCGTGCGGTGAAAAAGACAAACATAAAAGATGAGAAAAAAGAGAATAAAAGAAAGGCAGATATCGAAGCCTCTATCCGTCAATGTGAGGCGGCGCTTCGTGTGTCACCGACGCTGGGACGCCTGTTGGATGGATATGGTCTGGAAGCAGAAAATCCAGGGAAAGTAGATAAAGAGGGAGTATAAATGACTTTAACTTTGAAAAAACGTTTAGTAAATGCAGGAGTTCTGACTGCAGTGTTTATCGTGGCTGTCATTATATTCAGCTACGTGACGAATAAGGGGAATGACAATATGACGGCCGATATGGGGGCTGCAACATTTCCGCAGATTTCATTTTCTTACGGGGAATATAAGATCAATACACTGACGGGTTATGCCAGGCGTATGGATGTGTCGTCTATGCACAATACGATTACACCGGTAGCAAATCAGAAGCTTGACGTAGATGTAGAAGCTTATGGGAATAAGTTCACCGGAGCGAATTATAAAGTATACACGCTGGATGGGACCAGTGAATTGAAATCCAAAAAGATAAAAAAGGTTGGAAAGAGTTTCAGCCTGGATCTTAGCGGAGATAAAATACTGGATGAAGAGAGAATTCTTGAGGTCCGGCTGAACAGAGAGGGAGCAGATCCGGTATACTTCTATACAAGGATTGTCAGTGACAAAGATACAAATGTTACAGAATGCCTGAATTATATCAGTGATTATCATGAAAATGCACTTGGAAAAGTGGCAAATGCAGGTGTTGGAGCAGCGCTGGAACCGACAGATGATGCAGATAATACAACGCTTCAGCACGTGACAATTAATTCTAATTATGAACAAGTTACATGGGGGAATCTGAAACCACAGGTAGAACAAGGAGAACGCTGGAGCATCAAAGAACTGAACAGTACCTGCATGTCTGTTCAGTTACAGTACAGAGTCAGTTGTAAAGGTGAAGAAAATGAGACAGACCGTTATGCAGTCAAAGAATTCTTCCGTGTAAGGTACATTGCAGATGCAAAGAAGACATATCTGTTGGATTATGACAGAACAATGGATCAGATATTTGATGCAACACAGAAGGTCTTGAATGAAAAGGGAATCATCTTAGGAATTGCACCTGCCAATCTGTCCTATCTGGTAAATAAGGATGGAACGATCGTATCATTTGTTGAGGCAAATGAACTTTGGAATTACAATAAAGATTCGGATGAGATATCATTAGTATTTGGATTCGCAGATGCGGAAAATAAAGACGTAAGAAATATGGTATCGGATCACAAAATCAAACTTTTGAAGGTAGATGCGAAAGGGAATACCACATTTTTGGTATCCGGATATATGGACCGTGGCGAGCATGAAGGAGAAGTTGGAGTTGCCGTATATTATTACGATATAGAGAAAAACTCTGTAGAAGAGAAGGTATTTATTTCCACCAATAAATCTTATGCACAGGCGGTAAGTGAGCTTGGAGAGATGTCTTACTACGATGCAAAGACAGACATGCTGTACACGATGGTGGACGGAACTCTTTATCAGTACAGCGTTGAAGATGATGAGAAAAAAGTATTAGTTAAAGGTCTTAAGGCACAGCAGTATGTTGTCTCAGAAGATGGAAGTCTGATCGCATACCAGGCAAATGGAGAACTTGAAAGTGCAACAAAAGTAACGATTCTGAATGTAGAAACCGGAAAGAAACAAAATGTTAGATGCGATGAAGGAGAATGCATCCGTCCGTTAGGATTTGTCAGAAGTGATTTTGTATACGGTGTTGCGAAGAAAGAAGATATTGGAAATACAGTTTCCGGAGAAGCGACAGTCCCGATGTACAAGCTGGAAATCCAGAATAAAAAAGGAAAAGTAATCAAGAAATATCATACAGACGGGATTTATATTCTGAGTGCTTCATTTGACGAAGATATGATTACCGTGGAACGTGCAACGAAAAATGGGGGAACCTATACAGCAACATCACCGGATTATATTACGAATAATGAACAGAAGACAAAGAGCAATATTGCATTGGAGACTTATACAACGGATCTTAAGCAGACACAGGTCAGACTGACATATAATGATGGAATATCTGATAAAGAACCAAAAGTATTGAAACCAAAGCAGATATTGTTCGAGACACCACAGACTATCACATTCTCGGATAAGAATGCGCCGGAAAAATATTATGTCTACGGACATGGTGAAATCCAGGGCGTGTATACGAAAGCCGGAGATGCGATTAAGAAAGCAAATGATTATAACGGAGTAGTGGTTGATTCGTCCCAGAATTATGTATGGGAACGTGGTAACCGTAATCTCCAATATTCGATTACGGACAAAGATGACGCAATAGCTACGATAAAAGAGCGTCTGAAGAACCAGGAAAAACCAATCGATATCCTGAAAGATGTCAATGACGGTGATGCGTATGATCTGACGGGATGTACAACAGAAGAGATTTTGTATATCATTAATCAGGATCGTCCGGTCATTGCAATGCTGGATTCACAGAATGCAGTGATCCTGGTTGGATATGGAGATACGAACGTTGTGTATGAAGACTTGAATGATGGTACGAGACACAGTGTGAAGTATGAAGAGATGGATCAGATGACATCAGGAAGTGGTAATACTTATATTGGATAAAAGAAATATGGAGTAGAAAAAGGAGCTTGAGAAAAAAGATAAATGTTTTTCTCAAGCTCCTTTGGGTTATAGCTGTATTTAAGCGGTACGGAAAAGCGTACTCTGATATTTTTTCAATGCTCCATATACAATCATACCAAGGACGGTGCAGGAAATTACTTCACCAATTCCAACCGTCAGCATCATAAATGGAATCGGAAGTGTCACACCATATCCATAACGCAACACGAACGGAACGATGATGATATTCGAAATAATCGGTGGAAGTGTTGCTATAACCGGCTTCTGCTCGCGCAGTTTCCAGGTGAAAAATGCACCGATCAATGTTGCAATACTGCCGAATACAATATCCGGAAGAATCGCCCCGCCAAGAATATTTCCGATCAGACATCCGACAAATAGTCCCGGGATAGCGGCTGGTGTAAATATAGGTAAAATAGTGAGTGCTTCGGAGATACGAACCTGCACTTCTCCGAAAGAAAATGGTGCAAAGATATAAGTCAGCACCACATAGATTGCAGCAATCATGGCTGCCTGGGTCATGAAACTAAGATTTTTGTTTTTCATTTTTAAATTCTCCTTTAGTTTTGTTTTACGTGTGGAAGGTCACGAACACACGCGCCGTAGCGGATCTTCATTTAACGCCGGAAAGCGGCGGTCAGCCCTGTTCGACCTTGTTTTTATGGGCCTTGTGACGGGGGATAGTATAGCATGGCAAGACGAAAAAAGCAAGAACATACCCACTTTCTATTCCCTTTTTAGTGGCGGGCTTAAATCCACAGGCTAGTTACCGGCTATTTGTCGCCATCTAACCATTTGATGAAATTTTTAACTTCTGTGGCCAATCACGATTTGAAGAAAACAGGAGAGGCCACAGAAGTTAATAAATAAAATACCAAAATTTTTTAATACAGATAAATGTATTTCGGAATCCCATTCTCATAAATGGTATTCATCTCCCCCTGAATCAGCGGTGTCAGATAATCTACCATCTTTTGTGTCACATCATTTCCTGCATCATTAATATAATCCGCAGGCACGCTCTTGATCGCATTCGCAATATTACATACCGGAAGGGCTTTGAATTCTGTGGCATAAGGTTTATCAGAAGTACGGATCACTGCAGCCATCATACCGGTTGCACCTTCAAGGGCGTACTGGCAGGCGGATTTTCCAAGCATTCTGGATTCCTGGATGTCTGTTGCGCTTGCAAGATGTGCGGCGCAGCGCTGCATCAGATTCAGCTCGATAGAGCGTACCTTACATCCAATCTCGTTCCGGACAACATCTTCGAGTACCTTTGCGGCACCGGCGATGTAACTGTGTCCGAAGGAGTCAACAGCAGAACTCTGTACATCTTCGGAAATGTAACGGCCATCTTTATTCTTTACACCTTCGCTGACAGCGATGATTACGGCATCCTGTTCTTCGAGTTTTGCTTTTACATCTTTCAGGAATGAGTCAATACTGAATGGTACTTCACACAGATAGATAAAATCAGGCCCTTTCGCACCATTTGCACGGGCAAGGCAGGAAGCAGCAGTCAGCCATCCGGCATCACGTCCCATGACTTCTACGATGGTTACGGCCTTGGTTGTGTAGACGTGGCAGTCACGTTCCAACTCAGCAAATGTAGTTCCGATGTATTTTGCAGCAGATCCAAAACCAGGACAGTGGTCCGTTCCGCAGAGGTCATTGTCGATGGTCTTTGGTGCACCTATAACTGTGATATCTGTGATTCCCTTGTCGTTTAGATATTTAGAAAGCTTGTCTACTGTATCCATGGAATCATTTCCACCGATGTAGATGAAGCAGCTGATATTGTATTTACGCAGGACAGAGATAATTGTCTCATATTCATCCGCACATACAGCAGGATCTTTTAATTTTACACGGCAGGAGCCGAGTGCAGAAGCAGGGGTCTGACAAAGAAGGTCCAGTTCTGATACATTTGTGATCTTGGTCTTAAGATCTACCAGGTTCTCATTTAATACTCCCTGGATTCCGTTGACTGATCCGTAAATCTTATCTACGGACGGGCTGGAAAGAGCGTTCTCAATAACTCCCGCAAGAGTCGCATTGATTGCAGAAGTTGGTCCGCCTGACTGTGCAACTAGTAAGTTCTTCATATAATGATCTCCTAACTTATGATATTTCTTTCATTGACAGATGAAAGAGGGTTAAATTCAGTAAATATAGTATAACATAAATTAGAACGATATGGTATAATAGGAATATATCTGAGTTTTTTTAAAGGAGAATCATTGGTATGAAATTGACAACAATCAGAGAATTATATAAAAACAGCGATTCATTCATGGATCAGAAAGTAACAATCGGGGGATGGGTAAGAAGTATCCGTGGCTCCAAAGCATTTGGATTCATCGTGGTAAATGACGGAACATTTTTCGAGCCTCTTCAGGTTGTATATCACGATAAGATGGACAACTTTGCAGAGATCTCCAAGTTAAATGTCGGAGCTGCAGTGATCGTTACCGGTACGCTGGTAGCAACACCACAGGCAAAACAGCCATTTGAGATCCAGGCAGACACAGTAGAAGTAGAGGGAGCATCTGCACCGGATTATCCGCTCCAGAAGAAGCGCCACAGCTTTGAATATTTAAGAACGATCGCACATTTAAGACCGAGAACAAATACATTCCAGGCAGTGTTCCGTGTACGTTCCCTGACTGCTTATGCAATCCACAAGTTCTTCCAGGAGAGAGGATTTGTATATGTGCATACACCACTGATCACTGGAAGTGACTGCGAAGGTGCAGGAGAGATGTTCCAGGTAACAACCATGGATCTGAATAACGTACCGAAAAATGAGGATGGAAGCGTAGACTACTCCAAAGATTTCTTTGGAAAAGAGACAAGCCTTACAGTAAGCGGACAGTTAAATGGTGAGACTTATGCACAGGCGTTCCGCAACATTTACACATTCGGACCTACATTCCGTGCAGAGAATTCTAACACTACACGTCATGCGGCAGAGTTCTGGATGATCGAACCTGAGATGGCATTTGCAGATC